>Ga0315279_10002904_pt1 | contig 24777 bp, 22 predicted proteins | sample YL17G06_20_MG_FD_203694 | JGI IMG/M metagenome (GOLD analysis project Ga0315279, IMG submission 203694) | Sediment microbial communities from Yellowstone Lake, YNP, Wyoming, USA - YL17G06_20 | ecosystem: Environmental > Aquatic > Freshwater > Lake > Sediment | place: USA: Wyoming | collected...
ACCGAACATCGAGAAGATGATCGAAACCAGGAAAACCGCGGCAACGGCAAGCCAGAGCACCCCGTCCATCGAAGACCCCTACTGCACGCCTTTGAGCACGTTGACCCAGGTTTGAGCATGGTCCGAGCATGGGATGCACATCGGCTGCGCGTCCACCATGCGGACATACCTTTCAAATACGTACTCCCCACATTTGCTGCACTTTATCTTGGCGAATGAACCCTTTGGCCGACTGAAGATGAAGTCTGGCAACTTCTCCACCTTGAACAGCGCTTCGTCGTTGGCCTCGAGCACCATGTCCACTGCCTCTTTGGTAACGTTCGGCGGAATGACGGATGGCTCGATACCTTTCTTCCTATAGACGAAGAACTCCTTCTTGCCCAGCTCGTCCTGGAACTCGGACCTGAGATATACCCGGACCGCCCCTTTCCCTTGAGCAAACAGTATGGTAGCGACCTTCCCATAGCCCAGTCTTTCCATCATCAGTTTTCCATAGGTGCAGCCGGTCACTGCCATGACGCCGTCCATCATGCACGTTTGCGGATGTCCGACGCCCATTTCCGAGAAGGCGAAAGCGCCGTGGTCCTTCACCCTTTCGATGCCAAGCTCCTTCATGGCCACATAGCCCATCCGGTAGCCGATGGGCATGAACGGGCATATGTGGCCATGGAATTCCCAAACCCAATCTGGTATCGAAATCGCATTATGCTTTTCCATCATAATACCCCATACTTCAAGATAAATTGAAGTATCATGGGGACTATATCATTCTTACGCTGAAGAGCTCGGGTCGATGCAATGAAGCTTATGGAGTAGGATAGCGTGACATCAATAGTCAAAGTGAACATGAGCGTTTGCGACAAGATCAGCATCGTCGAGGTTACGGCTAAGGATGACGGAACGTACAGCGTCAAAGTGACCACACCTTGCGACAATGTTCGCGAGTTCGTGGCTGGATTGGAAAGCCTGACCATAACGGACCTGGTGGACAAGGCCAACAGCAAGGTCTTTGAACGCATGAAACACGCCAAGATGAGCGCCAACTGCCTTTTTCCGGCGGGACTGCTGAGCGCCGGATGGGTGGAGGCCGGCCTTATAGCCAAATCAAGGGCCAAGGATAAGAAGAGCAACTGGATCGAGTTCTCTTTCGATTAGGGTGTATCGGAATTGCAGACCAAAGCAGCGCTGCTGGTTATCATCGTCGTCTTTGGCGCATGCCAAGTCTGGATGCCCGATGCACCCATGAAGACCCTGGGGGACAATCAACTATGCCTAGAGACTGGACAATCGAAAGCGGACAGTACGATCGCATCTTATGACACGGTTCCCGGGCTGCCCTCGGCCCCGCGCGATCTCACCACGAAGGTTGGCCCGAACTATGTCCTTCTCTCCTGGCTGCAGCCGTTCGAGAACGGATCACATTCAATAACAGGATACAAGGTATGCAAGGGGGAATCCCTTCCTTTGCGATATTATCACTCGGTCGAGGGGAATGTGACCCGCTACAATGACTCGGGAGTACTTCCGGGAGAGATCTGGTTCTATCACATTCACGCGGTCAACGAGAATGGAACCGGACCCAAGAGCAACATTGCAAGGGCGACTCTACCGGGAGGGAGACTGACAACACCGGAGGGATCAATGGATAACACTGTTCTAGTCTACGCATCGATCATAGGCTCGGCCGCGATCGTAGCGTTAGCATTCCTTGCGGTTCGCAAAAAACGGAATGGGCGATGAAAGCATCATTGAGAGCATATTGCTCATTTCAACCCCCACCTATGCCGTATCAAACATCTTCAATTGAACAAAGCAAATCGATTATGCCCGATGGAGTAAGGTTTTACCCTTTATCAACCAATGGATCTAATCAAAGGGCGAACTCGATGTCGTTCGGCGCTTTATGTGCTGACCGCCGATTGGCGATTATCCTGCCTCCAACCGTAACACGGTGAAACTTCTACTAGTGCGACCTCTGCACAAAGAATGATGTCGACCTTGGAAGTCAAGTTGCTGCCTTCAAGAAGCATGCGGACCTCCACATCTCTGGCGTAAAAGGGATATAGTCGACCTGTTATTTCGAATTATCTTGAAATATTTTTAAGGTTGGCACCATGGCATCCATTCAGGTTGAGGGATTGATTAAGCGGTTCGGGCAGATTACTGCCGTAGACGGCGTAAGTTTCAACGTGCAGAAGGGGGAGTTCTTCGGGATTCTCGGACCGAATGGCGCCGGGAAGACCACTATCATCCGCATCATTACCGGGATAATCGAACCTAACGAGGGGTCGGTTACCATCGAGGGCATCGACCTTGCAAAGAATCCTTTGGAGGCGAAGATGAAGATGGGATGCATACCCGAGATCGGGAATGTGTATCAGGACCTCTCCGCCTGGGAGAACCTGGACCTGATGGGCCGCTTCTATGGCCTATCACACCGGGAGAGGGTAACAAGATCGGAGGAACTACTTACCGCGCTGGGCCTTTCTGAGCGAAGGCATGACTACGTTCGTACGTATTCCAAGGGAATGCGCCAGCGAGTGTCCATTGCCTGTGCCATGATCCATCAACCGCCTCTACTCTTCCTGGACGAGCCCACGGAGGGTTTGGATGTTCACAGCAGAAGAGTAATTGTTGATCTCGTGAAGAAGATGAATGCTCAGGGTAGCACCATCGTAATGACGACGCACAACATCGAGGAAGCCAATAAATTGTGCCATAAGGTATGCATAATCAACAGAGGACGTGTCATCGCTGAAGAGGCCCCCGAGAAGCTAAGGAAGGCCTATGAAAGCTTCCAGACGGTGGAAGTCGCCTTTGACCAGAAAGTTGACCTGTCCTCCTTTGCATCCGACCACGTCTCCCGGGTGGAAGCCTGTGGCGACAAGTGGCGATTCTTCACCGATGATGTGGATGAAGCGATAAAGCGCATTGCGCGGATAAGAGAGGAGCAAGGCCTCAAGATCATTTCTATGGTCACGGCGGGGCCGAGCCTAGAGGACGTCTTCGTTCGGTTGACGGAGGAAGGGAGATGAGCCACAAACCATTCCTCCGTGCAATATTCGTCGTTGGCCGAAAGGACATGCGCATCTATTACCGCAAGGCACCGGTGTACATCTTCGGCCTCTTGTTACCGACCTTTCTCTTCTTTGCCTTTTTTGTCGGCCGTCAGCTGGATATCCCGAAGTACTTCCCTGGCTTCCTGGCCATGTCCCTGTTCTTCACCTCTTCCTCTGTCGGACCGATCATCGTCCCCTGGGAGAAGCAGGCGGGGACCTTCGAGCGGCTGCTCTCACTGCCGGTGAGCGTGACCACGATCATCCTCGGGGACATGCTGGCTGGGGCGTTATTCGGGTTGATTATCAGCACTTTCATTGGCGTGTTGGGGATTGTCCTCCTAGGCCTTAGCGTCACCAACGTCCTCCTGCTGGCAGTGCTCTTTGTGCTCGGCAATGCGTGCTTCGCGGCCATGGGCGAGCTGATATCTTCGACTGGAGGACGAACACCATCGAACGTCATGATGCTGTCTGCCTTGGTCAGATTTCCTCTGATATTCATCAGTGGGGTCTTTGTCTCCCTGAGCGAAATGAGCGGGCCCGGTATCATCGTTGCCTATCTTTCCCCGCTGACTTATCTAGTGGATGGCTTGAACGCGAGCATGGGCCAGAGCTCGGTGATCCCTTGGGCGGTGGACATACTGGTCCTCGTGCTGTTCATGACCATTTTCACGTTCGGGACGAGAAAGCTTCTGCAAAGGAATTTAATGAAGGGGATGTGAGCATTTTGGCCGATAGGTTGACGGGGGCTCTTATTCATGCAGGGCGTCATTTTTTACCGAGAATGGACATGACGGTCTCGACCCAAACCACATTTGGCTCGATCATCCGAGCAGAACTTGATCAAAAACTCCCCGCAACATCAGGCTTCCTGGGTCTGCCAATGCCAGTGGTCCTGTTGAAGAACGACCATTGATCACAGGCTGATCTTGCACCAATGGGATACGATCAACGAAACGGTGGAAGTAAGATTGGCCTATGGTTGCCAAATGGATTGAGAGCCACTATCAGCGCTATGGATTTCGACCTCGGCAACTACTCTTGGAGGGAGGGGGTATATCAACTAAATAATCCCTAATCTTGAGAATGAGGAGATACAGAGAATTTGCGGGAGGGCACATCAGACGAACGGCCAGATGTCTGATACTTACGATGAGCTTCAAGCCTTCCTTCAAAATAGTTGGAATAGGCTCTTGCTCATCCATACTCCTTCAAAGCTTGTCCAGTGATAAAGAAAGGGCTGGGAGAAAGGGCTTGCTCAAAATGTCAAGCTGATATAACCTGGTACCACAAGGGACCTCCACATGAAAACCAGGCTCAGTGCCTGAAGATCCTCACCCCGGTGAACACCATGGCCATGCCATGCTCGTCCGCGGCCTTTATGACCTCCTCGTCCCGGATCGAGCCACCGGGCTGAATGACCGCTGTTACGCCCACCTTCGCAGCCTCATCGATGCCGTCTCGGAAGGGGAAGAAGGCGTCCGAGGCCATCACAGCCCCCTTCGCCTCCTCCTTGGCCTTGTAGCCTGCTATCATGGCCGAATCGACCCGGCTCATCTGGCCGGCCCCGATGCCGACCACCCTCTCATCCTTGGCCAGTATGATGGCGTTGGACCAGACGTGCTTGCACACCCTCCAGGCGAACAGCATGGATCGCGTTTCCTCCTCGGTGGGAGCGCGTTTGGTCACTATCTTCAAAAGCCCAGGGTCCAAGGGCTTGGTGTCCGCGGTCTGGACCAAGAGCCCCCCCTTGACCTTCTTCATCTTGAACTCGGGGTTGGGGTCGTGCACGATTTGGCCGGTGGTGCGCAACAGGCGGATGTTCTTCTTCTTGGTCAAGATGGCCATCGCATCCGCCGAGTAATCGGGAGCGATCACGCAATCAACGAAGTGAGAACCGATCTGCTCCGCGGTCTCCACGTCCACCTCCCGGTTCAAGCCTATCACGCACCCGAAAGCGGCCAACGGATCGACGTTGAAGGCGACCGTGAAGGCCTTGCAGATGGTGTCGGCGGAGGCGATGCCGCACGGGTTGGTGTGCTTTATGACCACTGCGGTGGGCCTGCCTTCGAACTCGCGCAGGAGCTCCAGGGCGGATTCCAGGTCAAGGACGTTGTTGTACGAGATCTCCTTGCCGTGCAACTTCTCGCTCTTCCCCACCGAGACACCGGTGCTGAAGGGGTCGGTGTAGAAAGCGGCAGACTGCTGGGGGTTCTCTCCGTATCTTAGGTCGTACGCCTTGTCCAAGCCTAAAGCCAGCGTTGGCGGGAAAGTGCCCGAGGGGAAGATGCGCCCCAGATAGGAGGATATCATGGCATCATAGACTGCCGTAGCACGATAAGCCTCCAGCATGAGCGTCTTGAGCGTCTCCTCCTTGATCTCCCCGGCGGAGGAACGCATCTCTTCCAGCAATCCCGGGTAGCGCGCCGGATCGGTCACCACGGCCACTCCCTGATAGTTCTTGGCCGCCGCTCGGATCATGCTCGGTCCGCCGATGTCGATGTTCTCCACGATCTCGTCCATCGACCCCCCCTTGAGGACGGTCTCCTTGAAGGGGTAGAGGTTCACCACCACCATGTCGATGCGCTTGATCTTCATCTTCTCGAGCTGGAGCATGTGCTCCTTGGAATCGCGCCGTGCCAGGATCCCAGCGTGCACGATGGGGTGAAGGGTCTTGACCCGGCCATCCAGCATCTCCGGCCAGCCGGTGATATCGGACACGTTCATCGATGGTATCCCGCTCCTTTCCAAAAGGGCCGAGGTCCCACCTGTGGATATGATCTCCACGCCCAGGTCCTTCAGGCCGCGGGCGAACTCCACCAGTCCATCCTTGTTCGAAACGCTGATGAGCGCACGTTCGATCTTCACCAAAGCCATTCCTCCCTCAAGGAGTTGGCACACCGAGAACAGTATGCCAAAAGGATATGCCGCCTGCCCAAATAAACCTCACCTATGCCCGCTTGCGGCTGAAAAAAGCTAATATCTCATTGCATTCTACCTGGGACGAGATCCATGTTCATCATCAGCGAGCGCATCAATGGCCTTTTCTCTTCCGTTTCCAAGGCGATAGACCACCGCGACGCGAAGTGGATCCAGGCGCATGCGATAAAGCAAGTGGAGAGCGGCGCTCAGGCGCTCGACATCAACACCGGACCTGGGCGTGAGGACGGCCCTGCTGTCATGGAATGGCTGGTGAGCACGGTCCAAGAGGTTGCTGATGTTCCCCTGAGCATCGACACCCCGGGGATCAAGACCATGACCGCTGGCTTGAAGGCGGCCAAGAACAAGGTCATCATGAACTCGACAACCGCGGAGAAGGCCAAGATGGAGAAGCTGTTCCCCTTGGCCAGGGAGTACAACGCCGAGGTGATCTGCCTGACCATGGACGAACGCGGCATTCCCAACGACGCCGAATCGCGCGCGGAGATGGCCATGCTCATGATCGCCACCGCCATGGAGCACGAGATCATGCCAGAGCGCCTACTTCTGGACCCTTTGATCCTGCCCGCCAAGGCGGCGCAGGACCAAGGGAAGAAGGTGATCGAGGCCCTCAGGCTGTTCCAGACCCTTAACGACCCGGCCCCCAGGACCGTGGTGGGGCTGAGCAATGTCTCCAATGGCACCAAGGACCGCAGCCTGGTGAACCGCACCTACCTGGCCATGCTCATGGGAGCGGGGCTGAGCGCGGTGATCTGCGATCCCGAGGACGAGGACCTGATGAAGACCGTGAAGGCGGGCCAGATACTGCTCGACCAGAAGCTGTACTGTGACGATTTCTGGCGAGCCTAGGGATCAGCGCCGACGGCGATGGCATCGACCGAATCCAATACCTCACGGTCAAGCAAGAGGCGTAGCTGCGGCGTGACAAGATAGACCGGGAACCAGCCGTTGAAGTCGTGTCGGTCCACTTTGAACAGCATTTCCCGGTTGTAGATGCTCCTGACTTCCCTTATTCTGGTCTCATCCGATGAGATCGACGGCTCTTCGAAACGGACGAGCACCTCTCGCCTCATGACATCGATCCTGCCCTGCATCACACTGATGGCCATTATCCTGCTGCGCCGGGACTGGAAGTACCGGACCACCGTGTACTCGGTAGTCAGCATGAAAATGATGGTCACCATATTTGTTCCGAAATCCGGCTCAAGTAGCTCCTCCACTCGACTGAGGAACATGCCTGGCAGGATCATGCCAGCCACAAACCCCATCCCTATGGCGCCTATAGCGACCGCCAGCCACAGGGAGAACTTGAGGCCAGATGACCATCCCTTGCCGAAGCTCTCCTTGGCCGCGCCCCTCATGCCCATGAAAAGGGAGAGAAACCGCTCAGAATAAGGTTTGGCGCGCGCCACCCAGATGTAGAAGCATACCGCAATCACCGAAAAGAAAACGATCGCTACCGATAACAGCGGCGAGATCAATCCAGTCAGACCATCTATCGCAGCAAAGGAGGCTGTGATGATGAAGATCATCCCCAGTCCAAACACCAAAGGCTCCATGTTCATGAAGAGCATGGCAAGGAGCACCTGGCTGAGAAGCTTCTTTCTAGTTCGGTAAATAGTCTTCGCCGTTCCTTTGACGTCCATCTTCCCGTTCCGCGAATGCTCTCTTCTCGTTCTCGCCCCCCTTTTTTGGGTGGGTAGGAAGAGGACGACGTAACTATAAGAGTAAAGAAGGAATGTGGCGACCACCCAGATCAAGAACGATTGGGGAACGAGCAGTAGCACCGATATGTCGATGAGCAGGAGGATTGCGGCGGCAGCTCCAGCCCACGCCGCTCCAGGGGAAGGTTCCTTGAGCTCCTTTAGCATCCTTTCGCTCTTCAGAAGCTCTTCCTCGACCTCCTTCTTAAGGCCGGAATTCGATGCTCCAGTGGTGTCCGCATCCGGGTATTCTGATCGACCACTCATGGGATGAAGCTCGGACCGCCTTAGCGCCTGATAACTGTTGCCTTTCTAATTGCGTTCGCCGAAAGCGATAACGGTAAAGTATGTTGAGCATGATTCGATTCCGTGGACGTTTCCCCCAGGAGCAGAGCATTTCTGCTCACCATCGGCCTGGTGGCAGCACTGGCGATCCTAAGCTCCACCATGTCGAAGAACCCAGCCTTGCCTCTATTGGCCGACCATCTGGGGGCGGATGCGGTGCAGATCGGCCTCATCTCTGCTATCAGCCCTATTCCAGGCATATTGGTGAGCTCGTTCGCGGGAGCCTACTCGGACCGCAAAGGCCGGGAGAAGGTGCTCACCTATTCGCTGATCATCTTCGCCACTGCGCCCTTTCTTTACCTTTTCGTCAACGAGGCCTGGCAGCTCATTCCTGTGCGGTTCTATCACGGCTTCGCCACCGCCATCTTCATGCCGGTGGCCATGGCTGCCGTGGCGGACAGGTTCGACCCGGCGGTCCGCGGCCAGATGCTGGGAACCTATTCCTCGTTCACCATGGTGGGCCGCTTCATCGCGCCCTTCATGGGAGGCCTCCTCCTCTTTGTGGCGAACTTCGAGAGCGTCTATCTCGCCTGCGCCATAGCGGGCGTATTGGCGCTCTTGATGGTCTTCCTCATCCCCTGGGGGATCGAAGAGGCACATGTGAAGGCAAAGAAGTTCGAGGGCACCATGATGCAGGCGTTGTCGAAAGTGATTCGAGACAAGGGCATCATGATCACTTCAGGCATGGAGGGATGCCAATACTTCGCCATGGGGGCCTTCGAGACCTTCGTGCCGATCTACGCCCAATCGATCGGTTTCAATGCCCTGGAGATCGGGATCATCATGGGCATCCAGGTCGTGAGCATGCTCCTGGCGAAGCCGATCATGGGCCGCATCTCGGACAGGAAGGGCAGAGGGCCGAGCATATCCATCGGGCTGCTCGCGGGGGCGGCGGCCATTGCCTTCATCCCATTCGTTTCGAGCTTCGTCATCCTTTGTGCGCTGTCCATCGCTTTCGGGATAACCGTGGCAACGGTGACGGCCTCCACCTCGGCCTTGGTCACGGAGCTGGGCGGTGCGACTGCTCACGGATCGTCGATCGGCGTGCTCAGTTCGGTCATGGACATAGGCCACTCGGTCGGCCCTTTCCTCACTGGAATAATTGTAACACTTTATTCATTCCAATTCGGGTTCAGCATCGCCGCGTGCATCATGCTGGTCGGGGCAGTGATATTCTGGGCCACTGTAGGAAGGAGGCATCAGAGGTCGCATGCGGTCTAATGGGATGATTTCTTTTTGTCCATCCATCACCGCAATGGTCCAAATGGTCGGAACAGAAGGATTCTTATTCAAGGCTTTACTAGATATTGCGGGGGAAGTAAATGAGCGTCGGCCCGGAATGGCGCCAATATATGGACACATTGTTCACTCAAAGGTCGAGTCTTAGATCGAACATCAACGTTTTCGGTTTGATTGCTGGCCTTCTCATGGTCAGCTTGTTTCAGGGCTTAGGATCGAACCCAGAGCCGCTGCTAATCCTCGTCTTGGTCGGGGCCGCTGGAGTCTCCATGACCTTCTTCGGGATGGCGGCCTATTACTCCGGAAGACTTGTAGAGCTGGAACGGAGGATCCTGGACAGCGGAGACCAATGGGCGAAGAGACAGCTACTGTCGGAGAGGGTGACCGACTCGAAGGAGAACTCCCATTACTGGCTGATCGTGGTCGCCGTTTTCGCGGCCGGGGGCGTGGCACTTCTCTTGGTGTCCACGGGTCCGACCATCATGATCAACGGGACGATGTTCCTCTTCGCCTGCGCCATCGGCTCGATAATCGGGTGGTACCTGGAGGCCATGAAAGGCACCAGGATGGAGAAGGATCTCAGAGCGGCCTGATCCGGCCTCTGACGATGAACCTATCTTGACCTCAACCCCGCTTCCTGAACGATCCTCGGAACGATCTCTTCCCAATTGACGGCCATGAGGTGCACACCGTGCACGCCCTCAATCGCCCTCAGACGCTCGATCTGCTCCACGCAAATGCGGACACCTTCACCCTTCGGGTCCTTGGCGGCCTTCATCCGCTCGATGATGGGATCGGGCACGCTCATGCCCGAGACCTTGGTCTTCATGTACAATGCCACTTTGTGCGATTTCAATGGCATGAGCCCGGCCAGGATGTGCACCTTCTCCTGCAGGCCGCGCTCGCGCACCATCTCCATCCAGCGCTCGAAGCGTTCCATGTCGTAAATGCTCTGCGTCTGCACGAACTGCGCCCCTGCCTTGACCTTCTTGGCCAGGCGGGCGACCCTGAACTCGAACGGGTCCGCGAACGGGTTGGCGGCCGCTCCCAGGAAGAGCTGAGGCGCGACCTCCAGCTGATCACCGGACCACAGTCTGCCCTCATCCCTCATCCTGCGCAGGATCATCAGTTCCTGGATGGGATCGATGTCATAGACGTTCTTCGCCTCCTTCTGGTTGCCGAAGGTCTGGTGGTCCCCGGAGATGCAGAGCACATTCCTCACGCCCAACGCCGCCGCTCCCAGGACATCCGATTGCATGGCGATGCGATTCCGGTCCCTGCAGGTCATCTGGATGACCGGCTCCAAGCCTTCCTGGACCAAGATGGCCGCGGAGGCGATGGAGGACATGCGGGACATGGCCGTCTGGTTGTCGGTCAGATTGAAAGCGTCCGCGTACCCGCGCATGGACTGGGCATGCTTCCTAATCGGCTCCCCGCTGGCGGACCTGGGAGGTCCGATCTCCGCGGTGACCACGAACCTGCCCTGGTCCAGCAACCGCTGCAGTTCGGAAGCGCTCATTCCCTCTTCCCCCTCAGCGCCTTCTCCTCTATCGTGAAAAGGGCCTGATCGTTCACGATCTTCCGTGGTCCCCCGGACCGGCTGGGCAGCCAGTTCTTGGGCGGCAGGGGTTCATCCAGCATGTCCAACCGCCCGAGGCGCTTCAAGCTCTGGTAGATCTCATCCCAGGCGCAAGGGACGTCTGGCGATATCTCACATTTTCCGTTCTGCGAACCGCCGCACGGACCGTTCAACAATGATTTGGCGCAGCGGACGATCGGACATATTCCTCCGGTCAGATGCAGGACGCAATCGCCGCACCCTCCGCATTTCTCCTGGAAGACGCCCTGCTCCTCCGGCGCCCCCATGTTGGAGGTGTTCAGCCCAGGCATGACCCTCACTTGTGGGTAGAGGGCCTGGATGGTCTGGGCCCCGACCCCGCAGGCGATGGAGAGCACGGCGTCCTTGTCTCCCACTTTCTCGGACACCCCTCGCACCCATTCTTTCTCACATTGTCGCTCCACCGTCACCTCGTCGATGCGCCAGCCTTTGCCGTGAAGATCGGAGTGAAGGCGCAGCGATTCCGCCAGCACCCCCACCTCCTTCTCCCCGCCCGCCAGGCAGATGGCCACGCAGGAGCGGCACCCAGCTACCAAGATGTTCTGGTGACCTTCGAGCATGCTGCATATCTCTTTGAGCGGCTTCTGTGCGCCGATGATCATTTCTTCACCCCCAACGGGTTGGGACCGATCTGTTCCACGCGGCGCACCATTTCCTCGGCGGCGTCGCGGAATTTGAAAGCCTGGTTCGAGGCGAGGTTGAACAGCTCCACTCGCCGCCCGTCCAAACCCAGATCGTCAAGGATGCGCTTGGCCTGCTCCACGCGCTTCCGGGCCTCCAGGTTGCCGTACAGGTGATGGCAGTTCTTCTCCAGGCAAGCTGCGAGGAAGACGGCGTCCGCCCCGTCCCGGAAAGCGCGCAGCAGGTGCACGACATCCACCCTCCCGGAGCAGGGCAGACGCACCAGCAGCACGTCTGGCGAGTACTGCATCCCTCTTTCTCCGGCCAGAACGGCAGCCGGAAGGCCAGCATGCTCGCAGATGAACCCTATGACCTTCATTGTGCCCCTCCTCTGACCGCGACCCGCACCGAAGCGCCTATCTGGGAGTCACCATAGTGGTACAGGTCGATGGCCTTGCTTGGGCAGAGGGAAACGCAAATCCCGCATCCCTGGCAGTCCTCGATCGGTATCTCCGCTTTGCCCTTGTCGCCGATGAACGGAGCGGAATAGGGACAGCTCCTGACACAGGTGAGGCAAGCAGAGCATTTCTCCTGGTCGACCCTGGTCACAACGCCCCCCAGCAATTCATGGCCGAGAAGGGCCTCAGCCACCCTGGAGGTGACGCTCAGGGCGTCCGTGAAGATCGTCTCCATCGGCGATGGTTCGAAAGAACTGGAACACAGGAATATCCCTCTCCTCATGGTCTCCTCGGGTCTCAGTCGAGGCTCCAGGGTCACGGGTGTTCCATCGGGCCCCACTGGGACCCCGAGGACCCTGGCGATCCCTTCGGGATCATACTTTGGATGGCGAGTGGTGTAGGCCGCCTCCGCCTCAATCACGATATCTCCCAGCGTCTGGTCCTTCAGCGCCCAATGCTTTGCGTCGACCATCTTGGGGCGTTCGTTCGAGCGGAAGAAGATTATCCCCAGGTCCTGGGCCATCCTCTGCTCCGATTCCCACTTCCCGGGCGAGACAATGTCCCGTGAAATGACGTATGCTTTTGCCTTTGGGCGCTTCATCTTGAAGTTCATGGCCGCGCGCATGCCCCGCACGAAAGCGCCGGCATCAGCGCCCCATTCCTGGCCAGCTTCCGCGAGGACGACGATGCTCTCGGGCAAGACCCCCTTCCCGGCAAGAACTGATTCTAGCTCGGACACGTCCCCCGGTGGGCCTGTTTGAGAGTCGCCTTCCAATGCTTCGCAGGCCAGGACGATGGCCCCGCAGGTCACTACCTGCGTGCTTTGCCCCGAGGACATCGACATCGAGAAATCCCCCAGTCTACCGGCCAAATGGATCACTCGACTCTGAGCATGGATGACGAATCCTGGATCGTGGGACAGTAAATCGATGTCCCTTTCGAACGCCTCGCGCTGCTTCGCTAGCCGGTCCGGTATTCTGAATCCGCTGCCTTCAGTGACGAGCGCGACCTCGATCCCTTGTTCGCGAAGATGCTTGGCGGCGATCAGAGCGCAGGCACCATCGCCGATGATGAGCGCTCTCTTGGACCTCGATTGACGGACCTGGACCGGCGCCTCCTGGGCCAGTCTTGATCGCGCCACTGCCATTTCCATGATCAGATGTGCCTTCTCGAGCGCTTTTTGAGGATCGTGGACGTACGCGCTCTGCTCCCGGACGTCCGCCAGCTCGACCATGTAGGGATTGATGCCTGACGCACGCGCCAATTCCCTGAACAATGTCTCCTTGGAGAAGGCGGAGCAGGCCACGATGACGAAACGGTCAGCCTCCCCTGACCTGAAGAGCGCGCCGAGCTTCTCCTGGCCGACGGGAGAGCATATGCGGTCGATGATCTCTACCGGGCCGACCTGGTCCAAGGTCCTGGCTTGTTCCGCTAGGGAATGGACGCCCAATTTGCCCGGGCTTCCTCCGGCCCATGCGCAGATGACGACCCCCATCCGCCCCCGAGCGCTCATTCGACTCCCTCCAGGCTGCTGGCCACGAGGGATGCGACCGCCAGACCGTCCTTGGCGCTCTGCGCGATGTCCATGGGCTCTCGGCAGCTACCAACCATGAATACTCCTTCCTTTGAGGAAGAGCCGTGCCCGCCCGTGGAGATGAAGAACCCAGAATCATCGGTCTCCAAGCCGATGCGTTCCGCAAGGCGCTTAGAGCAGGCGCGAGGCATCATTCCTACCGAGAGCACGACCAGGTCGTATTCGGTCTCGTGGATGACCACATCATCCGAGGACGCGTACCTGATCGTGGGACGGCCGTTATCGGACCCAACGATCTCCGAAGGTCTGGTTCTGTAAAGGGCGATGTCCTTCGAGCGCTCCGCCCAGGCGTAAATATCATCACGAGCGTCGGCCGCCCGCCAATCCATGAAGAGGAAATCGATGCCGATCTGCGGATGCAGGCGCTTGATCAGTTGCGCGAGCTTGAAGGCATACTTGCAACAAGCTTGGGAGCAATGGACCGATCCTCCATGGGCCTGCCTTGAGCCAACGCACTGTACGAATGCCATTCTTTTCGGTTGGGGATCGGCAAGCGGGATGGTGCCATCAGTCGAAAGCTGCCTTTCCACTTCGTCTGCCGTGACCACCCCTCGAACAATCCCGTATCCCAATCGTACGTCCAGGGTTGCATCGAACGGTCGAGTGCCGGTGGCCAATATGACCGCACTTGCCTTGAGGAGCTGCGGCTCTCCGCCTCCTACTGGCAAGGCACGGACGCGCATGTCCCCCAGACGTCCCTCCACCCCGACCGCCTCATGTCCTTTCAGGACCGGGACCTCCTTCAATTTGATCTCCCTGACCTGGTTGATGACGAGGCAGACGTCGCAGCGGACGCATTCAACGATGCCTTTGCAGGCGTAATCGCGGACCGCCCCGCCCAGGAAATGATCCTGCTCGATCACCAGACAAGCGATGCCACGCTCATGCAATGATAGCGCGGCTGTTAACCCCGCTATCCCTGACCCCACTATGATGACCGGCTTCATCTCCCCTCCTCACTGTGGCTGAGAGAAGTGCGAGCCGGGGAGAGGTCCTGGAGCGTCATTAGGCCAACGGTCCTTGCCACACCCATGGGGTTATTTATAGGTTCCTCGGAAGGGAGGAGCACAAGCTAATAACGAGCAATGGAATAACTTGTGCATGCGCCTCTGCGCCTTCACCTTGGACGTCGACCGGGATGTCAACCAGGCCAAGAAGGGTCAGTCCGAGGCGGTCTCCCAGCCGCTGCCGGGCGAAACAGGGGAATTCCGCTTCTCTTCCTCCGCGCGCGGGCTGGAGATGATCATCGACCTGTTGGACGAGCTGAGCATCAAGGCCACCTTTTTCCTGGAGGGGGACACGCTCAGGGAGATCTCCAAGGGCATGGACGTGGAGGACCTGCTGCAAGGGCACGAGGTCGCTTCGCACGGGGTCTGCCACGAGGACATCACTGGCGAGAGCACGGGGATCTGTCTCACCGGACCGAAGGTGGCCGAAGTGCTGGAGAAGAGCGCCTCCATCATCGAGGATGTCTGCTCCGTGCCGCCCAAGGGGTTCCGAGCCCCCTACCTGCACATCAACAATGACACCTTGGCTGCCCTGGCCAAGCTGGGCTACCTTTACGATTCCTCGTTGACCAAGGAAATCGTCGGTGGGGGCATCCATCCTTACCGGCTGGACAACGGACTGTGGGAAGTGCCCCTGGCCTCTTGCCCCGACATCCGAGGAAAACGCATCGTCTCCTACCTTTGGCCGATGCACGAGGGCAAGCGCGGTCCGGCGGACTACCTGCACATGGGCGGCCAGGTGAAGGACGGGCTGTTCGTGCTCGCCACCCATTCCTGGCACGTGGTGGAGACGTTCGGGGAGGGCCGGCTGCCGGAGGAAAGGGTGAGGTCCTCCATGGCGGACCTGCGCTCAGTGCTGGAGGGCTTGCTGGACCAGGGGATGGCCTTCACCACCATCAAGCATCACCTGGAGAGGCACGGCGAGGCCTGAACATGGGGCCACCGCCCGATCATACCACCACGAAGTACGCCGCCGCCCTGGAAAGGGCATGGACCAGCTTGGGCGCAATGGACAAGGGGGCGGTGGCGAGCAACGCCCTGGTGCAGGTCGAGGGAGAACGCCTTCGGCTTCCCTTTTTGTCAGGCGCCATCCTCATCGATTTGAAAAGTCGAGGCGCCCAAGAGGCTGGCAAGGAAATGGAGCCTTTCGAGGTGGTTCTCGCCCTTCACTATCTGATCGGAGCAACGAAGAAGCCGCTCGCCGGCGAGCTGATCAGCTTCAACGAGGTGCCCAGCGGACCGGTCTACTACTCAGCCTTCAAACAACGCGCGATCGATCACCTGGTGCAAACCTTTGGCTCCGCTCCGGCCACGCTTATGCAGGCAGGAAAGAGGCTCGGAGGGGAGGTCATCATGATGGGAGATGCCGCAGTGCGTATCCCCCTATTCCCTAAGCTGCCTTTGACCCTGGCCTTGTGGAGTGGTGATGAAGAGGTCCCGCCCTCGGGCAGCGTCCTTTTCGACAGGACCGCCCCCCATCTCATGCCATTTGAGGACCTGGCGGTGGCCGCCTCCCTCGTGCTCGCCCGTCTGATGACCGCTAATAAAGACCTTTGATCAGGCCATCATCGCCGATGTCCATGTTCAAGGCGTTCGGCTCGGCTGGCAGCCCGGGTATGAGCATGATCTCGCCGCAGATCGCCACCGTGAAACCCGCTCCTGCCGAGACATTGACCTCCCGGACGGTCAGCACCCAATCCCGTGGAGCTCCCTTGATCTTCGGGTCATCGGTGATGGAGTGCTGCGTTTTGGCGATGCAAACGGGAAGCCTCCCGTGGCCAGCGGCCTCGATGCTCTTCAGGTCCTTCTCCGCCTCGGCATCGAATTTCACTCCCGAGGCTCCGTAGATCTCCTTGGCGATGATGCCGATCTTCTCGCGGGTGCTCAGCTCGTCCCTGTACAAGAACTGGAAGTCCTTCTGGTCGTTCTCGATCGCGTCCAGGACCTCGTGCGCCAGGTTCACCCCGCCCTCGCCCCCCTTCTCGAAGACGAAGGATATGGCCGAGCGCACGCCCATGGCCTCGCAGTGCTCCATGATGAGCTCGTCCTCCTCCACCGTGTCGATGTGAAAGTTGTTGATGGCCACCACCACGGGCACCCCGAAGCGCCTGATGTTGGCGATGTGACGGTCCAGATTGGGGAAGCCTTTTTCCAGGGCTGCCAGGTTCTTGACGCCGCATTTGTCGTAAGGGCAGCCCCCGTGCATTTTGAGAGCCCGGATGGAAGCCACGATCACCGCGCAGTCCGGCCTCAGGTCGGAGCTGCGGCACACTATGTCGAAGAACTTCTCCGCCCCCAGGTCGGTAGCGAAGCCGGCCTCGGTGACCACATAGTCCGCCATCTTCAAGGCGTACTTGGTGGCTAAGATGGAGTTGTTGCCGTGCGCGATGTTGGCGAAGGGGAAGCCGTGGATGAACATCGGCTCGCCCTCGAGCGTCTGCACGATGTTCGGCTTCATGGCCTCCTTGAGCAGCAGCGCCATCGCCCCCACGCATCCCAGCTGACTGGCGGTCACCGGTTTCTTGTCGTAGGTATAGGCCACGATCATCTGGCCGAGGCGTTCCTTCAGGTCGGTCATGGAAGTGGCCAAGGCCAGGATGGCGCTGATCTCCGAGGCGGCGGTGATGATGAACCCGCTCTCGTGCGGCACCCCGCCCTCCCCCCTCCCTCCCAGACCGACAACGGTATGACGCAGCTCGCGGCAGTTCATGTCGATGGCCTTCTTCCAAATGATGCGGGTCGGATCGATGTTCAGCTCGTTCTTGCGCTGAATTTGGTTCTCGATGATGGCGGAGAGAAGGTTGTGCGCCGCTCCTACCGCATGGATGTCCCCAGTGAAATGCAGATCGATCTCCCACATGGGATAGACCTGAGAGAGGCCACCGCCGGTGGCGCCACCCTTGACGCCGAAGACCGGACCGAGGGAGGGCTGCCTCAAGGTGCCGATGACCCTCTTGTCCAGACGGCCCAGGGCCTGCACCAGGCCGATGGTGGTGACCGTTTTGCCCTCCCCGGCAGGGGTGGCGGTGATGGCCGTGGTCAGGATCAACTTGCCCTTCGGCTTTCCATCGAAGCGCCGCAGGACCTCCAATGGCACCTTGGCGGTGAACTTGCCATGGAGCTGCAGATCGTCCTTGGCCAGGCCGATCCCCTCGGCCACCTTCTCGATCGGTAAGCACTTGACTTCCTGCGCAATCTCGATGTTTGTCCTCAAGCTTCCACTCCAGACAAAGCGGCTATGAAGAGAATGGTATAAAACCGATGTGCCACCCCAGACCGAACCACGGCAAAATAAATAGTGGGAAAAGCCGCTGTATGAGGACGGGTGCGGGACAATGGTGGCTCAGATCATCGATGGAACGAGGATCGCCCAGCAGATCCGGGAGGGATTGAAACCACGGATCGCGGCGCTGAAGATGGGGGGGATCACCCCAGGATTGGCAGTGATATTGGTGGGCAACGATCCCGCCTCGGAGTCATATGTGAGGAGCAAGGGCAAAGCCAGCCAGGATATCGGCATGTTCTCCAAGCAGATCGACTTGCCAAGCACGGTCTCCGAGGACGACCTGCTCAGGAACCTCGACCATCTAAACGCCGACCCGAAGGTGCATGGCATATTGGTCCAGCTACCGCTCCCGGACCACATCGATGAGGCCAAGATCACAATGCGCATCGACCCCATGAAGGACGTGGACGCCTTTCATCCATTGAACGTGGGCAAGATGCTGATCGGCACCCCCGGAATGCTGCCCGCCACGCCCGCGGGGATCCAACAATTGCTGGTCCAAAGCGGCAACTCTCCTGAGGGCAAGCACGTGGTGGTGCTGGGGAGGAGCAACATCGTCGGAAAGCCAGTGGCCGCCATCCTCATGCAGAAGGCCAAGGGGGCGAACGCCACGGTCACCATCTGCCATTCGGCCACCAAGGACCTGGCATCGATCACCAGGCAGGCCGACATCATCATCACGGCCATGGGAATAGCGGGCTTCGTCAAGGCGGACATGGTGAAGGAGGGGGTGGTGGTGATCGATGTGGGCACGAACCGGGTGCCTGATGCCACAAAGGAGAGAGGCTACCGGCTGGTCGGGGATGTGGATTTTGAGAGCGTCTCCAAAAAGGCGAAGGCGATATCCCCGGTGCCCGGTGGAGTGGGACCGATGACCATCAGCATGCTGCTCTCCAACACCGTTTCCGCCGCGGAAGATTATAGCCGCCATCTCGCCATGGGTACCAGACGGATCTGATGGCCCGAATGCCATGCTCCATCATGGCGAACCCCTGCAACAAATTAATACTCCAGTGCCCATTATCGGCCCGGCTTAGGCGGTTCCATTCCGTCCTTAGAGGATCGCAGCATGATCGCCATTCAAGTCAACAACCTGACCAAGAGCTACGGGCAGTTCGTGGCCTTGCGGGGCATCACCTTCGAAGTGCAGGAGGGAGAGGTGTTTGGCCTCATCGGCCCGAACGGGGCCGGGAAGACCACCACATTGAGGGTCTTGGCCACGCTGCTGGAGGTAACCTCCGGCGAAGTGAAGATCTTTGGTCTCGACCTGGTGAAAGAGGCCGACGAGGTGCGCAAGATCATTTCCTATCTGCCCGAGGATGCTGGGGCTTACAAGAACATGACCGGGCGGGCCTACCTGGAGTTCATCGCCGAGTTCTTCCACGCGAAGAACGAAGGGGATGCCATGCTGGAAAGGGGGCTCCAGATCGCTCATCTGGCCGAAAGGATCGATGACAAGGTGGAGACTTACAGCAAGGGCATGGCCCGCCGCCTGCTGGTGGCCCGCGCCCTGATGATAGCGCCCAAGATGGCCATCCTGGACGAGCTCACCTCCGGGCTGGACGTGCTGAACGCCCGGGAGATCCGCAGGACGGTGAAGAAGGCGACCACCGAGGGGACCACCGTTCTCCTGTCTTCCCATAACATGCTGGAGGTGGAGCTCATGTGCGACCGCATCGCCCTCATCGACGACGGCCGCATCGTGGAGATCGGCACCCCATCGGCACTGAAGCAGAAATACAAGGCGGCCAACATCGAAGAGGTGTTCGTGGAGGCGGTCAAATGAGCAACCTGGGCAACATCATGAGGAAGGAGATCAAGGAGCTGCTGACCCCGGCCACGCTGGTGCCGATAATAATCATGGCGCTCATCTTCGGCTCGCTCGGGGGAGCCATCGGCGGCTCGCAGGATGTGCTCAAGCAGAAACCGCTGGTGGGTATCATCGATCAGGACAATTCCACCATCTCGCGCTTCATCTATGCAGACCTGGCCTCCCAATCTCAGGTCATCTTCCATGATAACCAGTCTGATGTCAAGGTGGCGCTGCAGACCGTCAGCGGGAAGGGCGGAGTGGCGCTCCTGGTGATCGATCCCTCCTTCCAAGCGAACATCACCGCCAATCGCTCTGGGACCCTACAAGTGTTTTGGATCATGAAGGGCACCGGTCTGACCGACAGCCTGTCCACCGCACCGGTGGAAGGCATGCTGGCCAAGACCAGCAAAGACACCTCCAAGGTGCTCATCGACAATCACCTTACCAGCAACTCGACCGTCATCCTGGCACCCTTCAAGCTCACCCAGAGCACCGATTTCAAAGGGAAGGAGATGGTCGGTGTCAGCCCCGGGGTGATCAGCGCCTTGATGTCCTCCCAGGGGGTCGTGGTGCCGCTGATCGTGGTGCTGGTCATCATCATGGCCGGTAGCATGGTCATCTCCTCCATGGGGATGGAGAAGGAGAACAAGACCCTGGAGACCCTGCTGACGTTGCCGGTGGGGCGCTCTTCCATCGTGTTCGGTAAGCTGGCCGGTGCGGCCATCGTCGGGCTGATCGTGGCGGGCATTTACATGGTGGGGCTGGGGTACTACATGAACTCCTTCACCCTCAACGCCCCCATCGACCTGGCCAAGTTCGGCCTGACCCTCGACATCTTCGATTACGCGCTGGTGGGCATCTCCCTCTTCCTGGCCCTGGTGTCCGCGCTCGGCATCTGCATGATCCTGGGCATCTTCACCAAGAACTACAAAGCGGCGCAGTCGATGACCCTGCCGGTGACGATGCTGGCGCTGATCCCGATGTTCGTGCTCATGTTCGCGGACTTCGACACCCTGCCCCTAATCGGCCAGGTGCTGGTGTTCGCCATCCCCTTCTCGGAGCCGATCATCGCCATGCGCAGCCTGATGTTCGACGGGTTCGGCATCGTCATCGCGGGCATCATCTACCAGGCGGCGTTCGCGTTGGTGACCATGTACATCGCGGTGCGCCTGTTCAAGAAGGATATCCTGCTGACCGGAAGGGTGAAGAGCGCGGAGAGGAAGGGACTGATGAGCAGCATGTTCAGATTCGGAGGCCGGAGAAGGTAGACCAGAGAGCCTTCTCGGCTCTCAAGGGGCACAAGCACGACATAGCTCCCTGGTCATGGGATGCAGCAGATTGGAATTAGGGATGAGTGGCCAGGAGTAATAGGTTGGAAGGCGCCCAAGCTCAATGAGGAAAGGGGATCAGGGGGCCTTCCTTGACCTTACCAGCCATTCTCTATATGAGGGCGGGTATACTCCCACATCTTCCTATGCGACCCTCCCAGGCGGGTCGCTAAGACCAGCGGCCTCTTTCCAACCAACGAAGCTGGCGGCTTCGCGCGGATCTGAAGATCTATGCAGAAGTTCAACATCCCCTCGAAACATGTCAAGGGGTTCAGGGCGGTGCCATCGGGCATCGTGCAAACAAATGTAGGGTTGTGCGATTTCATCAAGGTGCTGGAGTGGTACGCCAAGGAAGTGCAGAGGACCTAAGTCCAAAGATAACAGCTACGGCTCGGAGGTGGCGGGATGGTATGAGAAGTGCAAGGTGTTCTCTCTGGAAATATGGAAGCCACATTCGAAGTTTGAATAAGGGGGGTGAAAAAACGATAACCCGAATCAAACGCTCCATGTTGTTCAATGATGCGTTCCACCTGAACAACACCTTATGATGGATTCTACATCATTGTCTTCGGGTCGAGCGGAGGCGCCTTTCCGAACCTCGTGACATAGGCATTGTAAATCGTTGATGCCACCTCATAGTTCAAGCGGTAGTATCTCCATTTCTTGTCACAAATTTGACCCCACCGATCGATGCCGAAATAGCCCGAATGATTTCCAGACCTCATGGCAAAAGAAATGATGTCGCCCCATTCTAGTTCTCTCTGTCGCCTTAGTCGATAGATGAATCGAATCCCTTGGTCTTCGACTATAACCCAAGACGGCCTCAATATGAATATGTTGATTGTGATGAATAGGAATAGCCCTGCTCCGAACAATATAAGGAACAATGATACACCAACGCTTTGGCTTGAGAAATAGACGCCCCCGATCGATAGAAGGCCAAAGAACAAGGTGGCCGATGCGACCTGAACATATACGTTCTTGCGATAATCAGAATTCGAGATTCCATCTCTAATCATGATTATGACCCCTCCTGCACGGCGACAAGCGCTGCGCCGATTGAAATCATAAGCGAAGTAAATCCTATAATCCCTCCAACTATGCCGACGTTTCTTGAGAATGGATCCGTACCGACTATAGCCGCCCCACCAAAGATGAGAGATTCGATCGAATAGGCGAACCCGGTGAATGCGCACACAAACTCAACTAGAGGATCATAATGCCCGGTAGCCCCGGCCACGCCAAACACACACCCGAGTAAGCCAGCAATAATCGAGCAAGCACCCCAGACAAACTTGATACCGCTTCCAGCTAGGACTGCATATGACAATTTCGATGCGAATTGACTCCAAGCCGCCGCGATGATATTCAGGCCAAGCTCCCAACTTTGCCTGATATCGGGGTCAGCTATGTCCCCTCCATCGACGCCAACCACTTGAAGAGAAACCTTCAGAATCCCTACATCGCTGAACCCGTCTGGATCATTTGAAACAGAGCCTGTGGCTTCATTGCCTTCTTCGCTACCTGATTGATTTGTGTTCAGAGCACCGATCGGGAAGGCTTGGGTCACAATCATGCTAGCCACGAGGCCAATGGCAGTGAACAATAGGAAGCTGAAGATGTTTGTTACTACTGAGATGGCAACCAGAATAATTGATACAACAATCGTTAGGCCGACAATGACCCAATACAGGGGGGCGTTCAACGCTGAGTCGAGCTTTGCCCTGGACGATGGCATGACCGATCCCCCGTTCTTAATATCCGATCCAAATAGGCCCAGCGCCGCTAACACGCCGTGACGATAGTCTGCAATCGCGGATATAATCGGGTTAATTACCGGGCCAAGGAGACTATTCACAATATCCCCTACGAACTCAATTACCCAGTTGACGAACGCCATGAACGCGTCGACGATGGCGTCCACCGCCGCCTTGACGACCGCAGCGTATGCGCTTGCGATGGCGCAAAGCACCTTCAGCCCGAAATCGATGATCGCGTTCCCGATGTCGCGCATGAAGGTGGCGACCGCCACCAGCCCGTTCCAGACGAAGCGGACCACGTCCACGACGCTGTTGCACAGCCAATCCCAGAACGACTGGGAGCCGTGCGGCTGCCCGCCCAGCTCCGAGTTGCTGACGCCCAGCCACGGTATCATCGCGAGCACGCCCGAGGGTAGGTGGAGCAGAAAGAGCGACTCAGTGCTCGGAACGGTGACGTTATTGCCTATCCTGCTTCCCGTGGCATTGTGCGTCATCTTGGACAGAAGCTCCTCGGCCTTCGCCCCGGTCAGGTTCTTCGAGATGACCGCGATCACATGGCCGGAGGCCTCGGCCCGGCTCGCGTTCGTCCGAGCGAACGAGGCGCCGTTGAGCGGATCGTCTTGCCCGATGCCTTGGAGGTTCGCCAAGGTGGAGTTCACCTGCGAGGCGAGGGCCAGGGAGCGGGGCAGCAGCACGACGTTCAGCCCCTGCACGAAGTGTCCGTAGGACGAGGAGCAATTGAGGTAGAACAGGTAGAGCTGGTCGTCCGCCGAATAGCGGTACTCGTTCCTGCCCATCGCATCCAGGCCGTAGTCGGTGCCGTTTATCACGATGGTGTTCGCCTTCTGCTTGGTGACGGTGCTGACCTGGATGGCCACGTCCGCATCCTGCTCGCCCTCGTATCCGTCGTTGCGCCCGTAGGCGCTTACGTAGACCGTGCCCCATTGGTCCGCGTACCGATTGTTCTGGAGCGAGTATGAGATATCCATTTGCTTCGACGGACCGGGGCAGATGTCGATCTCACTGTCCCCGCTCGGCGGGTTGTTATCATCCCACCCTCTGATCTTTATGTCCATCGTCGAGTTGGAGTCCCAGACATCGATATAATACGTCAGGCCGATCGGTATCCATCCCATGGTGTCCGACGAGGTACGGGCGGTGGCGTAATGGACCCCGTTCGCCTCGATGGTGAAGAAGACGGGGCTGAAGTAGTCGCCTCCGTCGTGGTAGAGCTCATAAATGTAGATCTTGACCAGGGCATCCCCTGTCGGGTCGATGTCCGACCCATCCATGAACCCGTCGCCGTCCGTGTCGTTCCTCGTCGGATCGGATGGCTTGAGGCTCGGCGTCCAGCCATGGATCTCGTTCGCGTCGGTCAGCCCATCGCTATCGGAATCCGCCAGGCACGGATCGGTCGTCCAGCCGTCGGCGCCGAGGTTCACTTCTTCTCCATCGAGAATCCTATCTCCATCGGTATCGGCGTTCAGCGGGTCGGTCTCGCCGCGCATCTCCAGCTTGAAGCTCTCCACTCTCCCGCTGATGCCCTGCACCTCGTCATACACGGATAGGATGTAGGTCGCGGCGCTCTGGAAGTCGCTTACGGTGAAGCCGTGTTCGAGGAGGTTCCAGCTAATGAACAGGTTCCTTTGCGAAGCGCCGTTGTCCCAGAGGGTCACCGGCGAGCCGTAATGCTGCGCGTCGACGTACCTTTGTATCGTCACCTTCAGCTGCGCGGAGTCGTTGTGCGTGACCATCGTGTGCGCGTAGACGGCCGTTGTCGTGCCTGAGGTTACTCTTGGCAGTCCCAAATATATCTTGGCCGGGTTCCCTGTAGGGCCGGTGTCCGGTATCCTGGAGAACGTGTCCGAACTCCACATATAGCTATACTTCTCCTGGCCGTCAGGCAGACCGTCACAGTCGGTGTCGGCGATGGTCGGGTTCGTGCCCTTTGTAAGCTCCTTGCCGTCATCCCAGCCGTCATTGTCCGTATCCGCTGCGAACGGGTTCAA
>Ga0315279_10002905_pt1 | contig 24774 bp, 20 predicted proteins | sample YL17G06_20_MG_FD_203694 | JGI IMG/M metagenome (GOLD analysis project Ga0315279, IMG submission 203694) | Sediment microbial communities from Yellowstone Lake, YNP, Wyoming, USA - YL17G06_20 | ecosystem: Environmental > Aquatic > Freshwater > Lake > Sediment | place: USA: Wyoming | collected...
TTAGATGATGAACTTCAAGAATACTATCTTTTGATTTACCATTGCAGTGCTGACAAATATGCCCATCTCGGTGAAGAACATATTCTCTGACATTCCAAAATCCCAACTGTTCACCATTCTGATAATCCACACCTTCTATATCAGGATTCTTTATCTTTTGTATGTCAAAAGAGGCAACCTCAACATTAATCTTTGTTATCGGGAGAATCCGTTTTACTATATTTATCAGCTTAATATGCGAATCAATTTTGTGTTGTATTGAAGGGGCTAACCAACCTTCTGGTTTTTCCCTGTTTGAAAATCTAGCTTTACGATACCTTGTCTTATGATTACGTCTCGTTCCTCGATATGCCCTTCTCTCAGAATTGAGTTTGACAATATCCGTTCTCAACTTCACTGTTGCATTGAATACTTCTTCTTTTTCTGTTACAGCAGATAATCCAACATGGGCATATCCGCTATCTATACCTAATGTTATAGGTTGTTTTGTTTCGCCACTAGCATGTAGCAACCGTATGGTGAACGGAGTTCTTTTAAATACCGATGCTTCTCCACTTCTAAGCAGGATTTTTGCTTTTCGTGGAGTAGTTGGCATTAAAGGTTCGTTTCTTAAATTAACAACGTATACTCTCAAGTTACGTTCTCCTTTCGGAGTTAGAACCGCATCGCCAATGTTATCAGGTGGTTTATATGTGAGCAACACCGTCCCTACCTCTCAGGACTTTTAATCACTCACCGCAGTGTACGGGGCTTGCGGAACACCCCGAAGTGCCTATAAAGCTTTCGCTATTCACCCGTAACGTAGTAGAAGATCAGATAATCCGATCACTACTTAGGCTAGTCAACAAGGGCTTTTACAAGCTCACGAGCTTTAGTCGTGGGTTATTGACTTTATTATTTTGAAAACTTCAATATCGGCAGAAGATAAATCAGTAACGTAAGCATGATCTTCGTTATCTTCTGTTCTTCCGTTACTCGGCGGAACGAGAATTGCAATGTCAAAAGGTTTTTCTAGTTCACTTTGCCCGAATTCTGTTATATAAGTTCCATCGGGCTTGAATATCTGTATTCTGTGGTTCCCCTGATCTACTACGTATACGTTTCCATTTCTGTCTTGAGATGCGCTTGTTGGGCTTTGGAACTGTCCTTTACCAGAACCTTCTTTGCCCCATACCGCTATTTGTACCCCGCTGAAATCGAGCTTACATATCCTATTATTACCAGTGTCACAAACGTAGATGTTATTCGAGTTATCAATCATCACGCCCTGTGGATTATTAAATCTGCCTGATCCACCGATCTGCATCTGAATCCTACCAAGTGGGTCTGTCTTTAATATGCGATTGTTCCAAGTATCAACTATATAGATATATCCGGTTCTATCTATTGCAACACCCTGTGGTTCTTTTACCTCTAATGAAGTATCGCTATTATCTCCTTTATCTCCGATTATAACGCTGAAATTCTGTTCGGTTAGACTATATTTCTGTACTCTGTTATTTCCACTGTCAGCGATGTAAAGCCTTAGTCTTGAATCCAGTGCAATGTCAATCGGATGATCAAACTCTCCCACCTGCCAACCGAAACGTCCTATGAATTCTATAGATTTCCCTTCCCTGTCCAGCACATAGATCGCGCTTTTCCCTGAATCACTCAGGTATAAATTACCATCAGTATTAATTGCTATTCCACTGGGCTGAGAGAAATCACCCTTCATTGTGGATACGTGATTCACACCAATCTCGATAGGAGCAGACGGAACTTGCAATATGGGAATCGGTTTAGGTTGACTACATGATGTGACAAAAATAAGAAATGTAAGATTCAAGACAAATAATACAGGATGCAATTGAAAAGAAAATCTTCTGTTCTTCCGTTGCACGGCGGAACGTGAGCTGAAACTTGAATCTTGAATCTTAAATCTTAAATCTGACTCACTACTTCTTTTGTATTTCAAACTTAAAGCTAAAGCTTGTCCTTTCTTTTGTCGTCTCATTATATACATTGGGAATTATAAGTTGCATAGGTGCATTGCTACCCTGAGTGCTAAAATATAGATATATCGTATCTTTTGAACCAGTTACGATTGATACTTTCTTATCTTCGTCAACCACTTTCGAACCTCTAGAACTTCTATTGTTTATATCCTTGCGCCACTCAAATACATCTGCGGTAAATGTATTTGGCATTTTTGCTTTATAACCCGATCCCAATCGTGCCAAAGCCATTTTAGTTTCCATTGGATATACTGCTTTACCATCCTGAACTAGCATACATTCTTCTTGTTTGATGGATATCCAATTAGATGTGTCATTGACGATTAAAACACCAAAAACATCAAGTTCTTTCACGTCTTGAATGGGAGCTATCGCCACTGATATACCGTTTTTTGTCATAGCAACACCATTTGAGAGCTTAAGGATAGTCATCTCTTCATTTGGCAACGGTATTATGTTTCTTGTAGAGCGAAATCCACCACAACCCACGATAAATATAGATACCAAGAATATCGCCCAAAGCTTATTCACATCTTCACCTCATTTTATATCTGACTTTGGTAAATACGATTCACCAGTTCCATAGTTTTGAAAGCATCTGCGAAATTCGTATCAGGCATTTTATTTTGTTTTATGCAGTCAATGAAATGTCTGCTTTCACCATAGAACCCATAGTATTTGTAACTTTCGGAGCTACCAGCAAATTCCTTTGCATTTAGCACAAGTGGTTCTTCTTTATTATCGCTATATATAAATGCGCTGTCATCACCATTGACAAACGCTGAAATGCCTTTTGCGTGCATCTCGAAAGTGTGAATTCTTTTGCCGACAACCCAATTAGTAAGAAGAACTCCTGTTGCCCCGTTTTCGTATTTTAATAGTGCGTTGAAACTGTTGTCATATTCAGCGTAGATGCTTCGTATATCGCTTGCCACTGATTTAACTTCACCGCCCATCCATCGGAGAGAATCAACAGCATGAATTGCATCACAAGTAAGTATATCAATTGCACCATCATAATATGGACCTGCGCCGATAGAGTTTTTATAAAAAGTAGCAACACATTGAAGTATTTCTCCACGCTCTTTTACTATTCTTTTTGCCTCCACCATAATAGGTATGAAACGTCTGTTAAAACCTGCCATTGTCAGACAACCATTTTTTTCAGCCGTCAATGCCATGTTGCGTGTTTGTTCAGCAGTGATGCCGGGTGGTTTTTCGATGAATACGTTTCGCTTGTTGTTCAGGCAATGTATAACAAGATCGAAAAGATGATGAGGAGGCATTATCACGTAGACAGCATCCAGATCAACTTCTTGAATCATCTTTTTATAGTCTTTATAAGTCCTTTCGACTTTATATTTTTCAGCAGTATTTTTCAGTCGTCCATCGTCCAGATCGCTTATGGCGGATATTTCAACGTCGTCAAAATCAGCTAGAGATGGATAATGGACTGCATTTGCCAATCCTCCAGCACCAATCATACCAACTTTTACTTTTTCCATAATTAAACTCCTAAAAGGGTTATATTTTCTTATTTGTAAGGGCGAAGCATTTTCTTAATAAAACAAATTTCTATTGTGAAACTTTGTAGTAGAAGACTTTATACTTCCAAAAGACCAATCTTTTTACGATTACAATTATAATCGTTTTTCTAATCAAAGTCAATAATCGTATTTAATAACTAAACTTTATGTTTGGTCATTGATTACTATCTTGCATTCTGCATCTTGTATCATGTATCCTATATCTAGCATCTTTTTTGTGTAATTCTTGATTAAAAATTTGCAACAGCCAAGTCATAAAACCAAAAAGATAAAATATATCCTACTGGAGGATTAAAAAATGTCAGATCATTCAAAGAAAATTGATGGACTCATATTTAGAAAATTAGTGGAAACAGACATCCCGTTTGGGATGGAACTCAAGAATTTTGCAAAATGGAATCAAACCGAAGCCGATTGGAAAAGGTTCCTCTTATATGAACCCAATGGATGTTTTGTCGCTATGTATAATGGAGAACCTGCCGGAACTGTAACTACTATAAATTACAAAAAGCGATTCGGTTGGATTGGAATGGTTCTTGTCCATCCTCAAAAGAGGAGAATAGGAATAGGAACAGCCCTCCTTTGTAAAGCTATAAATTACCTCAAAGAGATTGGCGTAGAAACCATAAAACTCGATGCTACTCCTGAAGGAAAGAATGTCTATGTTCCTCTTGGTTTTTTGGAAGAATTTGATCTTAATAGAAGACAGGGGATAGGTGTTACAACAAACTGCGAAGAATTCCCAGTAACCAGCACAGAGGATTTACAGGATATTATCAGGTTTGATGCAAACGTCTTTGGTGCCGAAAGGGAAACGGTAATCAAAAATCTTGTGCAAGAGAATCCTGACATGAGCTTTATGGTAAGAAACCACAAAGGTCAGATCGAGGGATACATCACAGCAAGAAGCGGTTTAAACGCATATCAGATAGGTCCATGGATTAGCAAATCAGCATCTCTTGCTGAAGCGATTTTTGTACTCATACTTAAAAAGCTTTCAGGAAAGCGGATATTTCTTGATGTTCCCTGTGAGAATGAAAAAGGTGTAGAGATCATTGAAAAATATGGATTCACAATACAACGAGGATTCACAAGGATGTTTTTAGGAAGTAATACTTATCCCGGAACTCCCTCGTATGTCTATGCTACATCTGGTGCCGAAAAAGGCTAGATGAGTGATTAAATTATTGACGTATTGAAAGAAATCTGATAACATTTAAAGGAAGTAAAATATTAAAAACAAGGAGGACAAAAGAGTATGCTCGATATCAATGATGTTACTAAAAAATATAAAGGTACGTACATATACTTTGCAACTATCAAGTCAAACAGCGAAGATAGTCACTCTATATACATTTCTGGATACGGACAGCAAGTTTCAGTTTTATTGGATAAATACATAGAAGGTCAATGGGCTGACAACGAAGAGCGATTTGCAGAATGGGATAAGATAGTTGAAGATGCAAGATCAAATGTAGGATTTTCTACCGTTATACCTATTGATAATGACTGTATCTACGTGACAACGTTCCAGAATGGCGTTGGTATATCAGAAGAAGATGAGGCAGGAGCCAAACGCTATACGTCAAGGGGTAGAAAACGAAAAGCAAAGATATCTATAATCAGTGCTGATCTGACCGAAGTCATAGATACCGATATGGACATAGACCATGAAGAGGATTTTGATCTAAACGAAGAGATAAAAGAAGCAGACCTTGACGACGACGAATAAATTAAGTATGAAGGATAAATTTCATTGTTAGATATTCATCCTTTTCTCACGCTCTTGGATGGGTTTTTTCGTAGACCTTCTTTAGTCTATCAGCAGTAACGTGGGTGTATATCTGCGTTGTGACTAGATTAGTGTGTCCTAATAATTCTTGCACAGAACGCAGATCAGCCCCTGCATTGAGTAGATGAGTTGCAAACGTATGCCTGAACGTGTGTGGGGTGATTTTCTTTTTGATTCCAACTGCTTGAGCATACTTCGTGATCCTGCGTCCAATGCTTTTTGAATCTGGTATACGATTCCCGCGCTCGCTCAGAAAGATCGCTTGAAAAGATTTATTGCCTGCCAGTTCGTTACGCTTTTCAAGATAATTGTTTAATGAAGACATTGCAGGTCCGCCTATTGGAATAATTCGCTCTTTTTTTCCTTTTCCACGTACTTTCACAATGGCATTTCCATGATCTACGTCAAACAGATCAAGTGATAGGAGTTCACTAACACGCATACCTGTGGAATACAATAGTTCCATAATAGCCTGATCTCGTAATCCCAGAATATCTTTTGTGTCTGGTGCAGATAGCAGTGAATTAATTTCTGAGATTTCAAGAAAGTCAGGGAGTTTCCTCTGCGACTTGGGTGATGAAAGGGCAGAAGTTGGGTCTGTCTCAAGATAACCACGCCTGCATAAGTATTTGAAGAAAGATCGAAGCGACGATAACCGCCTTACCACAGTTGAACGTGAAAGTTGTCTTTCCTGAAGATTTGCCAGATAACTGCGTATTGTCAGATGATCTATGTCCTCTATAGAAGATGAAACTCCGTTTTCATTTGTCAAGAATTTCATGAAATCGGACAGATCAAAATCATAGCTACTCACGGTGTGTTTTGAGTAGTTGCGTTCAACTTTCAGATAGGTGATGAATTGTTCAATGTGATCTTTCATAAATCATATAAATAGACAGGTAAAAGTGACTAACCATCTAGTAATATACTATCTTCTTCGGGTACTCTTGAGTAATAGAAAGTAATCTTATCTCGCAATTCTGCTCTTGTCTGAACTGATAATTGCAAGCACTTTATTTGTGAAATAATATTTACCTGCCTTATTCCATCAAATTGAATATTCTGAATTTTCTTAAAATTTATCATATAATATCCTGTTTCAATTTCTGTTTTCAGCAAATATTTTGGAAAAAGTTTATTTTCCTCATATATAAACAGGTCAACAGAGGCGTATGTTATTCCTTCCATTAAACGCTTCTGTTTGTCTTCTGCTGATATTTTCATCCAATTATCAGGTGGTACAGCTTGTTCTGGTTGCATCATGCGATTTATTCTTGTGAAATCTTCTTTTATATATGGATTTTTAAAAAAATCATCTTTTAATCGAATTAATGGTGTTAAAGCAATAAAATTATCGTAACGACCTATTGAACAACAGGGGGTTAATACAACCATCAATGGCATACTAATATCAACAGAATATTTAAGATCATAAGAATCATCTTTATTAGTATCTAGCAAAATCGGTTTGTTAATATTAGTAGTAGATAAAGCCAAACCCTTTATTACGTCACCAAATCTAAGTGTAGAATCTATCTGTTCTTGATAAAACATGGTAAATATTACTCTTTGTAGAATTCTTCAACATCATGATAGCCCTTTAATGCGGTTTTTTGTTTATATGATAAAAACTCTTTGTTGATCTCTACCGCTACCACATCAATGAATTCATTTTCTGGAGTTAGTTTTAGTGTGATTAAGTAACGACCAAATGGACGTGTGACTATCATATAATCTTCAAATCCATCATGACTACCAGTTCCTTCTTCTTTCAGGACGTCATTCTCGTTGTCATAATAGTTTTGTAAAGCCATTTTAATTACTCCTTCGGTTTTCGCATATATTCGTAAACTGGTTCTTTGATTGTTTTTTCAAATTCATCCGATATTATAGCATGTAATTCATCAGTAATATCCAGATAAATCTCTGGTGGTTTAATATTTATTGCGTAACCATCAAAGTCAAGAATCAACTTATATTCATTATCTACTTTTTGTAGCGATTCCATATAACGCAAATAATGCTTACCTCTTTTTGTTTTAACTATGGAAACCATCTCTTCCGCATCAGCTAAATTAAATCTATTAAGAGGAAAAGCTGAATTATAATATGATTTATAAGACTTGTTATCTTTTGATGGTACTGGACATTCATCCACATATCTTAATCCAATACGGTTAATGATTGGTATTGCGGTAACTTTTAAAAATGTATCTAATACAAATTTTATTATATCTCTGAATTTATCATCATCTCCTAGATTGTAGGTCTTATGATGCTGTGATGTTATATCTAACGAGTTACTTAATACATTTAATTGAAAATCCTTTGGAGATTTGAATTGCCATATTTTACGTCCAGTTTCTTTATCTAAATCATCTTCTAATGGCTTTAAATTTGTTCCTATATCGGCAAATATGACTTTTCTGCGTTCTATTAGAGAAGATTCAGGAAATTCTTGCATTATCCGCACTTGTAAATCCCCAATCTTACTTTCCATGTAAAAAAGGTTAGGAAACCTTATTTGAAATATAACTTGTTTTACTGTAGAATTATCAAATATCTCATTGATACTCATTTTAAGTCACCTATTCCTCTACTTTTGATTTATTATAATATACCATAATCCAAAATTCATAGTACATATCGAGTTTAGGATTATAAATTGTTACATAAAAATTATAACAAACAAATTATATAACGTCAATAATCACAAAAAGTTGAGGACTTCAAATTTATTATAAAGTAATAATTATAATTTTTTACAAGACTTCACTATATGATTAGATTTCTACCATCACCTTTATGCAAGTACCGGGGTGTTTACCCGGATACTCAAGAGCTTCTTGAACTTTGTCGAGTGGGAATCGTGTCGTAATCATTGACTTGACGTCAATCTTACCTTTGCTGACCAGCTTTATTGCAGGTCTGTATGCGTTGGCGTAGCGGAATATCCCTCTGATGTCAACTTCTTTACAGATAGCTTCCACGACTCTAATAGGTATATCGTCAACTGTCGGCATACCTATCAGGACGATCACTGCCCCGGGTCTAGCCATCTTTATTGTCTGCTGAATAGTCGCAGGTGCGCCAACTGCCTCCATTACAACATCAGCACCGCCATTCGTTAATTCCAGCACTTTTTGGATTGCATCTACTTCTTTTGCATTGACGGTGTGAGTCGCTCCCAGCTTTTTCGCAAGCTCTAACCTGAACGGCTCAAGATCGGTGATTATTATGTCAGTCGCACCTCTAGCTTTTACAGCTTGTAAAGTCATCAGACCGATGGTTCCTGCACCGATTATCACCACTGTGTTTCTTACGTTGACCCCGCCTCTTTCAGCCGCATAAGCGCCTACGGAAAGCGGTTCGATCATTGCACCCTCTTCAAAAGTCATATTGTCAGGCAATTTAAATAAGAAATCTTCTGGATGGGCAATGTATTCCTTGTATGCACCATGAAACGGAGGAGCGGCAAGGAAAACTACGCTGGAACAGAGATTATATCGCCCTGATCGGCAAAACTCGCATTTTCTACAAGGGACACCTGCCTCTAATGCTACTCTATCACCTATTTTGACTGTCTTGACATTTTTACCGACTTCAATTACTTCGCCAGCACATTCATGTCCCAAAATCAAGGGTTCTTTTACAACAAAATCCCCGATCCTGCCGACTTCGTAAAAATGTACGTCTGATCCACAAACACCGACAGCCTTGAGTTTTATTAAAGCCTCGTTGTCTTTGGGAGTTGGTACGTCTATCTCTTCAATGCGTATATCACCGGGTTTATAAAGAAATGCCGCTTTCATTTTTCCAGTCATGAGAGTATACCTCTTTTATTTTAATTTGCCACAAAGCTTTATAGTTCCCCAAGTATCATATAACTTGCCTTTGGATTCAACAGAAACATAGCCCTTATCAAAGGTTATTTCGCCCCAATTACTACAGTCGTGATTATTAGTCCATCCGATAACTTTCGGCGATGAATTAATCTGCACCGCTTCAGGTTGAGTTGCTACAAGTATATTCCAGCCCATGGTTTTGCCTTTAACCTTATTTCCATCAACGTTAATGTCTTTCCATGGCAAACGGCTTTCCAAGAGCCATCCCGTGTCATTATCATTGCCATTGTTAATAGTACTGCCTTGATCTAACCCAACCATATATTCTACATGGCTATCCCACTTAAAATCGTATGTGTTTCCATCTCCAACAGTATCATTATATGCTCCAGCCGCATCAAAGAGAAGTTGATAGCTGTTTACCGACCTACCATTATGCTTTTTATTATCTGTTTCCAGATAATACTCCACATCATCATCTTCCCATACATTTTGTATTCCTTCTTTATACTTGCCCTGAACGTTGGTATCAGCTATTTTACATGCAAAATAAAAGAATTTCTCATCCCACTTAACTAGAGCAACAACGCTGAGTTTAATGTCTTTTGATGAAAACTCAAATTTCTGTGCATCATTCCATTCATCATCACTGATATTGCCATCAATTACAATATTGCCAAATAAGCTGCTACTGAATATCATGGTGAATAGAAAAATAGGCATAAAAATAAAAAAACTCTTAATCAATGCTTTATAATATTTTTTCATCTTACATACCTCCCTGAAATAGTATTGGGCTTCTTATAACACTAACGGTAACAATTAAAACCTGACTGCTGACCTTACTATATTATTGATTATAAACCTTATGGGATCTCACGTCAACAAAAGTTTTTGCAAGTCTATGCGATTCTATTGTTTTCTATAATTGCATGATGATAGCTTGCACCACTATCCGTGTATATCCGTAGCTAATTTTAAAAAAACATAAAACTGGTTTTTGTTACTTTAGCTTCACGAAAATATAGGCTACGTTATATAATGGCTCATCTGCCGATTCACGATAAGACTCGTTATATCTTTCTGCAAGGTAATCAGACGCTTCCACAATGTCAACGAACTTCTGTGGATATTTCTCTTCAAATTCATTAACAATAGTTCCGGGTAACGAGTAATTATCCAAAAGCTCTATTGCAGGAAGTTTTTTCTGATCCTTCATCTCAAGCCACCAATCATATTGTTTTAGCTTATCGTCATCTTCGTGGTACATAAGAGGCCAAACGTAGTAATCTTCACGGATCAAAAGTCCAAGCCCATCATCAAAAACATTTATAAGGTCAACGTTCTCTATCCAGTCCTGCATAGCAGTTATTAGATTTTCTGGAATATCCTGCGGAACAACGTGATAATAAAACTCCTCATTATCCATGATCATTCTGACCTTAACACTCTTTTTATTATTTGGGTTCAGCAATTCTTCAATTCTCGTTCCACCGAGTAACGGAAGAACAGAATCGTAATCTGTCAGGAAAAGGAAAGGTACGTTGCCATTGGTGACGTCAATCATAACGTCTTCACCGTCAACGTTATAAAGGAGCGCCGCATGTTGCCAATAAGCCATATATTTTTTACCGAGTGAAAAGTCCATAGTTGTCAGCATTTTACGAAGCGCATTAGCAGGAAATGGACCTTTTGCACCGGGTCCTCCAAGAAGGTACTCCGACTCAAACCCATAAGCATCTGTGATCATTTTCATCGCTGAAGATTTCTCTGTGCAAGTGCCACCTCTACCTGATATGATGTTTTTCAAGGTTTCTGCTGGATCCTTGAACCTTTGTTTGTCTCCGATAAATCGTGAATATAGCTCAAAATCACTTTCCCATATCTTTCTGCTAACTGCTAATAGAAACTTTTTTTTATCTTCCTGAGTATCTAATTGCAAAATTCTATCAGCTTCTGATCCATTCTCGTTCCGCCGAGTAACGGAAGAACAGAACTTTTCAGTAATGCAATCGGTAACGAATTTCTCAAAGATTTCTTGATTCTTCCTCCACTGCCTGATGTTATAACCATAAGGATTGCCTTCTTCCGTGATCTGAGAGCGGTCAATGGTTAGATCAAGGAGCATAAAACCGTTTTGGTCTTCTGGATGAACGAACTCAAATGTCGTCTCATCATCAAGATCAACAACGTCGTCTCCATGTTTTATTATAATCCCATCATAAAGGTCAAGCAATTCCCCTTTATCGTCAATTTTGTAGATACAATCCTGAATGATGCTCAGATTCTTTGCAGATTCGGGAGTCATGATCTCTTTGTTTATTATATTAACGTATTTATCGAGAACTTCCCTGTATGACGTAGATAATTCTGGATCGATCTTCATTGCGCAAGTTAATTCAGTCGCAGAATCAGTAAGCTGTAAAACGTAAGTTTTTCCTGTCGTATTTGCCATATCTATTATCCTCCGTTCTTTCTCCTGTATATTCACGGATTCCGTTTGCTTTCTGTTACCAACCAGAGCATAACCAATCATTTTATATATGAGTTTTGCAGTAAGAAAATCTGGTGCTATATTTCCTTCTTGAGGACTGAGTTCTACCACGTCAAAGCCGATGATCCTGCGTCTATCAGCCAATTTTCGCAGAAAAGTCGTAACGTCATTCCATAACATCCCATCAGGTTCTGGTGTTCCTACGGATGGCATGATAGATGAGTCAAAAACGTCCAGATCAAGAGTCACGTATACATTTTCCGATAATCTCTCTATGGCGTTATCCATCCAATCTGAGTGTTTCATATCTCGCATAAAAAAAACAGGCAGTTGCTTATGGTCAATAAAACGCTTCTCAGCATGAGACAGACTTCGTATACCTACCTGGACTGCTGGACAATGCTCTATAACACGACGCATGGCACAGGCATGATTGTATCTTGACCCATTATAAGTATTACGCAAATCTGCATGTGCATCCAATTGTAGGACTGACATTCCATCATAAACTCTGGCAAAAGCCGAAACCATACCGGGTGTTATGGAATGTTCACCACCAAGCATAATTACAAGCTTTCCACTTTCAGCAAGTTTAGTGCCGATCTCTTGAATAGATCGAAACATATCATCCGGACTATTGAAATCTATTTTCATTTCGGGCAAAGTGTGTATACCCAGTGTGTATGGTTCAAAATCCAGTTCGTCGTCATAAAATTCTACGTGTGAAGACGCCTCGATTATAGCCTTTGGGGCATTTTGAGTTCCTGAGCCATAGGTCACAGTTCCCTCATAAGGAAAAGGTAAGACAATTATTCTAGCATTATCAAAACTAGCAGGTTTTACACCCATAAAGTTGAGTGTCAGATTTTTGTCTTTTTTCGTCATCTCTGATTTCGGCAAAGATACCCCTGCCTAATGAACATTAAATAATTAATCGGGTAATGTTATTGTATGCTAAAAAGGCGCACACATAGGACGTCTCTACGATAAATCACCATCAACGTAAGGTCGAACCTATGTGTTTGACCTTTATGCTATTACCCGATTAATTATTTAATGTTCATTAGGCATGGGGAGGAATTGCCTTTCTCCTTTTCAAATAAATGACATTCTCCACGTTGCATAAGTCAAGAATCTACAATCCTCTGGCTTTGCAGTTTGCGTCAAACGTTTGCCTGTTGACATCTCGTGGAGACTAACTCTTTCTTTTGATGTGCCACCGATATAGCACAAACCATGCTTGATATGGTTTACCCAACTGCCACGCTTAAATCCCATGCTTCTCGTTCCACCATACAATTTACGAATACCACCTTTGGCAAATTGTAGAACATGCAACTGCCTTCTATGAAGGTGTAGAAACTCTAGTCTAAGTATCTTCTTGAATGGCTTGATACAACCTCCAAGACCGATCTCACAAAGAACATGAGAATCTACATTGTGAGATTCCCAACAGTCCTTTAGTTTATTGCTACTCTTTTTATACTTTGCCATATCACGCCATTCTTTTGTTTCGTATCCCTGAACCAAATACAAATTCCAGAACTTCTTTATCTCCGAGTACAACCAAGTTTTCCCCACTTCCAATGGTGAAAATGACATATTCCATTTCTTTGAACCAGCGTAAGCTCCAGTTTTACGAGTTTTGGCTTTCACATCTTCTACAACGACATCAGTTATCGGATACAATGTTGATAGCCAATTTAGAATCCTTAATTTCGTTTGCCATCGTGCCTTTGTCGAAGGTGCTAACATACCAAGCGAAAGCTCCATAATAGCACGGTTAGTTCTATTTTGCCTACATGGTGTCTTACGAAATCTGCGACCTCTACGCATTTCTCTACGACTTTTTACTGCGTCTTTTACCCAATCAGGTGTATTCGTGAGAATATTCAATACTACATGTTTGACAGTAGTAACGGTATAAGCCTCTCTTTTCGATCCAACATCAATACCTACAACAACATCCTGATACTGTCTATCAGAAGGTTCTCGCAACAACTTAATACAAAAGATTCCCTTCTTCCAGAAACAGAAGGCTTGCTTTTTCTCCAGTAATTTCCGTGCACGCTTCTCTGTGCAGGGCATTAACGGTTTGTTTTTTGAATCAAATACTGGAACCATAATGAGTTTACACTCCTTGTTAAACGACCCTTCGACATTGGCTATCAGATTGGTTATAGATTAGGGTGGCGTCTATGACATCTTTTGACCTGCCACGATCAGATAGCTCAATTGGTTTCTAAAACATAGTCTAGTCAACAGTTTCGTCTCGATTGGTCTGGTTGGCTTCCAGATTACTCAAGCCCCCGCATTTATGCGTGGGGTTATTGACTTTTGCCTCTTGTAAAATAATAATGTGGACATTTTTTTGCATAGGAAATTATATTTTTTCGTCATACATAGACCGTTGATATGGTTTGCTTTTTGTGCCTACCAAAAAGAGTAACAGCTTAATGTCTAATAATTCTATTTATCAGAACCTCGCCATTGACTATGTTGCAGATAATAAAACTCTCGATGTTCAATAAACGCATTCACAATATGCGCAACGGTATAAGGCATAACTATAACTCGTCTGCTTAACTAAATTATTAGGTGGGTACCAAGAATCAAAGGCTGTTCCTATTTTAGTCGCTTGTCGCAAAAAACGTTTAAGCGCCCTTTTAGCCGATCGAGGGCTTTCGTACAGATCCAATCCCGCAAAGTATTCCATTAGCTCAACCCCCTAGGTACTACCTGATAAGAGTAGGTTTTTTTATTAAAGTGTATATCGTTAAAATTGGCGTTTTTGATTCTGCAAAGATGATGAGCGAAGAAATAGCGTACCAATAGCGCCTAATAATGCCATTCCGCTGGCGAGTAGAAACGCTGGAGAGAAAGAACCAACGGCATCCGCAATTGTGCCGGCTATACTTGGAGCAATAGCCTGCCCGATACCAAAAAATAGCGTTATAAATCCCAACGCTGCCGGCGCCATCCTTGATCCAAGCACGTCACCACAAGTCGCCGCCATGATCGCTGGAATACTCCATGCTGTCAATCCAAACAAGATCGCTGAGATCGTGTAACCGACAGGGGCAGACCATAATGCAAACAGGCTGAATGATAAGGCATGGATCAGGTATACAATAAATAAAGTGCGTTTGCGCCCAATTACGTCAGAAACCGTTCCCCAGATCAACCCACACAGCAAACTGAACCAACCTATAACCATAAATAAATGACCGGCTGATAACTGTGTATACCCTCCATCAGCGATCAGACTTTTGACAAAAAACGTCATATAGATCATATAAGAAAATCCAAAGGCGAAATATACTATCCCCAGATACCAGACAACACCAGAACGATATACATGCCCCCAATGAAGTCCTTCTGTTTGCTGACTTGATATAGTTTCATCAGTATTTAATCCCAAAGGCTTGAGTCCAATATCGGAAGGACGATTTCGCAATATAAAGAATCCAATAATAGCAAGTAATAAAGCAACCCCACCAAAGATGAACCAGCTTATACGCCAACCTTTATCATTATACATAGATAGAATATATGGAACAGTAGGACCTGTAAAGATAAGAGCTAGAGAAGAGCCTGAGACTGCAATTCCAGAAGCAAATCCACGACGTTTTTTGGCAAACCATGATTGCATTAATCCCATCACAGGAACGTTACTTGCTCCACTGCCCATTCCAGTCAATGCACGCCAAATTATTGCTGAAATAAATCCAGTAGCCGTACCAGTAAGTAGCATACCAGCACCAGAAATAGCTAGTCCTAATGTGATAACTGTCCTTGGACCATATCGTGACGCTAATGCCCCGCCGATAACAGACAAAGCAAGGTATCCAGCCAAATTCGCTGTTGCCAGAATTCCAGCATAAGTATTATTCATTCCCAGACCTTTTTGCATGGCAGGTAACACTATTGTATAACCGAACCGTCCAAGTCCCAATGCTCCAAATACGATCAGCGTTCCAATCGCAAGTATGATCCACGAATAATGAATTTTTGAAAATCTCATGAGTATCTCCTTTTTTGTGTTTTCATTTTAACAGATAGAAAACACTTACTCAAGAAGTTTTTATATTGACTATGTATAGTAATCATATATTACTGCAATTAGCCAAATAAAAAAACAATTTTTTACTTGACAAGCTTAACGTATGTTTAGTATAATATATTAGTAATCAGTTATGAATAACTGGTTTTTTACATTCATTACTCATCACTTGTTTTCAACAGGAGTTGATCCATTGCAAGACGAAAGAATAATTATAAAAGGTGCAAGGGAACATAACCTGAAAGACGTTGATCTTGAACTCCCTCGTAATCAGTTGATAGTATTTACTGGTGTCAGCGGTTCGGGAAAATCATCAATGGCGTTTGATACGCTCTATGCTGAAGGTCAGCGCCGATACGTTGAATCGCTGTCTGCTTATGCCCGTCAGTTCCTCGGACAGATGGAAAGACCGGATGTAGACTTGATCGATGGATTGCTCCCTGCCATCTCCATAGAACAAAAAACAGTCAGTCGAAATCCTCGCTCTACCGTTGCGACAGTTACAGAGATATACGACTACATGCGTGTTTTATTCGCAAGGGTTGGTTTACCTCATTGCCCCAAGTGCGGTCGAGAGATAGGCGGACAGACGACTGATGAGATAATAGATAAAATCCTTGAGCTTCCAGAGGGAAGTAGAATACAGATACTCTCACCGATAGCCAAAGAGCAAAAAGGCGAATATAAAGACGATTTTGGAGCGGCGCTGAAGTCTGGTTATGCCCGTGCAAGAGTGGACGGACAAATGTATGAACTCACAGATAAAATAAAGCTGGATAAGCGTGTTCGTCACAATATCGAGATAGTCGTTGACAGAATAATCATCCGTGAAGGCGTAAGAAGCAGGCTTGCAGAATCGGTTGAATCCGCATTAGAGCTTGGCGAAGGAACTATTATTATAAACGTCATAGACAAAGAAGATATATTATTTAGCAAAAACTACGCCTGTCCAGTCTGCGGGATAAGCTACGAAGAACTCTCTCCACAATCATTTTCATTCAATAGCGTACAAGGGATGTGTCCTAAGTGTAAAGGTCTGGGAGTAAACATGCGCATGGATCCAGACCTTATCGTTCCCGATAAAAGTAAATCCATCAATGAATATGCAATTGCTATTCTGGGACATAGTTTGACACTTTACCACAGGCACATTCTTGAGAGTCTGGGCAAACATTATGGATTCACTCTTGATATGCCATGGTCAAAGCTGACTGATGAGCAGAGAAATGCAATTTTTTATGGGACAAAAGGAACAAGAATTAAGTTTACATATAAGTCACATAGCGGTCATTCTCATACTTACTGGATGCCATACAGGGGTCTTATTAATGAATTTGAGCGGAAACTTGAAAGGACAGAAAACGAATGGATATCGCAGTTCATCAATAATGTCAACTGCGAAGATTGCAACGGAAGCAGATTAAAACCTGAAAGTGTTGCTGTGACTTTCGGTGATAAATCTATCGTTGACATTACACGAATGTCCATCACTGATGCGATTAACTTCATGGATACCGTAGGGGAAGTTTTGACAGATACGCAGAGATTTATAGCTGGCGATTTATTAAAAGAGATCAGTGGTAGATTGGGATTTCTGAAAAACGTCGGTCTGGAATATCTTTCACTGGATAGGACAATGCCCACTCTTTCAGGCGGTGAAGCACAGCGAATAAGGCTTGCCAGCCAGATAGGAAGCGGACTCGTAGGTGTGCTGTATATACTTGATGAGCCAACCATTGGCTTACACCATCGTGATAATATGCGGTTACTTAACGCACTAAAAAAACTCAAAGACATAGGTAACACTGTTATAGTCGTTGAACATGATGAGGATACAATGCGCTCCGCAGACCTTATCGTTGACTTTGGACCGGGTCCGGGCATACGTGGAGGGAAAGCTATTGCGGTAGGCACACCTTATGAGATAAGTCAGAATGATGATTCCATCACAGGAAAATATCTCAGCAAACGCTTACAGATAGCTATACCAGAAAATCGGCGACTTACCAACGATAAATGGCTGGAAATCATCGGCGCAAGGCATAACAATCTCAAGAATATTAACGTAAAAATCCCTATCGGCACGTTTACCTGCATAACAGGCGTGTCGGGTTCAGGTAAAAGCTCACTCATCAACGATATTCTTCATCAGGTACTTGCAAAAGAACTCATGGGAACTCATACAAGACCGGGAGAACATGACAGGATCGAAGGCATTGATTATCTTGATAAAATAATTGACATTGATCAATCCCCCATAGGCAGAACACCAAGGTCTAATCCGGGAACTTACATCAAAGTATTTGACGTCATCCGTGACCTTTTTGCTCAACTACCCGAATCACAGGTACGTGGGTATAAAGTCGGCAGGTTCAGTTTCAACGTCAAGGGTGGGAGATGCGAGGCTTGTCAGGGGAATGGCTTGAATGAAATAGAGATGCACTTTCTGGCAAATGTGTGGGTAAAATGCGAGGTTTGCGAAGGCAAGAGATACAACGATGAAACTTTACAGGTAAAATATAAGGACAAGAGCATCTCTGACGTGCTTGATATGGACGTTCAGGAAGCCCTTGAGCATTTCAAGAACATACCGCGAATCGCAAGGGCGATAAAGACACTGCACGACGTTGGCTTGGATTATATAAAGCTTGGTCAGTCTGCGCCTACGCTGTCGGGAGGAGAAGCACAGCGTGTTAAGCTGGCAAAAGAGCTTTGCAGAGCAAGCACGGGAAAAACGTTATATATTCTCGATGAGCCAACTACCGGGATGCACTTTGCGGATACTCAAAAATTGTTAGATGTGCTAAATAGGCTTGTGGATGCTGGTAACACCGTTGTGGTAATAGAACACAACATGGAAGTTATTAAAACCGCCGACTACATAATAGACATGGGACCCGAAGGCGGAGAACAGGGTGGATATATAATTGCAACAGGAATACCAGAAGAACTTGCTCAAGTCGAAAACTCTTACACCGGTCAGGTGCTTCAGGAAGTTCTTAATCATAAAGAAACAGGTTTGGTTCCTGTCCTCTCTAATATCGCATCACCCGCACATCCACTCACTCACTTATCCATCAGAGGTGCTAGAGAACATAATCTCAAGGGCGTCGATGCTGATATACCATTAAATAAGATGACTGTTTTGACAGGTGTGAGTGGATCAGGTAAATCTTCATTTGCACTAGATACAATTTATGCTGAAGGACAGAGAAGATATGTAGAATCTCTATCCAGCTATGCAAGACAATTTCTGGGTCAAATGCCCAAGCCTCACGTTGACTATATCAGTGGACTTGCACCTACTATCGCTATCGAACAGAAGCCGGCAAGCATAAGTCCACGCTCAACCGTTGGAACTGTTACAGATATTTACAACTACATGAGAGTGCTTTTTGCCCGTATAGGCGTGCCGCACTGTCACAAATGCGGACGTGAGATTAGTACGCAAACGTCTCAGCAGATCGTTGATCGGATCATGAGTCAACCAGAAGGTACACGAGCGTACGTCATGGCTCCTGTAAAACTCGGAAAAGGCGATGATTACGAGACTATATTCAAGCAAGCTTTGAAAAACGGATATGCAAGAGGCTGGATTGATGGTCAGATGGTTGAACTTAAAGAGCATGAGGAAGTAGACAGGCGCAGACGGCATAACGTCGGTATAATCTTTGATCGAGTTACTATTGATCCCGAAAATCGCAGTAGATTGGCTGAAGCTGTTGAAAACGCACTATCTGACGATTATTCAGACCATAGGGTATTATTAGAGTTTTTCCCACTGAAAGATGAAAACTCTAACGAAGAGCCAACGCCTTTCACTCAGATGTTTAGCGAAGAGTTTGCTTGTGTTCACTGCGGAATCAGCTTCAACGAGATATCCCCTCAGAGCTTTTCATTCAATAACCCTGATGGTATGTGTCCGAGATGTAAAGGACTTGGTACAGTCTTCACTGTTGATCCAAAACTTGTTATTCCTGACAAGAGAAGATCAATGAGACTTGGTGCGATTGTACCATGGGGTATAATCTTGCCGAATAATCCTATTCATCGCTATTTGAAGGCACTGGCGGATCAATACAAATTCAATCTTGATAAGCCTTTCGGTGATCTACCAGAAAATATACAGAAAATCATCCTCTATGGAAGCGATAAAGCGATAAAAATGGATAATCTTTCATTCAGGTTCAAAGGGGTAGCGACCAGTCTTGACTGGATTTATGAGCATGAGCGCTATCGTCGTGAGTGTAGCCCATTCATGGGAGACGCTGTCTGTCCTGTATGCGTTGGAAGCAAGCTGAAACCTGAAGCTATCGCCGTTACAGTAGATAACAAATCCATCATAGACCTTGTAAGTATGCCCATAAGACAGGTGAAAGAGTTTTTTGATAATGTGCATTTAACTGAAAGACAGATAGAGATAGGCGAAGAGGTTTTGAAAGAGATACAAAGCAGGCTCCTGTTCCTTTCAGACGTTGGGTTGGAATACCTGACGCTTGGTCGTAACGCAACAACGCTATCAGGTGGTGAGGCTGAACGCATACGTCTTGCTAGTCAGTTGGGATGTGGGCTTGCAGGCGTTCTCTACGTGCTGGATGAGCCAAGTGTCGGTCTGCATCAGCGTGATAACCACAGATTGCTAAAGGCACTGAAGAATCTTCGTGACATTGGAAACACAGTTATGATCGTTGAGCATGATCATGATACAATTATGACGTCTGATCACATGATAGATTTTGGTCCCGGGGCTGGAGTCAAAGGCGGTCAAATAGTCGCAATGGGTAATCCTGCTGAATTAATAGCCAAGAATGGCACTCTCACAGCACAGTATCTAAGCGGAAAGAAAAAGATTAAGTCTTCACGATTCAGACGACCTATCGGCGACAAATGGCTGGAAGTCATCGGCGCAAGACAGCACAATCTCAAAAATATCAACGTCAGACTCCCTTTAAGTGTGTTTACTTGTGTGACAGGCGTATCTGGCTCAGGCAAAAGCTCTCTTATAAACGATATTCTATATAAATCCCTTGCCCGTAAGCTACACAGGGCAAATACTCAACCCGGTGAGCATGACTCCATCGCCGGTTTGAAATTCATTGATAAGGTAATAAACATTGACCAGACACCTTTGGGCGATACACCAAGATCAAATCCTGCGACGTACATAGAAGCCTTCTCTGATATAAGGTTTTTATATTCAGAGCTTCCCGATGCAAGGATGTTGGGATTGAAGCCAAGAAGATTCAGTTTCAACGTCAAGGGTGGGCAGTGCGAAGCCTGCGAAGGCAACGGATATAAGCGTATCCAGATGCACTTCCTTGCTGACGTATGGGTAAAGTGCGATGTCTGTCATGGTACGAGATACAAAAAAGAAGTCCTTGAAGTGAAATATAAGGGTAAAAATATCTCAGAAGTGCTTGATATGACTGCAACAGAGGCGTTAGAATTCTTCAGCAACATACCATCAGTAAGGAATCGCTTTCAGGTGTTGTGTGACGTTGGATTGGATTACATACAACTCGGTCAGTCAGCGACAACTTTATCAGGTGGTGAGGCTCAAAGAGTAAAGTTAGCAAAGGAACTCAGCCGACCAAGCACAGGTAAAACTCTATATCTTCTTGACGAACCCACTACTGGTTTACATTTTGATGATATACAAAAACTCCTAACCGTCCTGAATCGTCTCGTAGACAAGGGCAACACCGTAGTTGTAATAGAGCATAATCTTGACGTTATCAAGAATGCTGATTACATAATAGATTTAGGTCCTGAGGGCGGAGACGCCGGCGGGGAGATAGTCGCCTGCGGAACACCGGAGGAGCTTGCCCGAATCGAATCATCCTACACCGGACAGTTTATCAGGGGAGTGCTTTGATTTTAGCTTTTGGTTACTTGACTACTTGGTGATTTTAGTTAGTTAAGTAACCACTTGGTCATTTAGAAATAAAAAGAAGTGAAAACACGGAGACACTGAGGCACGGAGAGGAAAGTAATAAAGATTAAATATAAAGCAAACTGGCAGTTTGCTCTACATCAACTAACAGAGTTTGATGACTACCATTAGGATTTTCATAGGTGTTAAAAATAGGCTAAGTAATTTGGAATTAATTTTGTATCTTAATCGCTACACAATACTATTCGTAGGATGGAAAGAGTTTTGGGTCAAAGTCTGTCTTCAGAGAAAAAATATGGGAAAGCGATTTTTTTTGTTGACTTTACAGAAGAAGTATTGTAAAATATTAGTGTGTTGATATTTCTTTAGGGACATAGATCAAATGTTATACGGAAACTATATAATCATTTATTAGTTGGTGAGTTGGGTCTTGTTCTTTGACCCAACCCACGCATTATTGATTCAGTTATTATATCTATATATCATTATCTTTCAAACTTTTCCAGATAACAGGCTAGTGCTACACTATGAGCAGCATTTACAGCTTTAGCTGTTGTTTGGCAAGAATCAAATTCATCTTGAGAAAATCCTTGAACTTGCTCTTTTTTGAGATAGTCGAGTATTTCTTTTACAAGCCCTTGAGTAGAAACATATTGCTCAGGTAACAAGACAAACACCTTATCACGGAACCAAGAATATTTTGGCACAAAATAATCAAGCTCAAGATCAACGCCGCGACTTATGTCCAACATTAGAATAAGATGCGATACTCTTGCTTGTAAAGCTTCTTTTCCCAACTGTCCGCCTATTCCCTCTGCAATCTGGTTCATCTCAGGATCTTCACTGAAAAAAACTTCGGCATGTGGAAATTCTCTACGCAATGCGTCTCTAATTTGGATTCGCTTTTCATAAGCTAATCGTTTCTCCTGAATGGCGTTTGGCCCCGGATCCCCCGGACCACAAACAAGAATATTTATTGGTTCCTTTTTTGCTTCTTCTTTTATGCTTTCAGCCATACTTCGATATCGCAACATAAGCTACTCCTCAGAATGAGTTAAAACATTAGACATTAGGTTTTCCCCTTTTGAAGTCAACTTAATCTTGTCCATGATTACCTCTGCAAGACCACATTTGCTAAGTTCAGAAATGATTCTTAGCACTCCTTTTTCTGGCATAATCTCTTTGGTTATGGCTTGAGCATCCTGAGGTCCTTCAGAGGCAAGCATACAAAGTGTTGCTAACGCGCCATCTTCTCCAATTAAAATTCTTGCTATTTCTTTCATTTCTGACGATGGTGAGCAAATAATAGGGTCGTCCACCTTTCTCACATCAATGGCTTTTACTTCTCCGCCTGTCTCAAGAAATATGTTGACCATTGGAACAGTTACTCGTTCTGTGTGCACAAAATAGATTGGTGGATATATGGATTTTGACATCGCCATATACGTTTGAGCATTTGCGGAAGTCTCAATTTTGCTGATTGATAAACCATATTGCTCTATAATTCTTGGTATTTCCAAGATTTGCCTTTCCAATTTATTTATAGTATAAATAACATCCTTCATTTATTTTGCTCCTCTAGGCAAAGATGACTGTGCATTCTCCAGTTCCTTTAAAGTTGCTTGAAGCTGAGAAATTACCCGTTTAAGAGTATCAGGTTCACACTGAAATTCAAAGGTTTCAGGTTTCAATTCATCACGTGCAATTTTAATGATAACAACGGGAACGAAACTAACACATCTAGGACTATAATTTTCAACTGCATCTTTAGTGGGAATGTATACCGTGTCAAAGACCGCACGAAAGTCAATAATGGATGTAATGGATACAAAATTTGGTAGCAACGAACCTGCATACATCCTATTCAACCGTATTACATTATCTTGCTGTAATCCATTGAGTAACTCAAGTAAAAATGTTTTGCCTTCTTCTGCTTTCTCAGGAGGGATTAGCTTAAGTTCAGCTATATCTTGAAAAAAGTTTTCCGGCGTGTCCCACAATGGGTTCCACTCACTTGATATGTATCTTAATAATCCTAACACTCGCAAAAGTTTTGGAATATCACCCCCGATTTCAGAGATAGTCTTCTCCATCAACTCCTGTATTTCTGTAGACGTTACTGCTTTTGAAATTGCAAAAACCCGGGGTATCAAGGCCAACCTTTGTTCTTCGGGTAGTTGCCATAAAATATCAAAATCTTCACGAAACTCTTTAGATAAATTGGTAAATGATCTAAAAATATTTGTTCGCATTGTCAACTCCTCAGAAGTGCTAATCAAATTAATGTAGTAATAATATACAGTATCGGAATTTTGCTCCACTCATAAAGTGGAATTAGTAAAAACGCTTTCAAACTCAATGTAATATTCTATCTTTTTCTAACTACTCTCTTTGAATTCTATCCAAGATAGTTAATTCATTTCCTAGTATTTTATTCAGAAAAGAAAAACTCACGTTTTCACATTAATATATATCATACTATTTAACTGTTGTCAAGAAAATTCAACCTTTTATTTTCGATTATTTAGGATGATCGTTGCATAGAACAAAATCCTTATTTATCAAGAATTTAGGATGCATTACACAATAAAATTAAGGTTTTTCTCTACCTTGGTATGTTAGATAAAACCGTACCATTCTTGATTTTTTGCTTTGCGGAATCTTAGAAATTTGTCAAAATAGGCATTTTGTCAATCTAAAAAGTTGGTAGGTTGTGTTGAGGAACGAGACCCAACAATTCTGATATTATGTTGGGTTTGTCAACCAAACATACGCACTATGATATAGTCATTCGGAATAAAAAGATGATAGTTTCTTTTATATTTACAAGGAAATAAGTTAGTAGAGGATAGTCAATGGATATTTTAGCAGAGAAATTAGACAAAAAATTACGCGAATGGAAACCTAATACTGCATCTCAGGTCAGACAACGAATCATGGAAATCATTGATTTGGCAGACCATGATACATTAGATATGTCAAAACTTTCAAATTATCTTGATTACGTTACACTAATCTTGTTTTCAACACCTGTTGAAATCCTATTGACAGAGACGTGATTTCTAATGTCCTTTTATGAATTTTTAAGCTCCGTAGGAGCGGAATGTTTATAGAAAACGTTTATATAACTTAAACTCCGTTAG
>Ga0315279_10002906_pt1 | contig 24774 bp, 20 predicted proteins | sample YL17G06_20_MG_FD_203694 | JGI IMG/M metagenome (GOLD analysis project Ga0315279, IMG submission 203694) | Sediment microbial communities from Yellowstone Lake, YNP, Wyoming, USA - YL17G06_20 | ecosystem: Environmental > Aquatic > Freshwater > Lake > Sediment | place: USA: Wyoming | collected...
ATGAAGACGTCCGCACCCTTCAGCACGTCGGCCAGCGTTCCGGTCGCGTTTTCCGGATTGGTCTGGCGGGCGATCTCCGACTTGACCCAGTCCATGTGGGAGGCCCGGTACTTGTGCAGGACGCCAGCCCGGTCGCACACCATGAGCTTGCGCGCCCCGGCGGCCAGAAGCAGCCGCGCGACCCCCAGGCCCGCCGACCCTGCGCCGCTAATGACGATCCGCGCGTCCTCCAGCCGCTTCCCGACCAGCGGAAGGGCGTTGGTGAGGCCCGCCAGAACCATGACGGCAGCCCCGTGAGCGTGGTTGTGGAAGACCGGGACGTTCACCGCTCGCTGGAGATGATCCTCCAGTGAGAAGCATCGGGGCGAGACGATGTCCTCCAGGCAGAACGCGCCGAACGTGGGCGCCAGCATCGTCACCGCCTGAATCATCTCATTGAGGCCCTCGGCCTTCAGGCACATGGGCAGGGCGTCGATACCGGCGAACGTCTTGAAGATAACCGATTTCCCTTCCATCACCGGGAGCGCGGCCTCTGGCCCGACGTTCCCCAAGCCGAAGATGGCCGAGCCGTCGGTGATCAGGGCAACCGTGTTGCCCCGGCAGGTATATTCAAAGGAATTCTTCGCATCCCGGTAGATCTCCATGCAGGGCTCGGCCACACCAGGGGTATAGACCAAGCTGAGGGTCGCCCGGTCCTTGACCGGGACCTTGCTTTCCACTCCGATGAGACCACGATGTCGGCGACGATACTCCAGGGCATCAGCTTCAAGGGCCATGGTCAGCTCCATTCAAGAGGACGATCCCCCTGTCGGTCCTCAGTACGTTTGGGCGTTTCGGCTGAGGCGTTCAGCATGGGGGAGCCACCCCTTCCCTGCGCGCCAGCACAGAGACACGCCACAACTCGTCGGGATCGCGTCTCGACGGGAAGCGGCGCATCAGCCCGCCACGGAAGACACAAACAAGACTCAATCACTCCCAAGATCACAGAAAAAACCCCTCCCTCACTCCCGGCAATTCTGATACCAAGGCGCCGAATCCTGGCGCGGTCCTGCTGGCGATATGTTGCGGAGGCCAATCTTCCTGAAAAGTCTATCCATATCAGGCGCTCGACGATCCAATACGCCATGTTAACGGCGGCCAAAGACGCCACAGGGTGAATACTGCTGTGGCAACGTAGCCAACACCTGAGCCACAAAGTCTCGCTGAACGGTGGCGATCTTCAATGCGGCAACTTGACCACACCACACCAATGCCACCGTGATTCTCCCTGTTCTCGCCGTGGGATCTCACCATCGGATGGCTGGAGTACCGTTCTTGAAATCAGAGGATGGACGACGTATATTGTGGAGCGAATGACTCAGAGGCAAGGTCCTCTTCGCGCGATGAGCTCTGGCAATTCAGGGGGTTGAAGGTTGAACAGGCGAAAGAGGCCTCGCCCTTCATCAGCCCTCCCCGGAAGGGGCTCGCTAGCTTTGGAAGCGTAAGAGCCAGGGGGTGATTCACAACCCGGATCAGCGAGCTCCTTCCGATTCTTTCTGGCGGCCCCGGCACCCCCTCGGTGCCGGGGCCCTTTTTTCTTGCCCAAGAAGTCTCGCTGAACCGTCCATACGGCGAGGAAATTTGGACGCAACGAGGCTGGGAGTCTTGATGTCTCTTGGCCCCCTCGCCTCCGGCCCCACCATCCCAGTGCCCCTCTGCAACGTATGCGGTCGTAGTCTTCTGACGCGGGCAGGCCCCGCCTGATGCGGCTTGTTGGTTCAGGCCCAATGAACTGTCCGAATCGGAGTCAGACGAGCGAGGGTGCCTCTCAGGCGGCAGCCTTGTCTGGCGGGCGGAATCGGGCGCGGAACACCTCGCACAGGCAGTGCTCTCTCGTGGTACAAAGGTGCAGGTAGTGCGGGACGGGTGGGACCATCAGGCACCCATCCACGCGGGCACGACATATTCCCTCGACCGGCCAAAGCCTGTCTGCCACGGCCCGCTTCAGGAATGGACAGTGGTCGTGGACTGACTCGCCTCTTTCCCCGACCACGGGTTGAACCTCTAGCATCATGTGAGTTTCCGCCTGAATTCCGGGCACGTCGCCCTTCCGAAGACTTACCTTATCAAGGAACGTGCCATCACTTCACCGAACGGGATCCCGTGATCCTGGCTGTCGATCGTCCCTGAGATGAAGCGTCGGACATCCGGTGCGCCGTCCTCGGCGGATTCTGGTGAATTCAAAGGGGGTCTCTGGAAACACGAACGCCTCAGTGCAGTCCTCTGCGGATGTCACTGAGGCGCAGGATTCTTCGGCCTGAGCGACCGGTGTCGGCCCACCGGCCCGACCTTCCCCGGCTTTTCTTTTATGACTATGACCCTCGGACCTTCACCTTGGTCCACCGGCCAGGTGTCCATAATCTCGGTTTCGCCCTGGCGGGTGTCGACCTCGTGCGGCCAGAATTTCGATCTCCACGTCCTTCCCCCCTTCGGGGCCACGCGCTGCGTATACTGTTCGTGGACTTCCTCCGTCGAGTCCTCGTAGGCCTTGTCCACGGGGTGCAGCGAGACGTGTGCCTTCGCGAGGCTCACCACGGCGTCGTCGCAGACGACGTGAAGGAGAACGAGTCCCGCGGCACACCGGTCACCCCTCGCCCCCCTTGATGAGCAGCGCCTGAAACTCCTCGGCCAAGGCTGGCGGCGTCTTCGGCCCATTGCGCGCCAGCAGGATGCTCGCCCGATGGTATCGGATGTTGGGCTCATCAGTGGCATAGGACTCGAACCCGTAGGCGCCGAAGAGCCGAAGCATCATCTCACGGTAATCCGCCATACTCATGCCGGTCCCTTCCAGGTCCCAGCACCACGTCAAGGCCTGGGCGTACACGATGACGTCGTCGAAGTCGGGCGAGGCGAAGGCCTGATCCATGAGCCGCCTGGCCAGGCCCATGCCTCGAAAGCCGCGGGCGACCTCGATCCCGCCAAGCTCCAAGATCTTGCCGTGCGGGAGGGGCGCCCAGCGGCTCTCATCCTCCGGCGGGTGAAACGTGAGGTAGGCGACGAGATGGCGGCCGCGGTGCGCCACCAACACGCGGCCGTGGGCGAGGGCGGCCACCTTGACGAGAGCGGCATGCTGACGATCCGCCGCCTGCGGGGAATAACGGCTGAAGGCCCCGATGCCGGGTGCCGGCGCCAGTGCCTTCAGGAATTCTGGCGTGCACCGGTCCGCGAATTCCACCGCTTCCTTCTGTGCCGACGTGTCCCCCAGCGGTGTCGTTCCGTTCCCGGCCGGTCCGGTGCGGCCCATCTCGGGATGCTGAAGCACGTCGGTCACGCCGTATTCCGTGCAGCGCAAGCTGGCATCATCGGCCATGCTGCCAGAGGGGCAGCGCCCCACGGAACCTCCTCCATCCGGCTGCCATCTTCTGAGAACAGCAAGGACCGTACTAATCAGCAGTCGATCGCCTTGACCGCAAGAACCCCGGCACACCTCCTCTGCATGCTGGGCAACCCCTGACACTTCCTGCACAGAGCGGCCTCCCCTGGACGAGTTGCTTTGGAAGAGGGGGAGACCCCGACGAGCGGATTTCGACGATGGGGCGCTCTGTCACAGCGTGGATGGATTCCGCGGATTCGAGGGCAAGAACCGGGAAAGGAAAGGCGAGTCTTCCGCCCCGAGTGCTAGGACTCGGTGATCGTGGGCCCCTCGTCCTGCTCGTCCTCGACTGCGTACCCGCATCCGCAGTCGCCCCCTCTGGCGCAGAGGGCACAACAATACCGTCGCCCTTCGAGCAGGACCGGTGCCCAGGTGATCTCCACACCGCACCCATCACAGAAGAGAGTGTGCGCCACGACTCCCACCCTCTCGACTTCGGGTTAGGAACCCCGGCGGATCTTGCGTTCGTTATTCCGCATTCCGCATTCGGGTACCCGTTGGGTGTTCCGCATTTGGTAGGCGCCTCACTCCTGCGTGGGCTTGATCCCGTACCGCCGGATCTTGCGATAGAGCGTCCGTCGGTCGATCCCCAAGATGGCAGCCGCCCGGATCTGGTGCCCCTTGGTGCGGCGCAGGACCGCCCGGATGTAATCCCGCTCCAGATCCTCCAGACTCGCCTCTTGGACCAAGGCCCGCTCCACCGGACCGGCGCCCCCCGCAAGATGCGGCGGCAGGTCCGAGGGAAGGACAGCCGGACCTCGGCCCAATGTCACGGCCCGCTCGATGACGTTCTCCAGCTCGCGGACATTGCCGGGCCAGGGGTAGCTGAGGAGGATCCCCATGGCCTCCTTCGAGATCTCGCGGATGCTGGGGTTCGACTCCTGCGCGAACTTCTGGACGAAGTGATTCGCCAGGAGGGGGATGTCCTCCTGTCGGTCTTTGAGGTCCGGCAGCGTGATCGGGACCACGTTCAGGCGGTAGTAGAGATCCTCCCGGAAGCTCCCCTCCTCCACGGCCTTCTTGAGGTCCCGGTTGGTGGCGGCGATGACCCGGACGTCGATCTTGATGATCCGGGTGCCCCCCACCCGCTCGATCTCCCGCTCCTGGAGGGCGCGGAGGATCTTCGCCTGGAGGTCCAGGCGCATGGAGCCCACCTCGTCCAGGAACAGGCTCCCCCCCGTGGCCAGCTCGAACTTCCCCACCTTGGTGGCGATGGCCCCGGTGAAAGACCCCTTCTCGTGGCCGAACAGCTCCGATTCCAACAGCTCCGCGGGGATGGCGGCGCAGTTGACGGCGACGATGGCCTTGTTCGCCCGCAGGCTGTTGTAGTGTATCGCCCGGGCCACCAGCTCTTTGCCCGTCCCGCTCTTGCCGTAGATCATCATCGTGCTCCGGCTGCTCGCCACTTGCTCGATCAGGCTGAACACCTCCTGCATGGCCCGGCTCTTCCCGATCAGATTCTCAAAGTGGTAGCGGGTGTGCAGCTCGTGCCGCAGGGCGGTCACCTCGTGCCGCAGGCGCCGTTCCTCCAGGGCCTTCCTGATGGTCAGGAGCATCTCGTCGATCTTGAACGGCTTGTTGATGTAATCGTAGGCGCCCTCCTTGACCGCTTGCACCGCTTGGTCGATGGAGCCGAAGGCCGTCATGATGATGACCACGATCTCCGGATTCAGCTCCTTGATGGCCTTGAGCGCCTCCATCCCATCCAGCCCCGGCATGCGGACATCCGTCACCACCAAGTCCATCGGCTCCTTCTCCAGCAGGACCAGGGCCTGGCCCCCGTCGCCGGCCGTCGTGACCTGGTAGCCGTTTTTCTCCAGGACCTTGGCGAGGAGCTCCCGCATCTGCTCCTCGTCGTCCACGATCAGAACGCGCTCCATCATCGTCATGCGTGAACCCCCTCCGCAGGCAGTTGAATGGTGAAAGTGGTGCCGCGCCCTACCTCGCTCACGACCTCAATGATCCCTTGATGGTCCTCGACGATCCGGCGGGTGATGGCCAGGCCAAGGCCCGTTCCCTTCCCCACCCCCTTGGTGCTGAAGAAGGGGTCGAAGATCCGGGGGAGGTGTTCGGCCGGGATTCCGATCCCGGTATCGGCGATGATCACTTCCACACTGGCCGGCGCGGCGCGGCCGGCGCGGCGCGGCCGATCCGCCATGGGCGCGCTCCGGGTCCGGATGGTGAGCGTGCCGCCCATTGGCATGGCGTGCCAGGCGTTGACCACGATATTGAGGAACGCCTGCTCCAGCTGGTTCTCGTCGCCGGTGATCGCCGGAAGGTCGGGCTGGAAGTCCGTCTCGATGGCGATCCGCCCCTTGGCGATCTGGTGCTCGGTCAGGCCCAGGACGTCCCGCATCAGATCGTTCAGCCGGAGCGGCTGCAGTGCCATGCGGGCCGGACGGGCGAAATTCAGCAGTTGCTCGATGAGCTTGGTGATGCGGTCCGTCTGCGCGACGATGATCTCGAGCTCTTGGGGGCGGGGCCGGTCCGTCCCCCATTCCATCATCAGGTACTCGGCGGAGCCCGAGATGACGTTGAGCGGCGTGCCGATCTGGTGGGCGATCCCGGCGGCGAGCTGGCCGACCACCGCCAGCTTCTCCGCCTGCTGCACCTCCCGCTCCAGGGAGACCCGGTCGGTCACGTCCTCGATGCCCAGGACCGCGCCCTCCACCTGATCGGTCGAGCCCCGCAGGGCGCTGCCCCGGATGTTCAGCACCACGCGGCCGCGGCGGAGCGTCTCGTGCTCGAAGTTGCGGAGGCTGAACGTCCGACGCTCGCCACCGAGGAGCCGATCCAGCTCCTCGCGCAACCCTTCCCGTTCCAGGCCGGCAAAGGCCTCGAACAGGTGGCGGCCCAGCACCTCGGACTCCGCGATCCCGTACCGCTCGACCATCGCCCGGTTCCAGGTCCGGATGCGAAGCCCACTGTCCACCCCGATGATCCCATCGGTGATGTTCTGGATCACGTTGCGCGCGTACTCGCTCTCCTGCAAGAGCCGACGGCGCGCCTCGTCCAGGTGTCGCGCCAGGAGGTTGAACTCCCGCGCCAGTTGGGCCACCTCGTCCTTCCCCGGGACCGTGACATCCTCCGGCGCCTCCCCGCGCCCCAGGGCGGCGATCCGCCCCATGAGCCCGTGGAGCGGCAGGCTCACCGTGCGGCGGATCGTGAGGGAGACCAACGCGATCATGACAATGCACACGACCGCCAGCATCCCCAGGAAGTAGTCGCGCTCGCGGTCGAGGACCTCCTGCGTCTCCTGCAGGCTCACCGAGGCCTTCAGGCCGCCAAGCAATTCGCCCCCGGACGACAGAGTCACGAGGTGGCTCCGAACCGTCGTGCCGCCTTCTTGCTCCACCACGCCCACGCCGCGGGGGATGCTGGAGAGCCTGGCCAGCTCCCGAGGGCCGATGGCGCCTGTCCCCCAGGCCAGTCCCCAGGTCAGAATCGGACGCCCCTCGGAATCGTAGACCGCCAGGCCGAACCGACTCTTCTCCAGGGCCGATTCCTCGGCGATGCGATGAATGTCGGCCGGGCTCCGGCGCCGGAGGGCCTCGGTCGCCGAGATGGCCAGGGTGTTGGCGATGCGCTCCGCCTCTTCCCGCACTTCCCGCTGGTGTACCTCGCGCTCCCGCTGAAGGGTCACGAGCGTAAAGGTCATCAGCACGAGGAGGAGCGGGATCAGCACCCACAGGGTGAGTTTGGCCCCCAGCCTCATCCGGTTTCTCCTTTGCCAGACAAACTGGGAATCCGCTGAGTCATCATGGCAATGCTGTGTCGCGTCGCCCCATGAGGAGGAGCCACACTACTTTGCCCCAAGCTCTGTATTGGGAGCATGCCTATCTGCCTTCCCAACCTCACAATGGAGCACTTTGAGGCGAATGACTCAAGAAGCTCGATCGACCTTTTCAATCCACTATAACCGAGACGCCCCATCCCCGCAATGGTCACTGCACAGCTGTCCCACGAAGGCCACAATGCCCCATGCGATGAACGCCGCAATTGAGAACAGGCCGGGCGAGCCCCGCGTTCGCGGGGCGGAGATCTGGACAATCCGCGAGACGGCGCGAGTTAACGGGCTGATCCCGACTTCGATCCAGGGGCTCTATGCGGCGCTGTCCCAGGAGCGCCCAGCTTACACAGGGTCTGCGAGGGCCGGCGGGTTCTCTGTTGACACCTGTCGAAACGCTGTGCGATGTTCTGTGTGGATACGCTTCGCGGCGACGGGCTGTCTCCTGCTTTTCTGACGGCTGAAACGGCCGGATACAAGGAGGTGTCATCATGATGCGGTTGCGCCGACTTCGAACGGTCCTCTTGTGCGTCGCAGCTCTTGGTCTCGTCCTCCTGGCGGGCAGCGCGATGGAGCCGCTGCACGCCCAGGCCCCCACCGTGATCCGCTACTGGTTGTGGCTGGATGACCCGACCGAGCCGATGTTCGACCAGCTCGTCAAGGAGTTCAACGCGACCCACCCGGGGATCAAGGTGGAGTACCAGCTCGTCCCTCTCAGCGAGTACCATGACAAGCTGGTGACGGCTCTGGCCGCAGGTTCCGGACCCGATGCCGGACGCTTCAAGGACTGGTGGCTGGGCGAATTCGTGAAGCTGAACGCCCTGGAGCCCCAGGCAAACTATATCAACAGGTGGCCGGGGCGCGGCGATGTCATCGAGAACCTCTGGAACACGGGCAAGATCACAGCCGCCGGTCCCGTCTACATGATGCCCCACCAGTTCATTACGTTCTATTTGTACTATCGCAAGGATTGGTTCGCCGAGGCAGGCCTCAAGCCCCCCGCCACCTTCGATGAGTTCCTGGCCGCCGCCAAGAAGCTCACGGACCCCGCCAAGAACCAGTACGGCTTCGGCCTGCGGGGCGGGGCCGGCGGGCAGGACCAGTGGCTGGCCTTCATGGTGGCCGGCGGCGCTCGCATGGTGGACGCCGAGGGGAAGGTGATCATCAACAGCCCCGACGCAGTAAAGGTCGACCAGTGGTACATCGATCTCTTCCGGACCCACAAGGTCGCGCCACCCAGCGCGCCGACCGACGCCTACGCCCAGGTGCTGGGGGCATTCCAGTCGGGCAACACGGCCATGTTTGCCCACCATGTGGGGAGCTCGGTTTTGGTCACACAGAAGCTCGGCGCGGCGAACGTCGGCGTGCTCCCCATTCCGGCGGCCGACCCGGCGAAACCCGCCACCATGGCTACCATGTCCGGCAACGTCGTGTTCGCGGCCAGCAAGCAGAAGGAGGCCGCCTTCACCTTCATCTCCTGGCTGAGCGAGACCGCGCCCATGGACAAGTGGAGCGGCTCGCGCCAGGGGCAGTTACCGGTCCTGAAATCGGTGGCGAAGCTGCCGCGCTACACGGAGAACACCTTCTTCAAGGTGTCCCTGGACGGGGCCAATTACGCCATCTCCTGGCCGCCGCTGCCCGGCGTCGGCTACGTGTCGGCCCAGGCCTGGCAGGCCAACATGCAGCGCGCCCTCCTGGGGCAGATCAGCAGCAAGGACATGCTGGATGAGATCGCCAAGGCGCTCCAGCGCTAAGGCATTCGGGAAGAGCGGGAGGGGCAGGGGGTGGCTCCTGCCCCTCTTCTTGCTTTCGCCCGCGCTGGTCCTCCTCCTGGGGATCGTTGCCTACCCCATTGCCCGAGCCATCTGGCTTAGCTTCCACCGGCTCGAAATCTTCCGGCCTGATCTCTCCCAGTACGTCGGCCTCGATCACTACCGCGGCCTGCTCCAGGACCCGGTCATCCGGATCGCCCTGCAGAATTCCATCGTGTGGGTGGTGGGCGTCGTGCTGTTCCAGTTCCTGGGTGGGATGGTCGGGGCCCTCATTCTCAACCAGCGGTTCCCGGGCCGGGCCATCGTCCGCGGGCTGGCCCTGATCCCGTGGGCGACGCCCAGCGTGCTCGTGGCGCTGATGTGGACCTGGATGCTGGACGGCAACTACGGCCTCGTCAACGACCTCCTGGTGAAGGCGGGAATCCTGTCGCGCTTCCAGCCGTGGCTGGCCCAGCCCTGGTCCGCCCTGCCGGCCGTGATCTTGGCCGATGTCTGGCAGGGGATTCCGTTCTTCGCCGTCATGCTCCTGGCCGCCCTCCAGGCCATCCCGGAGGACCTGTTCGAGGCCGCCCGCATCGACGGGGCGTCGGCGTGGCGCGTCTTCCTCCACGTCACGCTGCCGCTCCTGCTCCCCACCATCCTCATCACCACCATGCTGCGGATGATCTGGACGGCGAATTACATGGACCTGATCATGATCATGACCGGCGGCGGCCCCGGCTACAGCAGCCTCACCCTTCCCCTGCATGCCTACTACACGGCTTACAAGCGGCTGGACTTCGGCTACGGGTCAACCATTGCCATCGTCCAGGTCCTCATCCTGGCCGCGGCCATCGTGGCGTACCTTCGCCAGCTCCGCAAGAACGAGGTGATGGTCCAGTGAAGCCATACTCCCTCCACCCGTCCTGGGCGGCCCTGAAGCTGTGGATCCCTCTGGGCGCCTGGTTGACCTTCGTCCTGGCGCCCTACGCCTGGATGTTCATCACCTCCGTCAAGCCGCCCGCCGAGCTGTACACCAAGACCGTCCGCTACTGGCCCAACCACCCGACCTTCGAGGGGTACCGGCTCTTGATGGAGACCACGCCCTTTCTCACCTACATGCGAAACAGTGGGATCGTGGCGCTCTCGACCTGCGTCATCGCCCTGGCGGTGGCGATGGCGGCGGCCTACTGTTTCTCGCGGATCCCATTCCGGGGGAAAGGGATCCTGCTCTTCGGCTTCCTGGTCACGCAGCTCTTCCCATCGGTGCTCCTGGTCCTGCCGCTCTTCCTGATCATGCGCTCGCTGGGAATCCTGAACACGCCGCCGGCCCTGATCCTGGCCCACAGCACGTTCGCCGTCCCCTTCTCCACCTGGATGTTGACCGGCTTCTTCAATGCCATCCCCCGGGACTTGGACGAGGCCGCCACCATCGATGGATGCAACCGCCTGCAGACTTTCCGGTACATCCTGCTGCCGCTGTCGGCGCCGGGCGTCGCTGCCGCCCTGACGTATATCTTCATCTATTCCTGGAACGAGTTCATCTACGCGCTGACCTTCACCGCGGACCTCCGCGCCCGGACCTTGCCGGTGGGCCTCCAGACCTTCATGGGGGAATTCATCATCCGCTGGGATCTGCTGACGGCGGGCGGGGTGATCACGGCCCTGCCCATCGTCTTCTTCTTCATGCTCGTCCAGCGCCAGCTCATCGCCGGGCTGACGGCCGGGGCGGTGAAGGGGTAGGACTCCCAGGCATTGCCTTCGGCATCCTGCCGGGCTATTGTCTGGCCGGGATCCTCACGGGGACAATCACGTCAAGAGCACCGACCACCTTGCCGCTCGGCCCTTCGACGTCATCGGCCTCGGCACCAACGCCTTGGATCTCGTCGCCATCATCGACGGCTACCCACGGCCGGACACCAAGGTCCAATTCCAGGAATTCAACGTGCGGGGAGCGGGACCCGTGGCCACGGGCATGGCCGCCGGCGGCCCGGACGGCATTGTTCGCGTCCACCTTGGAATGAAAGTCTTCTACAGAAGAATCAGAGCTGGCTGAGGGGAATCATCCGGTTGGCATCGGGATCCCATACTTTCAGCCGGAGGCAGCGGAAAATCTCAAGAGGGTTCAGCGTCGTGGTCTTCGCCTGCTGAAGCTCGGGAATGTGTTTCATGACTTCCGGGAGGCGGTAAAAAGGTATTCGTGAATTGATGTGGTGAACATGATGATAGCCGATATTGGCCGTCACCCATCTCCAGAAAGGATTCATCACCATGTAGCTCGATGATTCCAGCGCGGCATAGTCATAGCTCCACTCGATGTTCCCCTTGAAGGTGACTCCCGGGAAATTATGCTGGGCATAAAACAGATACGCTCCCATTGCGCAGGCGATCGAAAAAGGAATGATGATGGAGAGCAGAAGCGCTTGCCAGCCCAAAAACACCGTGACGGAGACGCCAAAGGCCACATGGAGGACAAGGGCAATCAACGAATCGTAATGCCTCCGGGGGCTGCTGCGAAACGATTGGACGCACATCCCGAACATGAAATTGGTGACGTAGCCGAAAGCGATCGTAAGCGGATGGCGAACCGCGAGGTAGGACAGCCGTTCGGATTTGGATGCATTCAGGAACTTTTGCCGCGTGTAGATCGGGTACGAGCCGATACTGGCGCTGAACAGCTTTGAATTGTGGCTGTGGTGATAATCATGTGAGCGTTTCCAGATGCTGGAAGGGGCAAGAATGTAGAGCCCGAACAAGGTGAAAATGATGTTCGCCCAGATGGAGTTGTGGAGAATGGAGTAGTGCTGGTGGTCGTGGTAAATGACGAACATCCTCACAAGAAGCAGCGCGCTGAAGATGCTGGAAAGAATTTTCGCCGCGGGATGAAAATTCCAGAAGGTTCCGGCGTTGAACAGAATGAGCAGGGCAAGGGTGCTGAGCGCATAGAAACCGCTCTTCCATCGTACTTCGACGGCAAAAGGCCGCGTGGCAAGGATGAGTTCTCTGCCTGTTCTCACGTGTGGAGCTCTGACCAACAGAGGCATGAAAGAATGGTCATGGAGGTCATTTCTGGCGTTGTGCCTTCATCGGCGGTGCCACCAACGCCATAGTTCGGATGGCTTGGGGATTTCTTCGTGGAGACGTCCGGCAGAGAGGAGTTGGCTCTTGACCCGCGTGCCGCCGATGCACTCGCGAGCCCAGCCCTGACCTGGAGATCCCCAGAGAGTGTGTGGAGGATGGGGCAGCAAAGAGGCGGCGTCAAGCTAAAATCAATGAGAGGGACAGCGCCGGGACTCGGAGCGGCCAGCCGGTTGATGCGCGAGGACAAACTGAGAGGGCGTGTCAGGAATGCCGAAGTCCCCGCTTACTGAAGGAGTTTGCTGCAGATCTCGTCGCAGAGCAGGAATCCCTTCGATGTGAGGCGCAGAACGCCGCTGTCCAGGACCGCCATGTTCTCGTCAAGCAGCCACTGCACTGTGTCCCCCTGAAGCGCCTCGGGGTCGTAGCCTAGATCCGACCGGAGTCTTGCCAGGTCCACTCCGCTGCTGCGGAGACCCAGGAAAATCCTCTCGCGGAGCATCTCGCCCGTCCCCACCTGCTCCCCGGATTCGACCGGCAGAACGCCGTTCTTCAGCCGATCAACGTAGGTCGTGAGATTCGCGACGTTCCACCATCGCTGGCCACTCGTTCCATCGCTTCCCTTCCAGAACGAATGGGCCGAGGGGCCCAAGCCGAGGTAGTTCTCGTGCGACCAGTAATTGCCGTTGTGCCGGCAGCGGAACCCAGGGAGGGCGTAGTTCGAGACCTCGTAGTGCTCGTACCCCCGAGTGGCGAGCCACGCCATGGCCCGCTCGTACATCTCCGCCTCGCGATCGGCGGAGTTCATCCGAATGGTGCCCGCCTCCACGAGACGCGCCAGGGGCGTGCCTTCCTCCAGGATCAGGCTGTAGGCCGCGATGTGCTGGGGGGCAAGGTCCGTCGCAATTCTCAGGTCATCCTCCCACCCGGCGAGAGTCTGCCCTGGGATCGAATAGATGAGATCAACGCTGATGTTGTCGAATCCGGCCGCGCGCGCATGCTCGACGCATCGGAACGCTTCCGCCCTGTCATGGATGCGGCCGAGGGCTTTCAGCTCGTGATCGGAAAACGATTGGATGCCAATGCTCAGCCGGTTGATGTCAAGGGACCGGAGCGCCCGTAACTTCTCTCCGGTCACCGTGCCGGGATTCGCTTCCAGTGTGACCTCCGCCTCCGGCGTGATCCGGAACGCAGCGTGAAGGTGGGACAGGATTCTCTCGACCTGTCCGGGCATGAGCAGGGACGGGGTACCACCGCCAAAGAAGATGGTCTCAAAGGTCACTCGGCCGCCGAGATCCCCCCGGAGAGCGATCTCCTGCGCCAGCGCCGCGAGAAAGTCCTCTACCCTCTCGGCGTCCGTCACCGAATAGAAGTCACAATAGAGGCACTTCCTCTCACAGAACGGAATATGGAAGTAGAGCGAGGCCAGGGTAGGCACTCCGATACAGCGAAGGCTCAGCGTTCTCGCTCAACGACACCTTGCCCGGTGGACAGCCGGCGAACCTGTTCGAGGCTTCGCTGCCCAGCGGGAGGCGACGCCCTGCCACCGGGCGGTGCGCGAAGCATCATGCGCCGGGATGGTCCGTGTCAATAGGAAAACGGCGGCATGCCTGGGGCATGAGGAAATCCCCCGGTCATCCGAAACAATGGAGTTCAGATCCGCCGTCCGGCCCCGGAAAGCGACCGGAGCCGTCGCCGGCGCAGCCGTTGACTTCCTGGATTGCTCGCAGTATAGGGATGGTCGTGGAGCGCGGTACGATGCCAACCGGGAGAGGAGGCGGAAAGTGGCATTCGAGAAGCTGGCGGTGCTGGGTGTGGGGGCCATCGGCAGCAACATCGGCGCCTATCTCACCCGCGCCGGACAGGACATAACCCTGATTGATATGTGGCCCGCCCACGTGGAGGAGATGAAGCGTGGCGGCCTGAAGGTCACCGCCCAGGACGAGGAGTTCACGGTCAAGGTGAAGGCGGTCCACCTGGCCGACGTGTGCAGCCTCCGCGAGCGGTTCGACGCGGTCTTCCTCTCGGTGAAGTCCTACGATAGCGTGTGGGCGGCGAAGTTCATCGAGCCATACCTCAAGCCGGCGGGCGTCCTCGTCCCTGCCCAGAACAGCATCAACGAGGAGTGGGTGGCCCCCGTCATCGGCTACACACGAGTCATCGGCTGCGTGGTGACCCTCGGCGCGGGCCTCTACGAGCCGGGCCACGTCCTCCGCACCAGCTCGCCCTCGCGGCCCTCCTTCGCCCTGGGCGAGCTGAACGGCATGATAACCCTCAGGGTGCAGGAGCTGGTCACGGTGCTCGCTCCTGCAGGCGCGGCCCACGCCACGACCAACCTCTGGGGCGACCGCTGGGCCAAGCTCACCGTCAACTGTATGGCCAACGCCCTCGCGGGCATCACCGGAATGAACAGCGCCGAGATGCGCGCCAACCCAGACGCCTTCTCCATAATCGTCAAGATTGCGGGCGAGGCGCTGACTGTGGCGCACACGCTGGGCGCGCAGGTGGAGCCGGTCGGCGGCATCCCGGCAAAGGCGTACCTGGATGCGGTCCGCGGCGTGGGCCTGGAGGAGCTGCGCAACAAGTGGGTGGAGGCCGGGCGCAACCTCGGGACTGGGCGACCCTCCCTCCTCCAGGACGTGATGAAGGGCCGCCGCACCGAGGTGGACTACCTGAACGGCTACGTGGTTCGCAAGGGTAGAGAGGTAGGTGTGCCCACGCCGATGAACGAGGCCATCGTCGAGGTCACCAGGCGGATGGAGGCGGGCGAACTGAAGCCTGCGCCCGCCAACCTTCAACTGCTGACCCGGCACCTGTAGATGCACGATGCCCAACGAGGAGGCGGCCCTCCTGGACCCGCGCGGCCTGCGGCTATTGGGTACGCTGAAGCTGCCGGATACGGCCACTGGCAGGGCGCCGGGCGGGCGGTCTCAAGCCAAGACTACAGTCCTTCCCCGAATCTGTCGCAGCCTCAAGTAGGAATCCCCTGATGCATTGCGGGGATCCTATTCATTTGGACGCTCTCCCGGCTTTGTAGAAGAAACCGCTGAGGATGACTCCGGGTAGCCGTAGGGCGGGCAGGGGGGCCCGAGGGCGCCAGCCGGATGCGCCCGGGGGCCGCCCGCCCCGAACGGCTCCATGGGCTACGACACAATCCGGAGAGAGTCAAAACTGCTTCGCGGACCCGTGGCGGGGGGCAAACGCGCCAGGGGGCTGGTGAGGGGCCATACGAGGCGGCCCCGGAGGGACGACACGGTCGGTGAGGCTGCGGTGGCCGGCAATACCGCGATGGGATTCCCGTAGACTGTGGACAGGTGCCGGCCACAGTCCGAGGTGGGTGAGGATCTTCTCGACGACTGCAGCTTGGTCAAGCGTCCGATCTCCGCCTCACGCCCCGAGCCGCTTGCTCGCCTGTTGGCTTCGTTGCTTCTTCCTACTTCCCCACCACACCAATAGTCAGCAGCAGATTGGCATAAATGGCCTGCTCCCCCGTGGCGATGGTCAAAACCACATCCGGCGTCCCGGCCGCCTCGTAGAACTCGAACCGCTCGATCGGTTTGAGTTCGACGTCCGCCCCAGCTTCATGCAGGATCCGGCGGAACTCGTTCCAGACGGGCGGGTCGGCCTTCAGAGCGTACGGCCCGGTCGTCGCATACTGCATTACGCAGGCGGCCTCAATCGGGATCGCCGTCACCAGCGCCTCCAGCACCTGCGGGCAAGTCACCACTCCCGGCGACAGATTCAGATTCACCAGCCTGGCGTTCGGACCCAGCTTGCTGGCACAGGGAAAGTTCCCGTCGGCAATGAGAACCTGTGAGCTGTGTCCCGCCCGGCCAAGCGTCTCCAGGATCTCCGGGTGAATCAGCTTGCCCTTGAGCATGTCGTGTCTCCCGTGATGGCTCTGATTCTGTTGACTCGTTAACCCGTGAACCAGCGAGTCGGTCAGCCGGATGATCGGCCGTATCTTCGCAGAACTCCGCCGGGATGTCATCCCGAGACGGAGGTCGAACGCCGAAGTGACCAGCAGCGGCCCCACGAGGCGCTCGACCTCGCCGTCCCGAGCAGTCGCTACCGGCCGAGCCTCCGCAGCTTTCCGGAGCCGCTCCCGCCCATCGAGTACCCGGCGGGCCTCCCCGTGCGGAAGGTCCAGCAGGGTGGGCACTGCTCGCACCTCGGCCGGCCGTTCAAGGTCCCGAAGGCCTTCGTCGGGTACCCGATCGCGCTCCGCCCCACCCCGATGGACGGGGTGTACGACGTCATGTTCTGCTCCCAAGCGATCGTGCAACTGGATCTCCGGAGGCCCCTTGAAGTGTAACCCATGTCCCCGGTACATCTGTTACCCTTGACCCCGGTCCGTACACCCATCGAGGGAGAGGGGGCACCTGAGTGTCATCGTATTTGCGACACGCAGTACTTAGCCGGTGGGGTCAAAACAAGGGGAGACGAGGGGACGTGGGGGGGCGGCCGGCGGCGCCTTCTCGCCGGGACCCAGGGCATGAAGGGAAGATCCACCTTGCTTCCCCCCTGCCACCGAATGCGCTCGATCCAGGCCGCAGGGGGTACCTTGAGCAGCTCCGCAGCGTACACCTCCGCATCGTCCTGGGGGGCATATCCGAGGACGTCCCGCGCCCGGGCGAGATCCCACCAGCGGCGGGTGTTGTTCGATACCCCGTAGACGACTTCATACTGGATGCCGGGAGCCTCGACGGCGCACCGAACCAACTGAGTCATATCAGCCGGACTGATCCACACGGCGAGATGGCGCTCCTCGAGCGGCCGATCCTGGAAGAATCCGATGCGGAGGCAGACCACACTCAGGCCAGCCTTCTCCGCATACAGCCGACCCATGGCTTCGGCAAAACACTTGGTCACGGCGTACATGCCGTCCGGCCGGATCGGGACGGCTTCGTCGATGATCTGCCCTGCGGGATAGTAGCCAACGACGTGGTGCGTGCTCGCGTACACCACGCGGGGAACGCCGGCAATGCGAGCCGCCTCGAACACGTTGTAAGTGCCGAGGATGTTGACCGGCAACAGCTTCTCGCGAAAGCTCTGCACATCAGAGCCCCCGGCCATGTCGACGATCGCGTCCACTCCCCTCGTCGCCCTCTCGACACTTTCCGCGTCGGTGGTGTCCCCGCGGATCAGCGTCTCATTCGGCCCGAGATCGCCGATCGCCGACCGGTTGAAGAGGACCAGCCGGTAGTCGTTCCGGAGGGCTAGCCGCAGACACCGCCCGATGCGCCCGCTGGCGCCCGTGAGGAGGATGGTCTTCATCACAATGACGCCTCCGGCTGCTTGCCTTGCAGAGCCGACTAGAGCTCGCCCGGATCGAGACGGTAATGGAAGATCTGCGACCGCTGGTGGGTGGCCACCACGTGCACGCGGCCGTCCGTGGTCTGGATGATGGACGGATAGGAGTACTCGCCGGGCTGAGTTTCCAAATCGATTCGCCGCGGCCAGGTTGCGCCGTTGTCCTCCGACACCAGCACAGAGAGCGGCGTGCGGCCCTCCCGCACGGGGTTACAGACCAGGACGATCCGCCCATCCTGCAGGCGGACCGCATCCAATCCGCTGTTCGGGTTGGGGATGGGGACCCTCTCGGCGCGCGACCAGGTGCGGCCGTAATCATCCGACAGGGAAGCGCACACGCACCCCACCTGCTGGGTGGACCGCATCAGCATCTTCACGCGGCCCGGCGGATACTCCCACAGCGTGGGTTGGATGACGCCGGAAAAATGCTGGGGCAACAGCAGTGTTCCGGAAGCCTCGTCCCAGACAGCGCTCACCACCTGCTCGCTGCCCGCCTCGTAGGCGCCGGCCCCCGGGGCCACGATGGGCCCGTGCCTCATCCAGCTTTCCCCGCCGTCCGAGCTGGCCTCCACCCAGCAGGCCCAGGAGCGCCAGGTCTCATTCGAGGTCCCGCACAGGATATCGCCATTGCTCAGGGTGATCGGCTTGTTCTTCGCCGGGCCGATCAATCCCGCCGGCAGTGTGGTGGGCGGAGACCACGAGCGTCCCCCGTCGGCCGACGTGATGTAGGCCCCCGTCCAGGCCGGCACCGAGGGGCCGATCTTGTAGAAGAGCCACAGCATCTCTTTCGTATCTCGGAACAGGACCGGATTCCAGTGGGGGACATCGGGCTCGTCGGCGATCTTGACGGGATTCCCCCAGGCGCCGTCCTCGTAGCGGGCCAGCCAGATGGCGACGTCGGGATGTCCCTCGTGGGTCCCGGCGAACCAGGCGGCGAGCAATTGCCCCGCCGCCGGCTCGGCGACCGTGGCCGCGTGACACGAAGGAGCGGCCGGATTGGACTTGAAGATGGGTTGTGCAAGCGGCATCGCATCGTTCCTCTCGGCGGCATTGTCCCGGACGCTCCGGTGGCCCCGAGCGACTCCCCCTTACCCCTTCAAGCCGGTCAACGCGATCCCCTGGACGAAGTAGCGCTGCAGGGCGATGAAGATTAGCAGCGCCGGAACCGTGGCCAGGACCGATCCCGCCATGCTCATGCCGTAATAGGCGATGGCCTGCCCGCCCACCGATCCACCCAGCGACGCGGCGAGCCCCACGGGGACCGTGCGGGTGGCGTCCGTGTTGGTCACGATGAGCGGCCACATGAAGTCGTTCCAGGACAGGATGAAGATGAAGATCGCCACCGCCATGATGGGGGGGCGAGAGAGCGGGAGGACCACGCGCATCAGAATGCCGAGGCGGCCGGCCCCGTCAATGATGGCGGCGTTTCGTAACACGCCCTTTCTACGAAGTCAAGCTTTTGAATTCACACGGGAATCCCGCACCGCCCTGGGGATCAGCCCTTCAAGCCGGTCTTGGAAACGCCTTCGATGAAGTAGCGCTGCAGCATGAAGAACACCAGGATCGGCGGGATGGATGCCAGCACCGCGCCCGCCATGGACTTTCCGTACGCCTGCGCAGACATGGACATGCCAGGGCGAAGACTCATGAACTGCGCGAGACCAACCGGCAGCGTGCGACTGGCATCGGTCTGGGTCACGATCAGCGGCCAGAAAAAGCTGTTCCACGTCGAGAGGAAGACAATGATCGCCACCGCGGTGAGCGCAGGGCGCGCCAACGGCATCACAATCCAAGCCCAGATGCGCCAGTCGTTTGCCCCATCGACGCGCGCGGCGTCCTCCAATTCTCCTGGGATGTTCAGAAAGAATTGCCGCATCAGGAACACGGGGGTCACGTTGGCGCCGATCGGCAAGATCAAGGCGAGATAGTTGTCGACGAGGTTGAAGCCAGAGAAGAGCAGGAAGAGCGGCACGACCGTGATCTGCATCGGGATGAAGAGCATCGAGATGATGAGCAGGAAGATCGAGTTGCGCCCGCAGAATTCCATCCGCGCCAGTGCATACCCCGAGAGCGAGGACAGAAGCAGGGCCAGTACCGTTGCCGCGATGGCCACGATCAGACTGTTCACGGTCCACCGGAGCATATCGTATTGCACCAAAACGTTGCGATAGTTCTCCAGGGTGAACGTTTTCGGAATCCACTGGATATTGATAGTGACGATGTCGCCTTCCGGCTTGAAGGAAGTTGACATCATCCAGACGATTGGCCCCAAGGACAACGCGATCACCACCAGCAGCAGAGCATACCAGAGGATTCCGCCGAGTATCCTATTGGTGTTCATGCCCCGACTCCTTCCACGCCCCGTCGGTATGCGCGCATCTGGAGCAGGGTAAAGCCAATCAGGATCACGAACAGCAGGAGGGCCACGGCTGAACCATAGCCGAATTTTTGGAACTGAAAGGCGACGGTGTAGATGTACTGCACGAGGGTCAAGGTCGCTGTGCCGGGTCCGCCGGCCGTCATGACGTAGACCTGATCGAAGACCTGGAACGAATTGGTGACGGTGAGGAGCACCACGAGGAAGATGGTGGGAGCCAGCATGGGGATGGTCACACGACGGAAAACCTGGAACTTGTTCGCGCCGTCAATTTCCGCTGCCTCGTAGACGTCGCGGGGAATGTCCTGCAAACCCGCCAGGAACAGCACCATATCGTATCCCACCGTCCACCAGACCGTGGTGATCACGATGCTGTACATGGCGACGTCCGAATCCACCAGCCAGGGAATCTTGCGCCCGAGGTACATGTTGAGGAGGCCGAAATCCTTTTCGAGGATCCACGTCCACAAGATGCCGATCACGGTGGACATCATCACAAAGGGAGTAAAGGCGGCGACCCGTCCAAACGTGCGTCCTTTGCGCCGCTGGTTGAGGAGCATAGCCAGCGCGAGACTAAGCACGATGAGCAGGGGCACGGTGAGGGCCGTGAAGACCACGGTGTTCTTCACGGCATCCAGCAGCCGGGTGTCGTGGGGCATGGCCTGGAAATTTGCGAGGCCGACGAACTTCGTCGTACCGGCCACTTGCCAGTTCGTGAAGGAAATGCCCAGGCCAGCCAGCGATGGGCCGAGCCGAAACAGCAGGAAAAACAGTAAATAGGGGAGCATGAACCAGTAGGGAGTCCACCGGAAGTCCTTCCGCGCTGGTCCCGCCTTGGTAGTCGGCCGGGACGGAGCAAGAATACGCATCGGCTCTCCCCCAGACCCAGAGTAGGGCTGACCCATCCCGCCTCGCGGAGATGGGTCAGCCCTGTTGACTCAGGTCTCCTGGCTAGGGTATGGAGAGTATCCCCGTGATCGCGGTGCAGGCTTTCTGGGATTCGGTGCGCGGGTCTGCTTTCTTCAGGATGATGTTCTGGCCCAAGACCATCATTGGCGTGGGCGCGCTGGCGCTGAAGATCTCATTGAACTTGGGCGTGCTCGGCAACATTTTCTCGTACGGTAGCTGTTCTGCAAAGACTTCCCAGCCCGGTATCGCCTTGAAGTCAGCCGAATTCATCATCCCCTTGAAGACAGGCACCTGGGCAGTCTGCGCCCACTTTGGGCTCGCGGCAAGCGACTCCATGAACTTGACGGCGGTCGCCCGTTTGGCCGGATCGCTATATGTCGGGATGGTGAAGTTGGTCCCGGCGCCCCACACCGCTCGAGTCCGGAAGATCACCGGGTAGGGGGCCACCGCCCAGTTGAAATTCTTCTCTTTTGTCGCGGCGACGAATGCGGGCCGTTCCCAGGGGCCACTCACCAGCATCACCGTGCGCCCCGACAGGAAATCGCGTGGGTAGTCGGTCTGACCCTGCGGGGCAACGTGGTGCGTATAAACCAGGTCCTGCAGCCACTGCCACGCTTTGGTTGCATTGTCAATGTCCAGCACGCACCTCTTTCCGTCATCAGAGATGAGCGTGCCTCCCAATTGGTGGTACAAACCCCACCACTGGTAGAAGGCATGGTGGTTGGTGTGCTGGTTCACGGCATACTGCACGATGTTCGCAGGGTCGAAGCCCGCCTCGCCCGGATGCTTGCCGTTCTTGTCGAGGGTGAGCGCGCGAGCCACTTTGAGGAACTGCTCGGCGTTCATCGGCTCTTTGGGAATCTGGACGCCAGCTTTCTTCACGAGATCCACGTTGTAGAAGAGCCCATACATGTGGAAGTCCATCGGGACGCCATACAGCTTGCCCTTGTATTTGTTGGCCTCCCATACGTTGGGTGCGTAGTTGCTGGCATTGATCTGTGTGCCGGCAAGAACATCGTCGAGCGGCAGCAACAATCCCTTGTCAACGAACTGGGCCATCTCCACCGGATGCATCGCCAGGATATCTGGCGATTTCTTGGCGCCGGCGGCGACAAGGAACGCGTCAAAGAGCGGCGACCACTGCTGGAGCGTTAGGTTGACCTGGGCGCTCGGGTTCTTCTCGTTCCATTCCTTGACGAGCACCTTGACCACCTCTGCGTCGGGACCCGTCCAGCCGCCCCAAACCTCAAGGGTGGCAGCAGCGGCTTTTGTCGGGGCAAGAGCCAGGATTCCGACGAGGACGAGCAGCCCCGCCAAGGCAAACAATTTTCGATTCATCTTCCTCCTCCTACGTGTGCGCGTTCCCTCTTGGATGTGGTTTGTATGGTGTGGTCCCGGTCGTTGTTCACCCCTCCTTTCTGCACAACTGGAATCAGCCCATTGTTCGACCGTCGGCAGGTTTCGAAGTCACGCTCGATCTGGGCCTGTGAATGCTCCATGCGGATACCCTACATTCTATTCCAAACCTTCTGATTATCAAGCCCCTCCAGTCTGAACCTCCGTCTGACGCGTACACGTGGCCGCGGCCAATCGCGGACAGGCAAATCGTTGAACATGCAAGCGAGGGCCCCGGCGCGCCCGCCCACCTTCACCAATTCCCACGGGCTGGCATCCCAACCGGTCCCCGCCCGGCTCCGCGCCCTCCTGGTGGCGCACGGCCGCCGTCACGTCCCCAGCGTGGCGACCATCGCGAAGGTGCTGAAGGCGGCGGGGCTCACCCGGCGGCACCGGACCCGCTGTCGCCAGCCGAATGCGTTCCGGAGCTGCGTGGCGCATCTTCCAGTCATGGATTCCGCAGCCAGGCGTGCGTTCCCTGCAGTCGGTCCTCAGCCGTCCTTTCTCCCGGGTGCCCAGCCCTCTAGCCGAAAATCACCCGCGGCAGAAAGAGCACTAACTCCGGAAACACCGTGATCAGAAGCAGCACAACGACCAACGGAACCAGGAACGGCGCCGTGGCCCGGGCGATCTCCTCGAACGGGAGCTTCGCCACTCGCGCCACCACGAACAGGACGATGCCCACGGGCGGGGTCAGAGTCCCGATCATCAGGTTCAGGACGATGACCAGCCCGAAATGCACCGGGTCGATGCCGACCGCCTTGATAACGGGCATAAAGACCGGGACCAGAACGATCAGGGCCGCCAGACCCTCCATGAAGCAGCCGACGATGAGGAGGAACACGTTGATCATCAGGAGGATCATGAGGGGATTGCGCGTGGTCCCCAGGATCCAGCCCCCCAGCATCTGGGGCACCTGCGCCCGTGCCAGGACCCAGCCGAAAAGCGAGGCGGTCATGACCAGCATCAGGACGACCGCGTTGGTCTCCACCGTATCGAGGAACAGCTTGGGCAGGTCCCGCCACGTCATCTCGCGATACACAAAGAGACCCAAGGCCAGGGCATACGTGGCCGCCGCGAATGCCGCCTCCGTGGGCGTGAATACCCCGATCATCATCCCCCCGAAGAGGATCACCGGCGTCATGAGCGAGAGGAACGCCTTGCGAGTCGTGGTGACGAACTTGCGGAACGTGGGCGGGGGATGGGCCCCGAATCCGCGTTTCTTCGCCATCCACCGGATCTGAATCATGAGGGCCGCGGCCATGAGCAGGCCCGGGATGAACCCCCCGGCGAAGAGCCGCCCGATAGACACGTCGGCAATGACGCCATAGATCAACAGCGGGACACTGGGCGGGATGATCGGACCGATGGTGGCCGAGGCCGCCGTGACGGCAGCCGAGAAGGCCAGGGGATACCCTTCGTCGGTCATGGCCTTGATCTCGATGGTGCCGAGGCCTGCGGCGTCCGCCACGGCGGAGCCCGACATGCCGGCAAAGATCACGCTTCCGATGACGTTCACGTGGGCCAGTCCGCCCCGGAACCGCCCCACCAGGGTCTCGGCAAAGTCGTATATCCGCGTCGTGATGCCGGCCGTGTTCATGGCCATGCCGGTGAGCATGAAGAAGGGCGCTGCCAAGAGGGGAAACGAATTGGCCGACGCCGTGAGCCGCTGCGGGATGGAGAGGAGGATCTCCCCGTTCGCCCAGAGGTAGAGCAGGCAGGAGAACCCCATACTGATGAACAGCGGCATGCCGACCACCATCAGCCCTAGCCAGACCCAGATCATCGGACCGATCGTCATGCCTGCACCCCCTCGCTGGATGGGACGGGACCCAGCCACATGGCGCGGATCGTCTCCAGGATCATGAGGATGGCGGACACGGGCGCGACCGCGTAAATAACGGACCACGGGATGGGAAGGGTAATCGCCTCGACGGTGTGGGACCGGAGGGCCAGCATGCTGCCTTGGACGGCGAGCTGCAGGAAGAAGAGCAGCGAGAGCGCCTGACACCCGATGGCCACCGCGCGGGCCAGGCCGCGCGGCAGCCGCTCGGAGACGAAGACGATGGTGACGTGGTTCCCGCGCCGGAGGGCCACCGGCGCCCCCAGGTAGCAGGACCAGATGAAGAGATACCGCGCCAACTCCTCGGTCCAGACCAGGGGGGCGTTCAGCACGTAGCGGAAGGTGACCTGAAACACCATGGTCACCAGGATGGCCATGAACAGGGCAATGCAGGCCCGGCAGGTCCACCGGTCCAGGGCGGCGGTCAGTCCCGCCAATGGCGGGACTGCCGCCCCACGAACCTCCAGCTGCTCAAGACGCGTGCTCATCGGGTTTCCACGATTCGCTCGAAGAGGCCCTTGCCCCACTTTGCCTCAAACATCTTCGGGATCGTGTCCAACACGGGCTTCCGGAAGGATTCCACGTCGGGCTGGATCACCTCCATGCCGGCCTTCTTGAACTTGTCCACCAGCGCGCTCTCGGCCGCCTGGATTTCCTGGTTGTTCCAGGCGATCCCGTCGGCCACGGCTTCGCTGATGACCTGGCGATCTGCCGCCGGCAGCCCCTGCCAGAACTTGTCGTTGATCACCACGAGACGCGGGGTCAGGATATGGCTGGTGAGGACCAGGTACTTCTGCACCTCGAAGAACTTGCCCGAGTCGATCGTGGGCAGCGGGTTCTCCTGGCCGTCCACCACGTTCTGCCGGAGCGCCAGGTAGAGTTCACCGAACGTCATGGGAGTCGGCTTCG
>Ga0315279_10002907_pt1 | contig 24774 bp, 19 predicted proteins | sample YL17G06_20_MG_FD_203694 | JGI IMG/M metagenome (GOLD analysis project Ga0315279, IMG submission 203694) | Sediment microbial communities from Yellowstone Lake, YNP, Wyoming, USA - YL17G06_20 | ecosystem: Environmental > Aquatic > Freshwater > Lake > Sediment | place: USA: Wyoming | collected...
TCGCGGAACGCTTCCGCATCCCGCACGTCTCCGCCGAGGGAGGCGACGTGATCGCCCGCAGCGACGTGGACGCCGTCGTCATCGTCGTGCCCGACCAGTTCCACGCGGAGCTTTCCATCGCCGCGTCCCAGGCGGGCAAGCACGTCTTCATCGAGAAGCCGCTCGCGACGAATGGCGACGACGGCCGGGCGATGGTCCGCGCCGCACGGCGTGCGGGCACCATTCTCTCCGTGGCCTACCAGCGGCGGCACGATCCCGCGGCGGCGATCACGAAGCGGCTCGTCGACGAGTGGGCGGCCTCCGGCGAGATGGGCAAGCCGCGCTACATGGAGTGGGTCAGCTACGGCGGCGACTGGATCTGCTCTCCCGATCCCCTCATCAATGCGGACGACCGCGCCGCCGAGCGGCAGAAGAGCTACGGGTTCCCGGAGTGGCTGCCGTCGGAGCAGGGGGGCGCGTACGCCGCGTTCAACAACGGGCGCTCCCACGGGCTCGACCTCTTACTATACCTCTTCGGGTCGCCGACGTCCGTCATCGCCTCGTACCCGACGCGGGAGGCGGCGCCGGTCGTCCTGTTCGACTGGGCGGCCGCGCGGACGCTCTTCGCGGAGGGCGCGTACGAGGGCGGCAGGTGGCAGGAGTGGCTGGAGGTCCACTACGATCACGGCTGGGTGCGGTTCTCGACGCCGCCGGCGCTCCTGCGGAACGTGCCGGGCGTCGTCGAGGTGTACCGCGGGCGCCAGGGCAGACGCGAGGTGTTCGAGCCGCCGTACGAGTGGGCGTTCCGCCGGGAGGCGGGCCACTTCCTCCGCTGCATCCGCGAGGGCATCCCGGAGAGCCCGACGGCGGAGGAGGCGCTGCGGACGCTCCTCATCGTCGAGGACGTGTTCCGGCAGGCCGCGCGAATGCCGGCGCCGCTCCCGATGAGCGATCTGGGACTGTAGACGGCGGATCGTACGCGTTCGCGCCGATCATGTTCCATCGCGGACGTAGGGGCAGCCCCCCGTGGCTGCCCCTGGACCGAAGCGGATACGCCTCAGCCGAGCACGACCTGCCACCGCGCGACGTCGTTCGCCATCACGAGCGGCAGCACGACCGATCCGCGCGCGCCCGGCCGAGTCGCCGCGTGCCTCTCGTCCACCATCGCCTGCACCGGTTGCTCGCCGACGCCGGCGATACTGATCGAGCCGCTCTCCCCGCGTGGGCGGTGCACGATCCCCGAAAGGACGCGTGCTGACGCGTCCCACCCCACGTCCGCGAGTTCGAGCCCGCAGCTCTGGTGGAACCCGGTCCCGACGACCCACGGGTGCGGGCGGCGCGTCCGGAACGCCAGCAGCATGACGCCCGGGCCGAAGAAGCTCACCGCGAGCGTTTCCGGTGACGGCCGCGATACCGGCATCTGGAGATCGCCGGGATGCGTGTACGCCGGCGGCGGAGGCGGATCGGCGGGCAGGCAGCCGCAGAACTGGCGCGACCAGAACTCATACGCCCAGAGGTCGTCGTCCGCCGACAGGCCGAGGCGGTCGATCGGCACGACGTACGTGTGGAGCTGCGGCTGATCGCCGGTCGGCACGTCGTAGTTGAAAACCGCGGCAAGCGTCCACCGGTCCCACGCCGTCTCCACGGGCAGCACCCAGACGGAAGCCGGCGGCGCGGGCGGCATCTCCGGCTGCACCATGGTCATGCCCTGCGTCGAGTAGCTACCGACGAGGCGGCGCACGGGCTGGAAGAGGTCGATGGCGTGCGCGGCATGGCCTTGCGGCGGGAGCGTCGCGGTGAGGACGTGCCAGCGATCCTCCGGGAGCGTCGTGAGGTTGTCCCCGATGTCGATCTGCCCCCCGGCGAGGAACGCGGCCGTCGCGCGTGCCCGCGCCTCGGCGAGCGTGCCGGGCAGGCCCACGCAGAGGCACGAGGGCTGCACGATGCCCCACCGGCGATGCTTGAAGAGGTGCGTCGCCGTGGAGAGGAACACGCGCTGGAGGTGCGCCCAGCCGACGTAGCCGGTGTTGCCGGTGTCGTCGCACGTGTAGATGAGGTCGGCCTGGCCCGGACCCGGCATCTCCGGGCCGCCGCACGAGAGGAATAGCGGGCGCACGGCGTTCGACGCGGCGCCGCGCGCAGCAGCTTCGCGCAGCGAAGCCCGCATGATGCTCTTCGCCAGATGACCGCCCTCGACGCCGCCGCCCAGCACGATGCGCCGGTCATGCCGTCGCTTCGCGGCGCCACTCGCGAGGTTGCCCACGAAATCGGCCTTCACGTACCGCGACCCGCGCTCCGCGAGCGACCGGATGCGGTCGCGGAGCCAGCCCTGGGCACCTGGATGCGTCACGTCGAGGATGTACACCTGGCCATGCGGCTCCCAGAACCACTCGCCGCTCGCGTGCGGCGAGCCATCGGCCTCCCGCACGAGCCACTCCGGATGCTCGACGGCGAGCCGATCGTGCGCGCTGATCGACGTCGGGCCGCACCACGTGCCGAGGACGAAGCCGAGGCGCTCGAGGCCGTCCGCCAGGCCGCGCAGGCCGTGCGGGAACTGGTCGTTCTCCTCGAAGATGCTCGGCAGCCAGCCGCGCTCCCATCCCAGATCGACGACCATCGCCCTCAGGCCAAGCGGGCGCAGCCGTTCCTCGGCCGCGCGGGCGTTCGCGAGGACGCGCTCCTCACTCACCCCGAGGCGGTACGGGTACCACGAGCACCACGTCACCGGCGACTCGGCGAGGATGTCGGGCCGGTGGCGCTCGTACGTGAGCCGACCGTAGCGGTCCAGCAGGTCGAGCGGCTCCGTGGCGGCGAGCAGGACGACGTCTTCCAACTCCACCACCTCACCGGGCTCCAGCAGGAGGTCGCCGCCGTCGAAGCCCAGCGACCAGGCCCGCAGCATCCCGTCCGCGTCCCGGGCGCAGCGCACCGTGCCGTTCCAGCGCCGCGACGTCTCGAAGGCGGCAAGGAAGCTGAACCCGGTCGCACGGTCGCACAGCACCCACACGAGCTCGGAGGCGCCCTCAGCCGAGCCCTCCGTCGGCAGGTACGGCACGACGCAGCCCCAATACCGGCCCTGCTCCAGCACACACAGGTCGCCGGGAGACGGTAGCGCGACCGGCGTGTCCGCGGCGAGCGCAAGGAGTTCGACCGCGTTCAGCACGATCGGATGGTCGGCCGTCACGTGCAGCCGGCTCGCCATGCGCCAACCGCCGTCGTGCCCGCGCCATTCCTGCTCGATCCGGGCAGGCGCGTCCGGCGACGCGAGCGGCAACGTCCGCGCGCCATCCCCCGGACGGGGTCCGCCGCGCTCCGGGCGGAGCACGTAGTCGCGCCCGTCTATGCGGACGGACGTCCGGAGCGGCGCGAGCCGCAGGCCCGCCCAACCGGAGACGGAGAGTTCGACTCCCTCCGCCCCTGCGGCGAATCTCACCTTCAGCGCTTCCGCCATCTCTCGCCTCCCCGCGTCGTGCCGCGCGCCTACATGGGCCATCCCTGCTCGCGGATGACCTCGCGCGCGATCTGCACCCAGCGCGCCATGCGCCACGGCTGGCCCGCGAGCGTGTGGACGTCCTTCATCACGAGCTCGACGTTGCAGTTGCGCGCCGCGCGGAGCGTCGTGCGGACGTCGGCGCGGATCGCGTCCTCGTCGAACACCGACGTGCTGATCAGCGTCGGGTTCGGCTTGCGCGAATAGACGTAGTCGCGGCCCATCGCCTCGCCCATGAACTCCTCGTCGCACCACGGCGAGATGGACACGCTCCGCAGGTTGCGGAACTTCTTCAGCACCTCCCAACGGTTGTGGACCGGCTCGCAGCAGCCGTAGTAGAGGAGGCCGAACCTCTCCGTGACCGCCTTCTGGTACGGGAAGATGAACTCCTCGAACTGCTTCGGCCCGACGCCCACCGTCTCTTGCGATTCCGCGAGCGTCCAGATGTCCTTCAGGCGGACCGGATCGCCGTCCTTCCGGTCGGGCTGCGGCAGGTCGTGCGTGTGGCCGCGGCTGCCGGAGCCGATGTAGTCGTTCTCGTTGTTGAGGGAGAGGAGCCCCTCCTTCTCGAGCCACTCCGCGTAGGCGATGTGGTCGTCGCGCAGGAATGCCATCAGCCGGTGGAGACCCTCGGGGTCGTCGTACATGTAGAGCATGAGGTTTTCGAGGCCGATGAGGTCGATGGCGACGATGGTCATGCCGACGGTCCACCAGTAGCCGCCTCGGACGCGCGCCGGCATGATGCCGTCGAACAGCTCCTCCAGATGGGCCTTCCAGGCGAGCGTCGCGTCGCGGTTCACGGTGAACGTCCGCTTCTGGAGCTTGTCGAAGTCCTTCGTTAGGTCCTTGATGGGATAGTCCCACCGGTAGCTGCCCTGGATGCGGTCGAACTGCTTCTGGTCCTTGCTGTACTGGCGGGTGGAGCTCACGCCGTAGCCGGTGCCGCCGACGTGCCAGTTGCATGTCACGTATGGCTCGACGACGTGGTCGTCGTCGATCTGCTCGAAGTGGACGATCGTCGTCCGGAAGCGGCGCTCCGTGCTGCGCGCCCATTGCTCCTCGCACTGGAGCGTCGCGTCGGTCACGATCTCGTCCGTCGTGGGGAACGACTCGATGAGCACGAGCGGGCGGGACTCCTTCAGGTCGTTGTGGAGGTACCACAGCCGCCGGCGCTCCTGGTTGACCGGGGAATGGGCGATCTCGACGATGCGTCGGGCGAGTTCGCGGAGGACCTGACGGTCGCGCGCCGTCACGTTCCATTGGGCATTCGTAGCCATCGACGGGCCTGCAAGAGTGAAGGTGGATGGTCGCCGGCCGGATGCGTCTCACCGTGGCCGGTAGTCGCGCACGATCTCGCTCACGAGCCGGACGCGCTCGATGTCGCCCGGCGGCGGCAGCTCGTCGGAGATGCCGAGGATGAGGCTCGGCGCGAACATGTCGAGCACCTTGACCGCGAACTCCTCGACGTCGTCCATGGTGAACGGCGCGAGGAAGTGCGTCGCCGGGATGCCGTCGACGAGCACGTAGTCGTGTCCCATCGCCTCGGCGATCTCCTCGAGGGTGATGTCGCCCATCGGCTGCGGCGTGAACGCCTCGTAGCCGTCGAACCCGCACTCGCGCACGAAGGGCATGAGCCCCTTGAGCGCGCCGTCCCAGTGCGGGTACGTGCGCTTGCCCGCGGCGTGCAGCTCGGCGTTCCGTCGCTGGTAGTACGGCAGGGCGTACTTCCGCATCAGGGGCGGCGGCAGCATCGTGGAATCGACGTTGTCGCCGAAGTTGTAGATCTCCATCGGGCACGCCTTGAAGACGTCGTAGAACGCGTCGTCCGTCTCCTCGACGAGGCGCATGAACGCCTCCATCTCCCGCGGGTAGTCGTGGAGGGCGAACATGGTCGGCTCGAAGCCCATGAGCTCGATGATGAGCCGCTGGATGGGGATGCGCTGGTTGAAGGCCGTCGGTGCACCGCGGTCGCCGATCGTCCGCTCCGCCTCGGCGAACATCGCATGGTCGAACTCGAACCGCCGCGTGCGCAAGGAGTACTCGATGACCTTCAGGTCCTCGATCGTTTTCACCGGGAACTCGCGGCAGAGGCTCGACTCGGCCGTCTTCTGCGTCACGGAACGAAGCGTGCCGACCGGCGTCTTCCACAGGTGAACCGTCCGCTTCGGCGTGTCCTCGACCGTTTCGTAGGAAACGCCCTCGCCACGAACCACGCGTATGCACGGGCCGTAGAAGTGGTACGCGCGGATCGAGCAGCCGAGATCGTCGTAGAGCTCGACGAGGCTCATGTCGCGGTAGCGCTCCGGCAGGCGGCCCAGGCGCTTGTTCGTGAAGTACCAGTGTTCGAGACGCGGCTGCCACATGGCGCGGTCCACCGGCTCGTGGCGCATGATCGCCAGCATGCGTTCGCGATCGGTCATCGGCGGCTCCCATGAAGACGTGGCTCGGCGAACGGCGCGGTGCCGACACGGGCGAACGCGCGGCGGGTGGGATCGCTCCCTCACCAAAGTATACCAGGCTTGCTCCCCGGCCTCCCAGGGGTTCCCGTGGACGCGGCCCGTGCGGCGTGCCCTTGCCCGCCGGGCGCGACGGCCGTTTCGTACATGCTGGCCCCATGACCTGCGACGCGTTCCCGTGCGCCGGCCGCAGGGGGGTCCGATCCCGCACCACGCGAGGACGCATGAAGCTCTTCTCCATCCGCGACTTGCCGGCAGGAAGGGACGCCGCCGACCTCGTCCCGGCCGGCGCGCCGACCGCGGCGAGCCCGCGCGGCTTCGTCCAAGCGGGCATCCGCTACTACGCGCGCGGCGAGGAATCCGCCGACGAGGCGCACGGCGACTGGGAGCTCGCGCTCGTCGTCATGCAGGGCCGGGCGCGCCTCGTCGTGGATGGCGTCGAGCACCCGGTCGCCGCGGGGGACGTCGTCTTCCTCCGCGCGGACGAGCCGTGTCGCCTCTGCGCCGACGAGGTGGACCCGGCGGTCGTGCTGACCATCGGCGCGCGGGCGTGAGATGGTTGGCATGGGATACATCGACGGCGCGACGCTTCTCTGGCTCGAGCTCATCGTCCTTGTCGCGGCATTCGTGCAGGGCACGGTCGGCTTCGCCTTCGGCATGATCGCCATGGGTGCGAGCGCCTTCCTCATCGACGCGCGGACGGCGTCGCTGCTCATGGCGCCGGTCGCCGGGGCAAACGTCGCGATGGTGCTCTGGAGCGTGCGGCGGGAGATCAACCTGCGCGTCGTGGCGCCGATGGTCGCGGGGCTAATCATCGGCCTGCCTTTCGGGCTGGCGCTCCTGCTCGGGGGCGGCTCGACGGTGATCCGGGTCCTGATCAGCGCGCTCCTCATCTACGTGGGCGTGACGCGGCTCGTGCCACGTCGCGCGCCGTTGCGGCCGGTCTCGTCGTGGTGGGGTTCGGTCGCAGGGCTCGTCGCGGGCGTCCTCGGGGGCGCGACGAACATCAGCGGCCCGCCGCTGGTCGCCTATGCGGCGCGGCAACCGTGGCCGCCCGGCGCATTCAAGGCGGCGCTCCTCAGCACGTTCATGGTGAGCACGCTCGTCAAGACGGCCACGCTGATCTGGCACGGCGCGCTCGATCGGCCGCTCCTCGTGGTGGCGGGTGCGCTGCTGCCCGCGGCGATCGGCGGGTCGCTCGTCGGCGTGCTGCTGTTTCGCCGCCTCGACGCCGAGCGGTTCGGGCAGGTGATCGCCGTGATGGTGATCGTGCTCGGCATCGGGCTCCTGCTCTGACGCCGCGTGTCTGGAGGAAGGATGCGGATCGGCGGGAAGACGCAGATCGTCGCGGTCATCGGCGACCCCATCGAGCACACGCTCTCGCCGGCGATGCACAACGCCGCGTTCGCCGCGCTCGGGCTCGACTGGGTCTACGTCGCCTGCCACGTGCTGCCGGAACGCGTCGGCGCGTCGGTGGAGGCCGTGCGCGCGCTCGGCTGGCGCGGGATGAACGTGACGGTGCCTCACAAGCAGGCGGTGATGCCGTTCCTCGACGAGCTGAGCGCCGCGGCGCGCGCCGTGGGCGCCGCCAACACGATCATCCATTGCGACGGCCGACTCATCGGCGACAACACCGACGTGACCGGCATCATCCGGGCCGTCACGGAGGGCGCCGGGGTGACAGAGTGGCCGGAGCGCGTCGTCGTCCTCGGCGCCGGGGGCGCGGCGCGCGGCGTCGTGTATGCCCTCACGACGGTGCCTCGCGTGACCCGCGTGACCATCCTCAACCGCACGGCGGAGCGCGCGGTCGCCCTCGCGCGAGAGTTCGGCACCGCCGGCGGCCCGGCGATCGAGGGGCTGCCGCTCGACGCCGATCATGCGCGCGCCGCCATCCGTGAAGCCGGCCTCCTCATCAACGTCACGAGCCTCGGCCGCGGCGCGCTCGCCGGCCAATCGCCCCTCGCCAACGACTGGGGATGCCTCCACGCGGACCTTGCCTGCGTGGACTCGAACTACAGCCCTCCGGAGACGGTCCTCATGCGCCAGGTGCGGGCCGCCGGAGGGCGGGCATTCAACGGGATCGACATGCTCGTCTACCAGGGCGCGCAGTCGTTCGAGCTCTGGACGGGCCAGGAGGCGCCCGCCGACGTCATGCGGCGCGCCATCGTCGGCTACTGATCGCACGCGGCGGCCCGGAACCCGGCGGTCCTTGACGTGCGCCCATCGCCGATCCATATTGAAGGCGTGAGGGCCGCCTGATAGCCGAAAAACCTTTAACAATTCAGCTGCGGAAGGTCGCTCTCCCGGGGTGCGGATGCGGCTCGCCTGGCGAGATTCGCTACTATACTCCCCAGGGGTGGCTCAAAAGCCCTTCACCGTTCCGATTTCTTGGAGTGTTTTCTCGGTTGATGGCGGCCCTTTCATTCTCCGGCCGACCGGCATCCACCGGTCGGCTTTCTCGTGTACGGCCGCCATTGCACTGCCCTCCATGACCAGTTATACGATTCTACCTTGGAAACGCTACATGGTGGCCGTAGGGGCAGGCCCCCGTGCCTGCCCCAGGAAGGGCGGCCACGGGGGGCCGCCCCTATGATTGCGTGTGTAGCAGGAACAACGCAGGTCCGTATTACCATTGGGGAAGCGGTCGCGGCAGACGGGGCGCGATGCCCGAGCCGGCCGCGCTCGCGCACCACAGGAAGGGCCGCACATGCCCGTCGGATACCTCGGTCCTCCGCGCCTGAAAAGGCTGCTCGCCGGCGACCGCCCACTGCTCGGGATGTGGCTCACCACGCGCGACCCATTCTTCATCGAGACGGCGGCGTACGTCGGGTACGACGTGCTGCTGATCGACGCGGAACACGTGCCGCTGACGATGCGCGACGTCGAGGACATGTTGATCGCGATCCAGGGCAGCCCGGCGGTGCCGATCGTGCGGATGCCGTGGAACGATCAGGTGGCAATCAAGCAGGTGCTCGACCTCGGCGTCGAGGGGATGGTCGTGCCGATGGTGTCGAGCGCGGACGACGCGCGGCGGCTCGTGAGCTACGCGCGCTACCCGCCGGCGGGCATCCGCGGCATCGGCCCGCGCCGGGCGCAGCATTTCACCGGCGACCCGTGGAGCTATGCCGGCGCGGCGAACGAGGAGATCGTCTGCCTCATCCCGCAGATCGAGCACATCGACGCGGTGAACGCGATCGAGGAGATCTGCGGTGTCGCCGGGCTGGACGGCCTTTTCCTCGGGCCGTCGGACCTCTCGCTTTCGATGGGCGTGCCGGGCGGCTACGATCATCCCGACTTCGTCGCCGCGCGGGACCGTCTCTGGGAGGCGAGCCGCCGGCACGGGCTACCGCTCGCCGTCGCGACGGTCAGCATCGAGGACGCGGCGATGTGGATCGACCGCGGCGCGCGCATCGTCTTCTCCGGCGCCGACATCGGGCACATGGTCGCCGGCGCGCGACGGACGCTCGACGAGTTGCGGCGCCTCCGCGGCGAGTGAGCGTACGAGGGGGATCTCCATGTCGGCGCGGTGGCTGGTGTTCGACGCGATGGGCGTCGTCTTCGAGGTGGGCGACGACGTCGAGGAGCTTCTGATCCCCTACGTCCGGGCCAGGCGCCCCGCGATCGCGCCGGAGCGCATCCGCTCGGCGTACCGGGAGGCAAGCCTCGGGATGCTCGAACCGTCGGGGTTCTGGCAGGCGGTGAGACTCGGCGCCGAGTACCCCGAGGTCGAACGCGACTACCTCGACGCGGCGCTCAGGATCGACCCGCTCTTCGTGCCGGTGGCGGAGCGGCTGTCCGCGTCGTGGTCGCTCGGGCTCCTGTCGAACGACGTGCCGCAGTGGTCGGCGTACGCGAGGGCCCGCTTCGGCCTCGACCGGCTGTTCGGCGCGGTCGTCATCAGCGGCGAGATCGGGTGCCGAAAGCCCGATCCGGCGATCTACGCCGCGCTGCTCGAAAGGACGGGCGCCGCGCCTGCGGACTGCGTGCTCGTCGACGATCGGCCGGCGAACGTGGAGGCGGCGTTGCGGGTCGGCATGAAGGCGGTCCGATTTGTCCGGGAGGCGCGTGCCGTGCAGCTCCCGGGCGAGATCGCCACGTTCAGGGATCTGCCGGCGGCCTTGGACCTGATCGCCGCCGGGTCGTAGCGCTGCGTCGCCTCCGCGGCGAGTAACGGCTGCGGTCAAGTGGCCCGCACCGCCTCGACCTCGGCCGCTGCGGCTGCCGGCGCGGTCACACGTCGCGCGACGGCGAGCGCGACGAGGGATGCGGCGACGGCGAGTGCGGCCGAGGCGAGGTACATCGCCCGGTACCCCCACAGGTCTGCCACGTAGCCGCTGACGAGGCTGCCGATCGTGTTCCCGGCGCCCAAGCAAAGCGCGGAGAAGGCAAGCTGCCCGGTCGCCGTGCGGCCCGGCGGCGAGAACTCGCTCACCACGGTCACGCCGCCGATGAAGAAGGCGCCGAAGGCGAACGAGTGGAGAAGCTGGCCGACCATGGCGCCCGTCGCGGTCGGCCAGACGGCGTAGAGCGCATAGCGGACCGCCGAGCCGACAAGACCCCACAGGAACAGCCGGTACGCGCCGATGCGCCGCAGAATCCGCCCCGCGACGAGCATCATGCCGATCTCCGCGACGACGCCGAGCGCCCAAGCGACGCCTTTCATGCTGTCGCCGACGCCGATGCTCTCCAGGTAGAGGCTGAAGAACGCGTAGTACCCGGCGCTGGCAACGCGGCCGAGGAACGCCGCGACGAGGAACACGACGAACGGCCCGCTGAGCGCCCGCCAGAAGTGCAGGTCCTTCCGCTCTGCCGCCCGGTAGTTCACCTCCCGGTCGGGGAACGCGAGGATCACCGCGATGGCGGCGGCCTCCGCGGCGGCGAAGATGGCGAACTGGCTGCGGACGAAGCCGCGGCCCAGAAGCCAGCCGGCCGCCATGCTCCCGACGATGAACGCCGCCGAGCCCCACAGTCGCGTCCGACCGTACTCGCCGCCCGTCGCGCGGATGTGCCGCAGCAGCATGTCGTCCAAGAGCGGCGCGAGCGGCGTCATCACCAGGCCCATCGCGATCGCGAGCGGCACGACCTGGGCCATGCCGCCGACGGCAAGGTACAGGGGATAGAGCGCTCCGCTCATGGCGAAGCCGGCCACGAGCAGCATGCGTCGTCGGCTCGTCCGGTCGGTGATCGGCCCCCAGAGGAACGGCCCCGCGAGGCCCATGGCGCCGAACAGCGCGAGCACCGAGCCGATCTGACTCTGGCTGAGGCCCACCTGTCGGCTCAGGTAGAGCGGCAGGTACGGGTTGTAGACGCCGAAGGCGAGGAAGTGCGCGAAGTAGAGGACGGCGTACCGCACGGGACTCCCGATGGCAGGACAGCGGACGGCACGGCGCATGCCGGAGCGATCACGGGAGGGAGGAAGATAGAGGCGACGCGCTCGCCGCCCCTATGGGGTCATGTATCGAGGCGCGCCGCGGGCGTCGTCAGGATCGGAACGCCTCCTTCCGCCGAAGTGGGTGTTCAGAAGCGTTGCACGCGTTGCCGCCGACGGCTGAAGCCGCCGGGGCACAACGACCATCGGAGTCAACGGAAGTTCCCACGACCTACTCAGAAGCGGAAGGCGGTCGTGACGAATGCGCGCCGGCCCTGCCGCGTCTCCGTGAGCGGTCCGGCCGTATAGCGGTCGCCGCCGGTGACGTACGCGACGTCCACGGTGAGCACCTTGTCGATGAGCCAGCCGACGCCGGCGCTGTACAGCCACGCGTCCTTCGGGTGCGTCACGGCGGCGCCCGATTCGAGCGTCGGCCCGGCGAAGGGATCGGGGTCGTACATCGCGCCGCCACGCACGTACGTCTGCACGAACGGCAGCAGGAGCTCGCCTCCGGCGTGCCAGCGGAACGTCCGGCGGTAATGGTCCTCGAAGTACGTCGCGGGCTCGACGCCGCTCGCCGCCGCGAAGGGTGCGCCATCGAAGTGCGCCTGCCGCCAGTCGGCGTACTGCACGTCGGCGCTCAGCGTAAGCGCGTAGCTGATCCACGACAGGCCGAGACCAAGCTGCCACGGCGCGCGGATCTTGTACCTCAGCGTCCGCGTCTCCTCGTCATAGGTGTATACCTGGGACCCCTCGGCCTCCTCGTATGCGTCCGACCAGGTCCCATGGAAGGAGTACTTCACCGGCGGGGTCACGACCGCGCCGAGGTAGAAGCCGAGCGGCAGCCGTGCCGTCGTGCCGATCGTGAGCATGACGCCGTCGACGTCGGCGCTCTGGCGGTAGTGTCCGCCGAAGGAGTCGGGCAGCGAGACGGCGGCCTGGTCGAGGAGCGTGGCGTCTCGCCGGATGTTCACGCCGCCGTGGTACCAGACCGCGGACAAGCCGAGGGAGACGGTCGGCGAAAGCTCGGTCCCCATCCCGATGGCGTACTGCGAGAGCCCGCCGTCCTGCCGCACTTTGTCGTCGAGGAGGTAGTCCTTCCCACCGAGGTTGAAGACGCCGTGCCGCTCCGCGCGATAGCCGTAGTCGTTCGGCCGTGCGACGCCAGCGGCGATGACGAACGCGCCGCGGTAGACCGGATATGGCGCGGTGAGGACGGCGGCATTGAGCCGCGTGAACTCGACCGCCGCGCCGCTCGTGAGGTCGTGGACCTGCGCCGTCGCCTCGGGCCGGAGGTACGCCAGGCCTCCGAGGAGTTCCAGCCGCGGGACGCGCGTGAGCGCCGCGGGGTTCCAGAAGAGCGCCGTGCCATCATGGACTCCGGCGATCGCGGCGCCGCCCATCGCGATGCCGCGCGCCCCGGCGCCGACGAAGCCCGTCGGCACCTGCTCGCCCGTGCCGAGGGAGATATCCCACAGCGTCGGGAGCTTCGGCGGCCTGCTGTCTGCAGCGACCTGTGCGGCCAGCAGGCACAGCCCGGCGATGGCGGAGACGATACTCCGCCTGCCGCAACGCGTCATGTCGATCCTCCGAAGGCGTGGTCAATGCGCGCCGGTCAGCGGGAGCGCGTGTCGTCCGCGTCGCCCCTATGTTCGCCGCGACCTGCCGGGGCGTCCTTGTCGTCATCGTGGTCGTCGGACGCCTGCTTCTGCTGCGTGGTGGAAGCCGGCGCCGGCTGCTCTTGCGACGGCGGTGGCGGCGGTGATGGTGGCGACTCCCGCGGCGTGACCCGCGAGGGCTCCCGGGTGGACGATGGCGGCACGGCCTTGGTGCTGTCCTCCGCGGGGCGACCGGCCGCGCTGCCGTCGCCGTACTGGCGCGGCACGAGCGGCGCGGAGAACCGCGGCGTGGGGACGGCCTCGGTCCCGAGCGGGACGAAACCTTCGCGCGGCTCCGCGCGATCGTACCCGTCTCGCGCATCGCCGCGGCCGACCGCAGGCGGGGCCGGCTCGTGTGGCGTGCCGCTGCCGCCGGCGGTCGCGGGTGCCAGGTACCACCATGGCCGCGCGTAGTACGAGTACCACCGCCCGTAGTAGCCGCCGCGGTACCATGATCGGTGCTGGAAGAACGAGTCGTACTCGTAGGCGAAGGAATCCCACAGGTAGCTGTCGTGGCTCGGCTGCAGCCCGTAGTACGGCAGGCCGTGATGGAACGACCACATCTCCTGCTCGGTGTGGCAGGTGGCGCACTCGTTCTGGCTGACGATGTGACCTTCGTCGGTCACCTGCTCCTGCGGGCTGATCTGCGGGTGGGTGAGCACCGTATAGCAGCCCAGCAGGCCCACGGTCGCGCCGACAGCCAAGGTGGCGTTCAGGAGCCGGCGAGCGACAGGCCGCGAGCGCCGACGCATCGTGGTAGGCATCATGCTGGACCTCCCTCCACGCAGTCCGACGCCCACGAGGGGCATCGGCGCACACCTCTCTCTACCCGTACCAACGGCCGCCGGGTGGGCCAGGTTCCTCGAACTCAACGATAACCGTGCCCCGTTGCTTGTCAATGCCGCACCTCGACCACCGTCACGCCGGTTCCGCCCTCGTACAGCTCACCCAACTGGTGCGAGGCGACGCGCTCATCCTGCTCCAGCAGGTGGGCAAGCTTCGCCCGGAGCGCGCCCGTGCCCTTGCCGTGGATGATGCGCACCTTCGGATAGTGCGCGACAAGTGCCTCGTCGAGGTAGCGGTCCACGGCGTCCCATGCCTCGTCCGACGTCATGCCGCGCACGTCGATCTCCGGGCGGAACGTGTTCTGTACGTCCGACTGGACGGCGACGCCGCCGCGCCTCCGGTCGGGCGGCGCGTCGGCCACCTTCTCGATCTGCTCGATCGGCACCTCAAGACGCGCGGATGCCGTCTGCACCGCGCCGCGGTCCTTGTCGAGCGTGACGAGTTCGCCCGTGGTGCCGAGCGTCTTCAAGCGCACCCAGTTCCCGACCTCCAAGTCCGCCGGCCGCTCGACCGTCTCCTTCTCAGCGGCCTGGACCGCCTCCCGCGTCTCCTCGATCGCCTCCTGGATCGACCGTCGCGCCTCGCGGATCGACTCGCTCGACGCGCTCGTGCGGCGGATGTCGGCGACGGTGCGCTCCACGAGCGACCGCGCCTCACCGAGGATCCGCTCCGCCTCTTCGCGCGCCTGGCGGGCGAGCCGCTTCCGTTCGGCGTTCACCTGCGCGAACCGCTCGGCGTACTCGTCCTCCCGTGCGGCAAGCTCGCGCTCTCGACGTTCCAGCTCCTCCTGCTCGCGCCTCGCGGCCTCGAGGCGCTGGGTGAGCTCGGCGATGAGCTCTTCGGTCTTCACCGCCTCGTCGCCGAGTTCGCGCTCCGCCGCCGCGATGATCTCCGGATCGAGGCCGACGCGGCGGGATATCTCCAGGGCGTAGCTCGATCCCGGGATGCCGACGATCAGCCGGAACGTCGGTTGGAGCGTCGCTCGGTCGAACTCCATCGACGCGTTCACGGCCCAGGGTCGGCCGTGCGCGAACTCCTTCAGGTTGCCGAGGTGCGTCGTGACGAACGCGCGGGCGCCGCGGGCCGACCATCGCTCGAGGAGCCCGCGACTGAGCGCCGCGCCTTGATCGGGGTCCGTCGCCGCGCCGAGCTCGTCGACGAGGATCAGCGTCGCGTCGTCCGCCTCGTCGCTGATGCGCGCGAGGTGCCCCATGCGCGACGTGAACGTCGAGAGATCCTGCTCGATCGACTGCTCGTCCCCGATCTCGGCGAAGAGCTTCCCGAACACCGGCAGCGCGGTGAGGTGATCCGCCGGGATGAGGAAGCCCGCCTGCGCCATGGCGACCGCCAGGCCGATCGTCTTGAGTGCGACCGTCTTTCCCCCGGCATTCGGCCCGCTGATCACCACGAGCCGCGCATCGGAGCCCAGCCGGCAGGTGAGCGAGACCGCGCCCTTGCCCTCCTTCCTCAGCCGCGCGTCGAGGAGCGGGTGTCGCATCCGGACGAGCTCGAACGCGCCGTCTTCGGCCAGGCGTGGCGCGACGGCGTCGTTCGCGGCCGCGTACGACGCGATGGCGTAGAGCGCGTCGAGCTCCGTGAGTGCGGTGATGCTCGCCTCCAGCCGCGGCAGCTCGTCGCGCACCGCGTCGGTGAGCTCGGTGAGGATGCGCTCGACCTCGCGCTCCTCTTCGAGCTCGATCTGCCGGATGCGGTTGGCGTCCTCGACCGCCTCGATCGGCTCGATGAAGAGCGTCTGCCCGGTGGAGGACTGGTCATGGACGATGCCGGCGACGGCGCTCTTGTGCCCGGCCCGCACCGGGATGACAAGCCGGCCGCTCCGCATCGCGATCAGCCGATCCGTGACGACGCCCTGCTGGTCGAGCCGAGCGAGCATGCGCTCCAGGTTGTCGCGCAGCGCCTGGCGCGCCGCTTCGAGATCGCGTCGGAGGCGAGCGAGCTTCGGGCTCGCCGAGTCGCGGACGAATCCCCCGGGGTCGATGGCCCGGCCGATGCGCTCCCCGAGCCCGGGGCACGGCTCGAGGGCGGAGGCGATATCCCAGAGCCCGGCGAACTTCTCCGACCGGCTCTCGAAGTACCTCCGCAGCCGCCCAATCGCGCCGACGGTGTCCGCCACGTCGAGGAGCGCCGCGGGCTCAAGGAGCGCGCCGACGCGCCTCGCCACGGCGAGCGACGGGCGGATGTCCTTGATCCCGCCGATGGGGACCGGATCATCCCAGCGCACCGCCTGCGACATCTCGTCGGCCAGGTCGAGCGCGCGACGCACGCCGCGGACGTCCGTCTCCGGCTCCGCCGCCTCGACGGCCTCGCGCCCGAGCGCCGACGCGGCCCGCCCGGCGATCTGCCCGCGAACTTTCGGGAACTCGAGCACTTCCAGTGCGTGTCGGTCGATCATCGGTCAATAGCGCCTTCGTCGGTCGCCCCACGACTCAAGGGTGTCCTACTATCTGAACGTATGACGCCGGCTTGAACGTATCGCACCAAATCCCGTGCCAGCGTCGCCACACGGCCCTGCGGAGGGCAGCCTCGAGTGGGCAGGAGGTTGCAGGAGAAGCCGGGTCATCGCGGGTCGCGGCGTCGGCGCCGCGCGGGAGGGTGTCTCACCGCAGGGGTAGGTCGGCCGTGGAAGACGCGATCAGGGAGTCGTGCTGCGCGTGGATGGCGTCGAGCATCTGGTTCGTGCCTCGGACGACGCCGCCTATCGATTCGGTCGCGTGCGGCTCGGCCTTGCGGAAGACCGTCCTCGTGCAGCGCACGGACGTATCGACGAGGTCCGAGCGAACGTACATCTCCTGCGTCCGGTAGCTGAGCGGGAGCAGCATCACCACGATGGCGGCGATGGCGATGATGAGGACCGCCTTGGCGCCGCCGACGAGCGCGCCGCCGATCCGGTTCGCGATGCCAAGCGTGGTGGTCTTGACGCGGCCGCGGAAGAACTCGGCGAACGCGCTGACGATGAGGTAGACGAAGGCGAACACGAACAGGAACGTCACGACGGGGCCTGCGTTCGGGACGAACCGGTCGGCGCCCGTGGGATCGAGGAGACGCGCTGCCCCCGGCGCAAAGGTGGCGGCGACGCACAGCGCCACCGCGAAGGCGGCCAGGGATGCGAGGCCGCGCAGGAGCCCCGCGCGCCATCCCTGCACGGCCATGATGGCCGCCACGCCGAGCGCGGCGAGCTGGATGACCCAGGCGTTGCCACCTGCCATTTGTCCCGTCCTCCGGCCTTCGTCTGCCTGATGACGACGCCGTACACGCAAAGTAGCCGCGCCACGACGGACACGGCTACCTACGGCGAACGCTATCTCGACATGGCACGTGGTCGCGCCGGGCCGGCACGATGTGCGGGCCTCTCTCAACCCCCCGCAAGGCTCGCGAGGCGCTCGCGCACGCGCGCGTTGACGACCTTGCCATCGGTACTGCCCTTCACCTTCGGCATGACGGCCTGCATGACCTTCCCCATGTCCCGGGGTCCAACGGCGCCCGTCTCCGCGATGGCCGCGTCGATGAGGGCGTCGAGCTCCTGTTCGGTCAACGGCCGGGGCAGGTAGCGCTCGAGGACGTGAAGCTCCTCGCGCTCCCGGGCAACCAGATCGGCGCGACCGCCCTGCGCGAACTGGGCGATGGCCTCGTCGCGCATCTTCGCCGCCTTCGCGAGCACCGCCAGCGCGCGTTCCTCGGACCACGAGTCGCCAGCATCCAACTTCGCATACTGGAGCTGGGAGCGCAACTGGCGAATGGTGCTGAGGCGTATCTTGTCCCCAGATCTCAGGGCGTCCTTGAGGTCCGCCTGCAACTGGGTCTCCAGATCTGTCATCATCGCCCGTCGCTATTCCTGGGCCAAGAGCATCGCCTTCCGCATCTTGCGCCGCGCCGCGTTCAGCTTGCGCTTCTTCCGCTCGCTCGGCTTCTCGAAGTGCTGATGGCGCTTCATGTCGGACATGATGCCGGCCTTCTCGCAGGCCTTCTTGAAACGCTTCAGTGCTTTCTCGAACGGTTCCTTGTCCCGCACGATGACACCTGGCATGCCGCTTTCGCCCTCCTTTCATAGGGTGCTCGGAGATTGCCCGATCCCGGACTACCCCGCGTCGGACGCGCGGTCCGATGGTGATCAATCAGACTTGAAGTGTACGCAATTCATAGACTCCGTGCAATGATATGCGATCTTCGCCCTGGTCTGCCTCGGCTTGCGGGCCTACATGCGCAGCGGCATCGGTTCGTGTTGGAGCGGGGCGGTCGGGTAGATCGTCACCTTCGTGCCATCGCCGTGGATGCGCCGGAGCCGCTCGATCACCTGGTACCACGTCTTGGCGAAGTAGACCTCCTCCGAGAACTCGTTCTCATCCCACTTGCACGGGAACCGGTTGAAGACGATCACCTGCGCCGCCTGGCGGACCGGCAGCCCGCGCTCGGGCCGCGGCCGAATCAGGCCCGGACCTTCGCTCCAGCCGAGGTAGTGGATCTTCCGCTGCCCGGCCGGCGTGTCCTGGATCAGCACCGCTGATCCGCCGTCTTTCAGGCTCTGCCCCGCCCAGTGCAGCTCCTTGGCCGCCTCGACGCTCTGCGGGTAGGCGTTGCAGACCACGACGTCGGCGTCACGCGCCGGCTCGGTGTTGTACCGCTCGTGGGCGACGCGCACGGCGGCGCGATGGGCCTGCACGACGTCGCCCGCGAAGAGCCCGGCCACCTGCCGATCGCCGTTCATGACGATGTTGAGGCTCACGTCGAGCTTGCCCAGCCGCGCGGCCTCTTCCATGTCGAGCCGGCATTCGTTATTGAGGTACGCCACCGCCGGGTGCGCGCGCGCATTGAGGACGTGGTGCACGAAGGCGGTTGTCTCGATCCATGCCACGCCCGGGATGATGGCCTTCGCGCCGCCTCCGTACCCTGCCATGCCGTGGGGCTTCACGCCGGAGATGGTGATCTTCAGGTCCGCCGCGACGAACCGCGAATTGAGCCGCACTTCGTTCCCGCGGCTCGTCGTGCCTACCGGCGTCACTTGGTTGAATGGGTCGTGGTTCCAGCACTGGTACTTCTCGACGATGTTCGCGCCGAGCTTGGCGACCATGTCCTGCTGGTACATCGCCGAGTGCGTGCCGAACGAGCCCTGGAAGATGATGTTCTCATCGCGGATGCCGCCGGCGTGGAGCTCCTCGATGACGAACGGCACGACCCGGCCGACCGGCGTCGGGCGAGCCAGGTCGTCGAACGTGACGACGACGCTGCGCTTTCCGTCGGCGAGGTCGGCGATCCGGCGCGTGCCGATGGGGTTCCGCAATGCCGTGCGGATCTCGTCGTCGGAGAGCGCGGGCGCCGAATGGCCGTCCATGCGACGGATTTCGAGCTGCCAGCCCGCCGGGAAGCTGATCGTCATCTCGTTGTCGCCGCCGCTCATGCCGAAGTACTCGGCGGTGCGGATCACCGTGTAGGGCCGGCCGTCCGCGCCGACCGCTGCGCCCGTCGTCGCCGCCGGGGTCCTATCCGTCGAGGCGGTCCACGCGCGCGTCGCCACCGTCGCGACGCCGAGCGCGCTCAGCGACATGAACTGGCGACGGCTCAATCCACGCTCCGCGCGTTCTTCGGGGCTTCCTTCAGGCATGGCTGCCTCCTCACGCAACGTGTATGCATGTCATCGAGACACGATGGCGAATTCGGGCCCGGCTGCAATTGGGTGAATATACGCGCGCGCGCAAGAGCAACCCATCCCCCGATACCCGCGCGGCCGGATGGTCCGCCTCTCTACGTGGGCGGAACCGCATCACGCGGCGGCCTGCGCTTCGAGTGCCTGTCGCTGAATCTCGAGCAACTGCCGGATGCCGTTCCTGCCGAGCTCCATCATGGCCTCGAACTGCTCCGGAGTGAACGGCGCCGTCTCGGCCGTGCCCTGTACCTCGACGAACCGCCCGGTCTTGGTGATGACGAGGTTCATGTCCACTTCGGCGCTCGAGTCCTCTTCGTAGCAGAGGTCGAGGAGCGGCCGGCCGTCCACGATCCCCACCGATACGGCGGCGATCTGGTCGAGCATGGGGTCCTTCTTCGTCAGTCCCTTCGCGCGCATCCAGCGCACCGCGTCGGCGACGGCCACCCAGGCGCCGGTGACGGCGGCGGTGCGCGTGCCTCCGTCGGCCTGGATGACGTCGCAGTCGACGATGATCTGCCGCTCGCCGAAGGCCGCGAGGTCCATGACGGCGCGGAGCGAACGGCCGATGAGGCGCTGAATTTCGTGCGTGCGGCCCTTCACCTTGCCGGTAGTTCCCTCCCGAGGAATCCGCACCGGGCTCGACCGAGGCAACATGCCGTACTCGGCGGTGATCCAACCGCTGCCCTGACCCTTCAGGAACGGGGGCACGTACTCCTCCACTGTCGCGGTGCAGAGCACGCGCGTGCGGCCGAACTCGATCATCGTCGAGCCCTCCGCGTGCGGGATGACGTTCCGCGCGATGGTCACCGCTCGCAGCTCGTCCGGCTTGCGGCCGTCGGGTCGGAGGGCGATGGGCATGTCGAGGTACTCACTGAGTCGCACGTTCATCGGGGATACGCTCGCTTCCGGGGCTGCCCGGGATGATGGTGGTCCGCGGTGAGCCGCGGTGTTGGCGGCAACGACGTAAAGGTAGCTCGTGCGCGCGCCGGCCGGCAAGTTGCCCCTGGGTCGCACGCCGCGGCGCAATGCGGCTGCGAAGAGCTATTCGAGCCGTAGCCCCACGCCGGAGACAGTCCACCGCGGGCGGACGGTCACCGTGTCCGAGAGTGCCCAGCGCTCCGCCGGGCGGAACGGCACGACTCGCCCGGGGGACCACGCGGCGTCGCCGTCCGAATCGCGCCAGGCGAACAGCCGGTACTGCCCGGCAGGTAGCTCGGTGATCTCCCATCGGCCGGGCGCGGCAACCGACGTGCCCGCCTCGAACGTCTCCCCGGCGCCCCGCTGGAGCGGCTGCGCGCGGATGATGGCCCTGCCGCTTCCGGCCGAGTCGGCGTCCTCGATGGTGCCGGCGAGGTCGCCGAGGCTGTCCGGCGGCACGCGAGTGAGGGTCACGCGCACGGAGTCGCGGCCCCGGTTGCCGGAGGCGTCGCGGACGGCGGCGAGCGGTATGTGCCACACGGACCTGCCCGGCGGCGCGGCGCCCGTGGGAGTGAAGACGAGGCGGTTCGGACCGGGCTGTTCCCAGCGGCCCTCCACGCGGGCAGCGTCGTCGCGCACCGGGAGCGAGTCGAGCGGCACGGCGCCGAGGACGTCGTCGAACCACAGCGCGATCGACGGCGGGCGGGCGGTCACGATCGGCTCGGCCACGACGGTTGCCGCCACGCGCGGCCGCGAAGTATCGGGCGTGCTCGCCGCGTCGAAGAGGGTCGTGTCGGGCGCCCAGGTCGCGGCGTTGCCCGCGGGGTCCGTCGCGCGCAAGGAGAGGTGGTAGCTGCGGCCCGATCGCTGCTCACTCGTGCGCAGCATCACGGTGTTTGACGGCTCGGGCAGCGCGATTACCTGGGCCGCGAGCGTCTCCGGAGCGGCGACGGCGGCCTGCACCGACGCGGTCGCCACCGGCTCACCGAATCGCAGCTCGACGTGGAAACAGTCCACGGTGCGGATCGCGACGAGCTCCGGCGGCTCGCGGTCCGACGCCGCGAGACGCATCCGAGGCAACTGCGCCGGCTCACCTTCAGCAAGCGTCACGTCCCGCGTCGGGACGGCGATCGCCTCGCCGGCGCCCAGCAGCTCGTCGCCGTCGCGATCCGCCCAGGCGATGACGCGGTATCGCCCGGGCGCCAGGTAGGCGAAGGAGAAGCCGCCGTCGCTCCCGGCCTGCGTCTCGTACGAGGCGTAGTTCTTCGCCGGGTTGGGATCGCCAGGCGAACGGTCGAGCGGATAGACGCCAACCGTGGTGCCCATGGCGGGCATGAGCGCCCCGCGTTGGTCCTGCCATACGGTGCCTTCGATGCGACCCGAATCGAGGCGCGGGCCGGTGGCGAAGGCGAACGTATGCGCCGCCGCGAGGGCGACGCCGTGGGCATCGCGCGCGCCCGTGCCGACGGTGATGACGTACGTGCGGTCCGCGTCGAGCGGCCTGCGGAAGACGAGCGCCACGCCCCGGTCGCCGTCGCGCCACCGCACGTCAGGGTACGGATCGGGATACGGCGTGATGAAGAGAGCGCGCTCCACGGACTCGGGGTTCATCCGCTCGGAGAAGCGGACCGTCACCTCGGTGCGCCGGTCGACGCTCGTCGCGCTGTCGTGTGGGCTCGAGCCGGTCACGCGCGGCGGCGTGGCATCCGGCGGCCCGCCGGAGGGCGCGCCGACCTGCGCGCAGGCCGCGAAGACGATCGTCAGAGCGGCGGCAGCGGCGAACTTTCGCACCATGCCCGTCAGTCCGCCACTCGTTCGTGCGCGAGGAGGAAGAGGAGCACCGCCTTCTGCGCGTGAAGCCGGTTCTCCGCCTCCTCGTATGCCATGCAGCGTGGGCCATCGAGGACCTCGTCGGTGATCTCCTCGCCGCGGTGCGCCGGGAGACAGTGCGTCACGAGGGCATGCGGCGGCGCGTGCGCGAGGAGTTCGCCGTTCACCTGGAAGCCCGTAAACCGCCGGCGGCGCTCCTCCGCCTCGGCCTCTTGACCCATGCTCGCCCAGACATCGGTGTAGATGAAGTCGGCGTCCGCGACCGCGGCGATCGGGTCGTGGCTGATCGTCACCGCGCCGCCGAGCTCCCGCGCGCGCCGTACGACCGTCTCGTCGGCCTCGTACCCTTCCGGGCAGGCGAGCACGAAGGACATGCCCGTCTTCGCCGCAAGGAGGATGAGCGAGTGCGCCACGTTGTTGCCATCCCCGACGAAGGTCAGCCGCGCGCCGTCGAGCGAGCCGCGCTGTTCGAGGGCCATCTCGCCGAACGCGAGCGCCTGACAGGGGTGCTCGTGGTCGCTCAGCGCGTTGATCACCGGCACCGTCGCGTGCTCAGCCAAGCACGTGACCGTCGCGTGCGCGAACGTCCGCGCCATGATGCCGTCCACCCAGCGCGAGAGATTCCGCGCCACGTCCACGGCGGCCTCTCGCTTGCCCATCTGAATGTCGGACGGCGCGAGGTACACCGCGTGGCCGCCGAGCTGGGTCATACCCACCTCGAACGACACGCGCGTCCGCAGGGACGGCTTCTCGAAGATCATCGCGAGCGTGCGCCCCGTGAGCGGACGCCGCACGATCCCTTGCCGATGCTCGGTCCTGAGCCGCTGCGCCAGTCGCAGCAGCCCGTGCGTCTCCCGCGGCGAGAGATCGTCGATGGACGTCAGATGTCGGAGTTCAGCCATGGCTCGGTCCCGGCGTGAGTGTCGGTGGCGACGCGGCCGGCGCACGGCGATCCGGCCGACGGATACAGTGGACAGTGCGCAGGGAGCCGATCTCAGTGGTCCTATCGCCAAGTCGCCCGGCGACTGAAGTCGCGGGCTACCTGAACCAAGTTCCCCTTCGGGGGGACTCCCTTCCATCCATCCTCGTACAGCCGCGGATGGGAGAGTCTCCGAAGCCGCAGGGCAAGGAGACTTGGTCTGCGTAGCCCGCGAATTCATTCGCTGGGCTACCAGTCACGGCCCAACCACTCCATTACAGACATAGCGATGACACCACTCAGAGCATGTACCTGCTGAGATCCTGGTCCTTGATGATCGGGCCGAGTTCCTCGTCCACCATCTCGGCCGTGACGACGACTTCGCTCACCCACTTGTCCGGCACGTCGTAGAGCACGTCCTCGAGGAGGACGGTGATGATCGTGTGGAGGCCTCGCGCGCCGATGTTCTCCGTGCGCGCGTTGACCTCGTCGGCGACCTCGGCGATGCGGCGGATGCCCTCGGGCGTGAAGCGCAGCGTCACGCGTTCGGTCTCCAGCAGTGCCGCGTACTGCTTGACGAGGGCGTTCTCGGGCTCCGTCAGGATGCGCACGAAGTCATCCGCCGAGAGGCTGTCGAGCTCGACCCGGATGGGGAATCGCCCCTGCAACTCGGGGATCAAGTCGCTCGGCTTCGAGACGTGGAACGCGCCTGCGGCGATGAACAGGACGTGGTCGGTGCGCACCATGCCGTACTTCGTCGTGACCGTCGTCCCCTCGACGACCGGCAGCAGGTCGCGCTGAACGCCCTCGCGCGAGACGTCCGGGCCTGCGCCGCGACCCTCGCGGCCCGCGATCTTGTCGATCTCGTCGAGGAAGACGATGCCCGATTGCTCCACGCGGCGCAGCGCCTCGCTCGTCACCTCGTCCATGTCGACGAGCTTGCCGGCCTCCTCCTGCTCGAGGAGCCGCTGCGCCTCGGGGATTCCCACCTTCCGCCGCTTCGTCATCTGCGGGAACATCCCGCCGAACATGTTCCCCAGGTTGATGCCCATCTCCTCCATGCCGCCCTGCGGGGAGAAGACCTCGAGGACGGGCGCCCGACCCTGGGGCACGTCGAGTTCGACGGTGCGCCCGTCGAGATCGCCCATGCGGAGCCGTTCGCGGAGCTTCTCCCGCGTGCGGTGCCGTACCGCCGCCGCGTCGCGCTCGGCATCCGTCTCCTGGGCATTAACGTATGACCCGCGCTCGGATGGCTCGGGCGGCGGCACGAGCAAGTCGAGGAGCCGCTCCTCGGCGGCACGACGCGCCGGCTCGCGCACCGCTTCGATCCGTTCCGTCCGGACCATGCCGATCGCCAAGTCCACCAGATCGCGGATCATCGACTCGACGTCGCGGCCGACGTAGCCAACCTCGGTGAACTTCGACGCTTCCACCTTGATGAACGGTGCTCCCGCCAGTGCCGCGAGCCGGCGGGCAATCTCCGTCTTTCCGACTCCCGTCGGGCCGATCATGATGATGTTGTTCGGCGTGATCTCCTCGCGGAGGGAAGGATCGACCTGCTGCCGGCGCCAGCGGTTGCGCAGCGCGATCGCGACGGCGCGCTTGGCCTTGTCCTGCCCGATGATGTACCGGTCGAGATGCGCGACGATCT
>Ga0315279_10002908_pt1 | contig 24772 bp, 20 predicted proteins | sample YL17G06_20_MG_FD_203694 | JGI IMG/M metagenome (GOLD analysis project Ga0315279, IMG submission 203694) | Sediment microbial communities from Yellowstone Lake, YNP, Wyoming, USA - YL17G06_20 | ecosystem: Environmental > Aquatic > Freshwater > Lake > Sediment | place: USA: Wyoming | collected...
GTGCTCGCCGCGAAGAAGATCGCGCGCTCCCTGGAGCAGCAGATCGCGGACCGCTATCTGGAGGCTAGGAAGGAGTACAAGACCTTCATCATCGAGGGCGCCGAGATCGGGTCCGTCAACGGACTGGCGGCGCTGAACGCGCAGAGCTCGATGTCCGAATACTCCGGTATCGTGCTGCCCATCGTGGCCGAGGTGACCCCTGCGCAGGCCAAGAACGCGGGCAAGATCATCGCCACCGGCAAGCTCGGCGAGATCGCCAAGGAGGCGGTGCAGAACGTCTCGGCGATCATCAAGAAGTACACTGGCGAGGATATATCCAACCACGATGTGCACGTGCAGTTCATCGGCACCTACGACGGCGTGGAGGGCGATTCAGCGTCCATCTCGGTGGCCACCGCGGTCATCTCAGCGCTGGAGGAGGTCCCGGTGGACCAGACCGTGGCCATGACCGGCAGCCTGAGCGTGCGCGGACACGTGCTCCCCGTAGGTGGAGTGACGGCCAAGATCGAGGCGGCCGCGGACGCGGGCATCAAGAAGGTGCTCATCCCGCTGGCGAACCTCAGGGATGTGGTGCTCGAGGAGCGCTACATCGGCAAGATCCAGATCGTGCCCGTGAGCAACATGTCCGAGGTGCTCGAGAACGCCCTGGTGGGCGGCATCAACAAGGAAAGCCTGTTGAAGAAGCTGGCAGCCATGGTGGAGAGGCCGGACAAGCCGTCCATCCTGAGCCCCAGCCGACCGGTGCCCCGGTCGTAGAAACCCTTCCTTTCCCCTTGCTTTATCTATTCTCCGTCCAGCGCAAAGCTTTCATTACCTGGCCGCTATTATCGTGACGATCAGATGAACAAGGACGAAGTGAACGCGCTGCTCATCGGCCGCTTCCAGCCCTTCCACAAGGGGCATCTGGAGGTCATCCGGGCCATCGCCAAGGAGACGGACTACCTGACCATCGGCATAGGCAGCGCGCAGTTCTCGCACACCTTCGACAACCCCTTCACCGCGGGCGAGCGCCACCTGATGATCTCTCGAGCCTTGCGCGAAGAAGGCTTGGAGCGCTACTTCCTGGTGCCCATCGTGGACATCAACCGCTACGCGGTGTGGGTGGCGCATGTGGAATCGCTGGTGCCGCCATTCCGAAAGGTGTACACCAACAACCCGCTGACCAGGCGGCTGTTCCGCGAGGCCGGTTACGAGGTGAAGGCCTCCCCCATGTTCAACCGGAAGGCGTACTCGGGCACCGAGATCCGCAGGCGCATGCTCGCCGATGAGGATTGGGAGTTACTGGTCCCCCCGGCCACCGCCTCGGTCATACGCGAGATCGACGGCGTGCAGAGGCTGAAGGACCTGAGCTCTGGAGCGCCGCCCCTGAGGTACGGAGATGAACCAGCCGAGGGAAGTTGGGAAGATAGCTAGGGCCAAGGGTCTGAAGCTCGCCGTGGCGGAATCGATCACTGGCGGGCTGATATGCAGCCTGCTGACGGACGTCCCGGGATCGTCCGATTACTTCATGGCAGGCTTCGTGACCTATTCCAATGCCTCGAAGGTCAGGATCCTGGGGGTGAGGGAGGAGACGCTGCAGAATCATGGGGCGGTCAGCGAGGCCACCGTTCGGGAGATGGCCGCGGGGGCCAGGGTCGTGGGCGGCGCGGACATAGGGGTGGCCACCACTGGCATCGCAGGACCTACGGGAGCTACGCCCACGAAGCCGGTAGGGTTGGTCTACATGGCGGTCGACAATGGGCGGAAGGTGGTGGTGGACAGCAAGCTCTTCGGCGGTGACCGGATAGGGATAAGGGAGAAGGCGGCCAGCAGGACGCTGGCCATGATCATCGAGCTTCTGGAGGAGAGCTGACCCTCCATCGGATCGCATGTCGCAGGAGGCTGGGCATCCAGGCCGTGTCAGTAACCAAAGCTCTTTATGGCCATATGTGAATGTTCCGCGACAAGACAGGTGCCAGACAATGGATGCGGGCGTGAAGCGGATCCCAACCGGTGTCGCGGATTTTGACTCGATAATCAAGGGCGGCATGCCCGTAGGTTCCCTGGTTCTCCTGCTGGGCGAGCTGGGCGCTGGTCAGGTGGAGTTCGCCTATACCTCGGCCTCCAAGCTGGCCTTGGTAAAGGAGCACCCCGAGTCCTCGGACTACTTCCTAGGGAATGCGGCCCGAGACCATTTCATGCCGGAGAAGATCTGCTACATCACCTTCTCCCGGTCCAAGGAGGATATCCTGCAGGAGCTCAAGGTCTCCTTCAACAACGACTTCTACGAGTCCTTCGAGCGCAATGTGGTCTTCAAGGACTTTTCCAGCAAGTACTTCCGCAAGACCCTGGTGCCCAAGAGCTGGGGCGGCGAGGACTCATCCATATTCGAGAAGCGGGACGATGAGAACATCCTCGAGGCCTTGGTGCAGTTCCTGGACGAGAACGCCCCGAACAGCCTGGTCATCGTCGATTCCCTCACGGACCTGGCCGTCAGCGCCAACATCGAGATCGTGGACCTGATCGCGGTGCTGCGCGGCATGCGCCGAGCTTCCAAGCGCTGGAGCGGCATCGTCTATCTGATCCTGACCCGGGACATCATGGACCAGGTCAAGCAGCGCATGATCATAGATTCGGTGGACGGGGCGTTGGTGTTCGAATGGAGCAAGTTCGCGCAGACCTCGAAGCGGCAGAGGTACCTCTATGTCGAAAAGTTCATGAGCCTGCTGGCCCACCTCGATAAGGAGCGCATCGCGCGATTCGCCACCTTCGTGACCGCGGAGAGCGGGCTGGTGGTCATCGATACGGAAAGGGTGGGATGAGAAATGATCGACCGGGTCAAGAGCGGAGTGGAGGGTCTGGATGAGATGCTGGAGGGAGGCTTCCCGAGGTCCCATACCGTGGTGATCATGGGCTCCTTCGGTACTGGTAAGACCACTTTCGGAATGCAATTCCTGAACCAGGGGCTCAAGGAAGGGGAGAAGGGCATCCACATCTCGTTAGAGGAGGATGAGAAGTCCATCATTGAAGATGCTAAGTCGTTCGGTTGGGACTTTATGCCTCACATCGACTCCAAGAAATTGGCCATCGTGAAGCTCGAGCCTACCGACGCCAAGACCACCATCACCCGCGTGGGCAAGGAGCTCCCCGAGTTCATCAAGTCATTCGGGGCCACCCGCATCGTCATCGATTCCGTCTCGTTGCTGAACATGCTCTATGACAACGAGCACGACAAGCGCGTGTCGTTGTTCAACCTCTCCCAGCTGATCAAGAAGACCGGGGCCACCTGCCTGATGACGGCCGAGGTCAAGGACGAGAACCCCATGGCCACCAGGGACGGATTGGCAGAGTACGTTTCGGACGGTGTGATAGCCTTACGCTACTTCGAGGTCCCGGAGAAGAACGAGATGACCCTCACCCTCAGAATAGTGAAGATGAGGCGCATCAAGCATTCGCGCCGCATCACGCCCTATGCCATCGGTTCCAAGGGGATCGAGGTGCACGCGGGCGCGGAGATCTAGAGCGAGGATCATCCAAGGACATTCTGAGGTCTTTCCGGCGGCGCACATGGCAAGCAAGGCTTTGAGGCCAGGTCGGACCTGAAAGTACCGACGAAGGATGCCATTCAAGAATTCATTTCGACGGAAGGATTATTTGTAGGCGTGGACCAATGATGAGGGCGACCATGACAGGCAACCGCATGACTGGCATGAAAGATGGGTTACCAACCCAAGTAGATGAGTTGGTGAGCATTATCATCCCGGTCCATGATCGGATGAAGCTCATTCCTCGTGCGATCAAGAGCGTTGTCCAACAAACATATCGCAATCTGGAGATCCTGGTCATCGATGATGGGTCGAGCCAGGCGATCGATGGAGTCATCGAGGCCTTCAATGATGAGCGTATCGTTCTGCTTAGGCATGACATCAACAAAGGGGTGGCCGCGGCTCGTAATACCGGTATCAAGGCCGCACATGGCGATTTCATCACTTTCCTGGACAGCGATGATGAGTACCACCCGATGAAGGTGGAAAAACAGCTGGCACATTTGAGGGCTTTTGGAAGGGAGGAGGTTGTTTCCTATTGCAGAGTGGAGGATATTTGCGATAGGACCATGAAGGTCATCGAGGTCTCGGATTTCAGGCAGGAAGGCAATATCCTCTCCCAGGCGCTCCGCAGCTGCTGCATCACCATGTTCGGCATGATGATGAGAAAGGAGCTGCTGGAGAAGGCGGGGCCGTTGGATGAGAGCCTGCGGAAGTACGAGGACTGGGATTTCCTCATCCGCCTCGCTCATCTCTTTCGCTTTTCGCTGCTCGATGAGGTCTTGGTGCGAGCACATTGGCACGACCAAGGCCAGCTCTCACGGGACGTCGAATCCAGCGTCATCAATAGGAAGGAGATACTGGCGCGCCATCTCCCCCTCTATCGGGCTGACAACCTGGCGCACTCTATTTTTCTGGCAGACCTTGCGTACCATATCGCCGCGCGGCGCGGCAAGTCCGAGGCTCGACGGTTACTGGTGAAGAGCATCGCTCTGACCCCGTTCCGATTTGATCCTTACATCAAGTTTGTCCATGTGCAGTGCGACCGGGTCAAGATGATCCCTCCGCCTTGGACCTGAAGCGGCTATCATTCGTTCATTGATTCGACCGACCTCTTCATCAAGCCCGTCCTCCTAGAGATCGTGCTTATGCCGGGCCATTTGGAGACCCTCTTCGCCAGTCCCAATTTCCCCCTCTTTATCTGAAAGCCCTGCGTGAAGGCCTCCTTCGCCCCCAATCGGGACTTGTAAACATCGTCCCCAGGGCCGAAATCTATCCATTTCATGCCTCTGGACTGCACGTCCTTCATCGCTTCGTAAAAGACCAAATGGCCTGGGAAGAAGTCTAGGAATTCATCATTGACGGACAGCTGGTATGCTCGGCACCATTCTCCGTCATAAAAGCATAACAGGCGCGCGGCCGGCTTTCCGTCGATGTCGATAGCATAGAAGGCACCTTGCCTTCTCTCCGCCACGATCCTCACCATCTCCCGCACCAGGTCCACGTGCCTTTCCTTGGAAAAGATGCTTCCCCCCTTCTTCGCCCATCGCACCTTGTGCAGGTCGATGTGCTCATTGCATGCCGCCAGCATCTCTTCGGCGCTTGTCACCGTCCTGAAAGCGATGCGTTCCTCGGCCTCCAAACGCCGCAGCGTGGACCTGATGCTCCTTCTCGTCCTGGTGCCGATGACGCTGATGACATCCCCTTCCGGCAGCTCGATCAAGGGGCAGGGGGTGGGCGGGAGGCTTTCAACGCTCCATCTTTGACCGAGGGCTTCCTTGATGCCTTCATTGCTCTTCTCATCGGCGAGGAACCTCAGGTCCAAGAGATCCCAACGTTGGCCTGCGATCGCGCTGGCAAGGGCTTCCTTGGCTCCGATGGCCTCTGATCTGATCATCGCTCCGACATTGTGGAACATATTGTTGGGACCGCACACCCCGACGGGGCTTAGAACCCGGCACCTCATTTTCATCACTCGCACGTTGTGCATGGCCAACGGGAGTATCCCCTCTATGCCATTCTGACCCTCCACTATTGCCACCGCTGGGTTCGCGATGTCGGCATAACATCTTAGCCATGCCATAACGAAGGCGTGGGATTGGAAAATAGTGCCATTGGCTGAGCGGAGTACCTCGTCCCAATCCTTTCCCAACGACTCGATCTCTTTGATATCACGAACAATCCTAAAGTGCAAGCGGTAACCATCAATGAATGGCTCAGCCCTGGATTAAACCCTTCTGGAGGTGCACAGGGAAATCTTGCACCAGACAAGTAGTCAGAAAATTGGATCGAGCGTGGTGCCTCCATTCTCCTCCTGCTTATCGCTGTGCGGCCAAGGTCTTTATCAAAGGTGTTAGGCTCGAAGGCGAGCGTCCTCACGCTAGGTCATAAGCAGCCATCCAGAGCGGAGATAATGCCAATCAATTGCTTAGCCTCCGACGGGAGCGGTCGCGGATTAGACCCGGTCCTTAAGGACCCTCTCCGCCAATCCCAAATAGCTGGCCAGATAAGCTTCGGGGGTGTGGTATCTCTCGTAGGTTTGGAGGGCATTCTCCGCCATGGAGAGGCGACGCGGCTCATTCAGCATTAGGCTCTGGAGCGATTCGGTCAGCGGACCGACCTCCGGAGGGCAGATGAGGCCACAATCTCCCTCCTCGATCAGCTCGGGCAGGCCCCCCCGATCAGAAACGATCAAAGGCACTGCCAGGGACATCGCCTCTATGCAAACCGCCGGATTGTTCTCATTCCAAATGGAGGGCATGACCAAGGCTAGTGCACTACCTACCTCCGACATCAGCACTTCGCGCGGCACGAACCCCAGATACCTGATGCGCCCCTTGCTGAGCTGCTCCGCCTGCCTGATCTCGGCCGCCATGCTCCCCGTGCCCATGACATGGAGCTCCGATTCCACCTTCCCGGAGAGGAACGCGTCCAGAAGAGGGCGAAGGCCTTTATGCTCCTCAAGGACGCTGACAAAGACGAAGTGATCCTTGATCTTCTCGGTGTCGATCCTCTTTCCGCGGGGGCAGAAGGTGGGAATGACCGTCGAGGTCCTCCCGAGCCTTTCCTCCAGCGTTCTGGCCATGAAGCGGGAGGGGGAAATGATGGCACTGATGCGATCCAGGTTCGGGGTGAGGTGGCCACCCCTCCAATACTGGTACGGCCTGAGGCTCTGCACCGAGCAGCTCAAGCACCCCGGTGCCGCACAGGCGCTACCCTGGCGCGTAAGATCGCTTCGCTGGCAAATGAGCCAATAATCATGAGCGGTGTAGAGCTGGGGACACTGCGCGATATTGAGCACCTCCGCCCCCAGGAGCGAGATGTTGTGGTGATGCACCCAATCCGGGCGAACCTCATGGCACACAGAGGCGAGGGCTCGCTCAGCCGCCCGATTGCGCCCGGTCATGAAAGCAAGCACGGGCGAGAGCCTGCCCAGCCCGCTCTTTACCGCATGGATGTGCACGCTCTCGTCCTTTGGCACCTCCTTTTTCTCACGGCTCTTGAGCGCGTACGCATCCAGGCTGAACACTACATGGACCTCATGCCCCCTCTTGGCCAGTTCCCCGCTCAGGTAGCTGACATGGGTGGCATCCCCCCCGAAATGGAACGGGGGATAGAAGGTCGAGGTCATCACGATGCGGTGCGTTTCCATGTGGCTCTCCTTTCAGTGCGCATTCTCCATGCCGCGGAGCACATAATTGTTCGCCACCTTCAAAGCATATCTGAACGCAAGTTCGAAATCGTCGGGGTTCTTGACCACGTGCATGATGTTGGTGAGCCACCAGGACGGGTTCAGGTACAGTGCCCTGTAGGCCAGCAGGCGTGCATGGTCCAGCTCTGCAGGGGTCATCTCGGTGGTGCCGGCCACCGCCTTGTCCTGACAAAGCAGCCTGAAATCCACTTCCGAGCCGCTCTCTCCATAGATCTGGCGATACAGGCCTGTGCCCGGATATGGGACGGCCACGTTGAACTGCGCGCTGGTGGGCAAGGTCTCTCTGACGAAGGCGATGGTCTCGCCTACGGTCTTCCAGTTCTCGCCTGGGAGGCCGATGATGAAGCTGCAGAGCACCTTGATACCCGCCTGCTTGCTCCAGAGGATGGCATTCCTGGCCTGCTCCACATTCAGGGACTTCTCTGCCAGGTCCAGGATGGCCTGGCTCCCCGACTCGATGCCGTACGAGATGCCTCGGCACCCGGCGCTGTGCATCCTCTGCAAAAGGGCTTTATCGACCAGGTGGGCGCGGGTGTTGCAATACCAGTGGATCTCCATGTCCTCATCTATCAGCGCCTGGGCGATGCTCTCTACCCGCTTGCGGTTCAGGGTGAAGGTCTCGTCGAAGAAGGAGGCGGTGCGCAGCCTGTAGCGATCCTTCAGGTACCTGAGCTCCTCGACCACTTTATCGGCCGATTTCGGTTTCCAGGGCGTCCCCGCCATGGTGCAGAAGGAACAATGGAACGGGCACCCCTTGCTGGTGTAGATGATGGAGAAGGGCTTGCCAGCGGGTGCGGTGATAAAATAGGGATCGAGGGAGGGCAGCAGGTCGAAGGCGGGCAAGGGTAGCAGATCATAATCGGCGGGCTCGGAAGGAGGGCCGTTCGCGACCACCTCCTCCCCTTTCCTGAAGGCCAATCCCTTCACGGCGTTCATATCCCCCCGCCCGATCAGCACCTGGACCAGCTCAGGCACCACCAGTTCATAGTCCTGGCGGACATAGAAGTCCAGGTCCGGGGCTTGATCCAGCACGCTCCTCGGCATGGTGCGCAATGTCCAGCATATGCCTATGGTCCAAATGCTCTTGTCGATGTCCTTCACCATGCTGGCCGTGCGCATGTCGTGATCGAAGGTGGTGGGCGTGAATCGGAATATGACCGCTTCGGGCTTGAAGGCTGCCAGGACCCTTCTCAGTTCCCCGTAGTCTTGATCGAAACCGTTAAGATCGGCAAGGCGGACCTCGACCCCGCTCTGCCTTAGCAAGGCCCCTATCTGCAGAAGGCTGTAGGGCTCCAGGACGGAGTACCTCTCCGTGATCTCGCACCTCTCCTCCCTGATGACCGGGATCCCCTGGAACCTTGGCGGGTTGACCAGCAGCGCTCTCAATTCCGTTCCTCCATCACTCTGCAATAGAACTCCGCTGTTCTTATGGCCATCTGCCGGGCGGTGAAGCGGTCTTCGACCCTCTCCCTCGCCCTCCTTGACATCAAGATCGTTTTCTTCTCATCCCTCAGCCGCTCCAGCCGATTCGAGAGGTCCAATGCGTCCCCAGGTCGGAAAAGCTCGCCCTCCAATCCGTTGCGTACCATCTCCGGGACCCCTCCCACCTCTGAGGCGATGACCGGGGTCCCACAGGCCATGGCCTCCAGTATGGTCATGGGGAAGCTCTCGGAGAAGCTGGGGAGGACGAAGGTCCTCGCCAAGGGATAGAGGAAAGGCATCTTGGGATAGGGTACCGGTCCAAGGAAATGGTAGCGAGAGGATGGTACCCCCAAGTTATCGAGCATCCTTTTCCAGGGCTCCACCTTCCCAGGCCCGGCGAGCACCAGGGTGCAATCCGTCCGGCCGCAGTGGCGGGCAAACGCTTCGATCAGGGTGTTCAGTCCCTTGAGCGCTATCAGCCTGCCCGAGAACAGGACCATATTGTCCATATTCGCCAAATCCGGAAAATGCTCCAGGCATTCCTCCTTCGGTCGGGGTCGGAACCTTTCGATGTTGACGCCATTGTTAATGGTCGCCTGAGGGCTGGGCGGGCCATAGGTCCTTTGATAGAATTCCTTGATGAACTCTGACACGAAGATGGTGGCACCATTCCTGTGGAAATAGCTGCGTTCGGCGGTCGCTAGAACGGGAAGGAGGAGGTAGGTCATCTTCTCCGACCTTTCCAGTCGGTTGATGGGGAGGCCGGAGCCGGCCGTCCCCCAGCGCTGCGAGCCGATGGTGGTGTGTACGGTGGTGACCGTGGGTACAGTGTGTCCCAACAGACGCAGGAAGAGGTCGGGCATCTGGGCATGGTTGGCGTGCAGAATGTCGAAATGGTACTTGGAATCGAGGTGTCTGAATTCCCTTAGCAGAGCCACTTGGAACTGGCTATTGTATAGGAAGAAGTCGCCGGCCTGGCCCAGGGTATGGAGCTTGATCCGGGAAGGAATCCCATCGGATTCCAGAGCCGGATTTCCGTGGATCTTGCGTCCCAGGGTGATGATGTGGACATCGCACTCGTCCGGCAAGTTCTCTGCCAATTGCTCTACATAGGTCCCAATGCCGCCCCAATTGGGCATGAACTCAGGAGTAACGATGGCGATCCTCAATCGTTCGCACCAGCCTCAATAACCGCGCGAATCGCCGTCGCCCAACGGTGACAGGGGAGTGTCCTCGGGCATCATTATGCGCATGTCTGGGCCCGGGTTTATTACTCGCCTCACGATCAGCTTGAGCGCGATCATCAGACCTGCATTGATGGGGACCAGTTTAGATTCTCCTCTCCTGCAACGGTAGGTGATCGGTACCTCACCTATGCGGAAATGGTTCTTTGCGCTCTCCGCGAAAATCTCCGCCTCGAGATCGAAACCGCACGAATCCAGCGATAGCGTGCGCAGGGCGGAGGTCTTGAAGCCCCACATGCCCGTGCAAAGATCGCTGGTCTTCTTCGAGTACATCACGGTGGCCAGGCCGCAGAGCATGTAATTGCCCACCCAGTTGACGCGGCTCATGGCGCCGGGTTCCACATACCCCTTGAACCTGGAGCCCATGACCACCTCGTACCCTTCCTCCAATTTTTCCACTATATCGGGGATGTGGTGTGAAGGGTAGGTCCCGTCACCATCCAGCATCACAACATACTCGGAATCAAGGAAGGCAGAAAGTGAGCGGATGGTATCGTTGATACCGTTCTTCAGGGTCAAAGCGCTGTGGACCACCTGTTTCGGATCGCTCAGGCGGAATGCTTGCCTGACCCCGACTCCCTTCCCGTTGCCATCCTGCGTGAACACCATTGCGTTCTTGAAGGTGGCGATCTCCTGCGTCCGATCCTTGGATTTGCCGTCGACCACCACCACCAAGCTTTCGAAGCCCATCTCAGAAAGCTTTTCCAAGGGGATCTCGTCGATGACTGCGCCAATGGCGACCTCCTCATTGAGGGTCGGGATCATGATGACAAGCCTGCGTTTCTGCCTTATCACGAGCTTGCACCTCCGATCTTTAGCCGGTCAGAATCGGCTGACGGCTCCGTGCGGCCTTTGACCTTCAAGAATAGTGAGCCAGACGGCTGCCAATCGTAGCCCTCATCCAATAATTGATTAGCCTTCGCTAGGAACGCCCTCGAGACCAACCCCTGGCTTCTTGCCCCGGTTTCAAGACCGTAAGCGTGAGTTGGCCCTGGCCCACTTCCCAATGCTCTCATCAAGCTGGCTCCCCCAAAGGCTGATCGATCGCAATGAGGAGTTGCCTTTCACACCCCTCATCTTAATGGGTTATTATTGGTGCCGATAGGTGGAACAATAGATATTAATATATTGCGCCGCGGAGGGCGTTCAATTCCTTGATAATGACGCTCCAAAATGGCCGGACCCTGAAAATTGGATCATTTTTAAGCTTGAAATTCAGATATCTGGCTATGTTACCGAGGATTTCGCGCCACACGAGGATGGCGAAGTATCGTGCCCTCTGCCATTACTGATGCATTCAAACGATTAATGGTGCTCTCCAATTGGCTGAAATGCGCAATGGAGCTCAAGGTTGTATAGAAAAGTGCAATCTGGGAAATTTCCATTGATCTTGCTCATTGAGGTCGATCCCGGGTCTTTTTCCGCGTGGCCCCGTTTAATAGCCTGAGCAATGCCCAGATCGCCAAGACCGTGAAGAAGACCAAGGGTAACGCGAAGAAAGGCATAAGCGACCAAACGGTCAGGCCTGCCCCTCGGTGCATATCGGTGATAAGATAGAGAGCTGTCTCGCCTGCGGATAGCAGGGCCAGGGGAAATGCCTGCAGCAGCACCTGCTTCGTTTCCCCGGTCGCCAGATCGCGAGCCCCGAGCATCATTCTGGGGATACCGAGCGCTATCAGGGCAGCCAGGACTATCAAAGAAAGCGCGATCTCGAATTGCAGATCGAACAAGGTGTTGAACGGACGGAACTCGATGATCTGCTCGGTCAGTGGGAAGAATGGGTAGATATGGCCGATGAAAGCGTCCCCCACCAGATGCGAACCGGCTCCGATGATTGCCGCCAAGATCAAGCTGAGATCCTGTCTATGGAACAGGGACAAGAATAGGAGAGCGGCGACCAGCAGCCCAGCCAGACCGATCAGGCTGTGGCTGATCATCCGGATATCCCCGATGTGAAAGAAGTCCGGGAAGGCCGAGAAGAAGGCCACTTGGACGAGCAGTAACGGTCTGCAGCGGTTCTCCATCTTGAGGAACAAAGGCAAAGCTATCAGGAGCCCAAGCGCCAAATGTCCGGGCAGCCACACGATGACCGATGGGGCATGCCCACTTGATAATCCTTTTGGAGCTTCTCCTAATATCTCTCATAGAAGCTTTGATATTGCTTTCTCTCAATAATCGGAGGTCGGACTGGGAGGCAAGGAGGGTGAAGCTGCAGATAGGGATGTTGAGGGTGCCACAGATCAGGCCCTCCATGCTGCTCGCGCTCTCCATCGCCGGCTTCGCGTTGGTCTTCGCCTCGTCGCTGGCTTCGAACATCGAATGGATCCCGGTCCAGAATCAGTTGGGCCTTCTGCAGATGCTGCCTCTCGGCTTCTGGGCGGGGGTATCCATCATAGCGGCATCCATCGGCCTCGGTTGGCGGAACGATAACGAGGTCGTGTTCTTCTCGCAGGTCGCGCTGCTCTACATATCGGTCTGGGGGGCGCCGGCCTTGTTCGAATTAAACCCTTCTGCCTGGGACCCTTACATGCACTATGGTTCCGTCACGGGCATCATAAACGCTGGCCGTCTTTCCAATGAGTTCTCCTATGCCTACCAGAACAACTTCCCGGGCTTCTTCATGGTCATCGTCTCCTATATCCTGGTCGGGGACCCCTCTCCCCTCTCGCTTCTCCGCTGGTATCCCATCTTCGCTTCGGTCCTGACGCTCTTGGCCTTGTGCCTTTTCGTAAGGACCTATCTTCCCAGGGCGACCTTCCGGACCGCCTTCGTGATCGCCATGATGGCAGACGTCTGGGTGCAGATCACCTTCTCGCCTCAATCGCTGGGCTTGGCAGTGGGGTTGCTTATCTTCGTCTTCATGGAGAAACAGGGCTCTCAATGGCATTTTCTGGCAGGGGCGGCTTTCATCTTCCTCGTCATCTCACACCCCACCACCACGATCTTCGTTGCGGGGGGCATGATGATCAGGGAGATCATCGTGCGCTGGCGGCGGTTTGCCCTGAGAGCGTCCGACAAGCCGATGGAGAACCCTTGGCCCGTTCTGGCGTTCATTCTGATCTGGCTGGGGTGGCTATTGACCGCCGCCCGACTGTACTTCAGCCAATTCGTCGACCAAGTGATCGGTCGCTTGAGTTTCCTGGTCCAGGCTTCCGAGGTGGTTCAGGGCACCGTTTCCATGCGCACCGGAGGCAACCTCTGGCCGTATCCTCCCTTTGTAAGGCTGGGCACGGTGGGTCTATTGGTCTTGCTGGCATTGATAGCCCTGTCGATCCATCTCTATCTCAGGCGCAGGACGGGCATTCGATTCTCGGCCGTGCCGCTGGCGTTGTTCCTGGTGCCGGCGGTCTTCGTCCCGATGGACATCCTATTGCTGAACTCGCAGCTTTACGACCGGGGAATACTGTTCATCGTCATCTCTAGCACGATCCTGGTATCACTAGGCTTTTTCTTCATCAGGAGAATGCCTAAGGTGAGGACGATCCTGATCTGCGTCATAATATTGGCAGCCGCGGCGTGCTGGTCGACGGTCTATTATCAGGAGAGCTTGTACGTGGTGAGCAACCAATCATTGGACGCCTCGCAATTTCTCCAGGAACATCTGCAGCCAGGAGCGCTGGTGCTGGGAGGCAGGATCCCATTCCCATCCTGGTTCGGGAGCGGGGACCGGGTATTCACCCCCGCCCCGGATTGGGCTTTCTACAATATCACACTGGGCACCCTTGCGGGTGAAGGAATTGTCACAACGGCCATCTTCGACCGCTCCGCTGACCTGTGGATGACGCAGTACGGATCGGTCGAATACGATTTCTATAGGGCCCAGGCAGGGGCCAATGACATGATCTTCGATAGCGGCGACTATCATGTTGTGTTTGGTTGGGTTGGAGCGCCATGAAGATCGGCATCGTCAACCTGATAACCACCAGCGCTCACATCCTCGGCGATCCGCTGGCGATGTTCCATGCCCATCATCTCGGCCCCCGCACCGATGCCGAGCTCAACATCACGGTAATGGCAAGGCAACTGGCCGAGAAAGGGAACGAGGTGCAGGTGATGGTCTCAGACGCTTACCGGCCTGCTGAGCAAACCTGCATTTCCGGTAATCCAATGATCAGGTACCTGCCCACGCGCATGAAGCCGCTTTTCCCACCGGCGCTGTTTCCCTTCACGCCCTCCTTGATACCCATGCTCAGGGAGCAGAGGTTCGACATCGTGCAGAGCGCGGAGCTGTTCCAGACCGGCACCGTTCTGAGCTGGCTGGGCAAGGTGCGTTCGAATACCAAACTATGTGTCTGGCAGGAGCTGGACGTATTGATGAGGGGCCCGGTCGGCCGCCTGCAATCCATCTACTATCGGTCCTTGGGGCGAACGGTGATGGCCGGCTACGCGCTCTTCATCCCCCGCTCCCTTTCCGCAAAGCAGCACTTGCTTGATGTGGGGATCGAGGCGCACCTGATCGGAGAGGTGGCGCATTCGGGCGTGAACACCGGCCGCTTCATCCCCATGGCCAGGGCCGAATGCCGGGCTGCCTTGGGCATCCCAGCGGACCGGAAGGTGGTCCTGGCGGCGAGCAGGCTGGACCCCATTAAGGGGCTGGACCTCTTGATACAGGCGGCCGCCTTCCTAAGGAAGGAGGTCCCCGAAGCCCTCCTGGTAATCCAAGGGCAAGGTCCGGCACAGGAGGACCTGAGGGGGCAGATCGCCAGGCTGGGATTGGAAGGGAGCGTGATGCTCATGACGAAGAAGTTCCCTCATGAGCAGATGCCTCCGCTTTTCAATGCGGGCGATGTCCTTGCCATCACCAGCAGGACGGACCTATTCCCATTCACGGCGGTCGAGGCCATCTCCTGCGGTGTTCCTTTGGCGACCTCTTTCGGCCGGGGTCTGAAGACGGACATCGTGGAGAAAGGGGCAGGGGTCATGCTCCGGCTTGACCCAGAGGGAATGGCCAATGATCTGGCGGACCTACTGCTGGACGAAGCCCGCATGCGGCAACTGGGTCAGCGTGGCAGGGATCTGGCGGTTCGAGAGTTCGATTTCCGTGTTTGTGCGGACCGTCTGCTGGGCAATTACGAGGTGATGCTCTCTGGTGGGTGAAAAGAATATCGCGCAAAAGAAGAGCATAGCGTTCCTGCCGGAGGTGGCGACATCGGTCAGCACCAATGAGCGCACCCCCCGCCTGCTCTCCCTGCTTCGCGATCACTTCGACGTCCATGCCATCCCTCCCGGGCGCTTGGGCGGTCTGATCTACAACCAGTCATTCGCCAAGCCGGCACGCTATGTCATATTCCCCATCGAGATGGGAAGCCTATTCTGGAGGACCTTAGCCGCCATCAGGAAGGACCGATGCGGCCTCGTCTTCACGGAAGGGACCTACTTCTCATTCGCTGGCGGCCTGGCCGCGCGGGTGGCGGGTAAGCCGTTCATCTGGGACAATCACGGTAACATCTGGGACATGGCGAGATCGCTTTCCAAATCAGGAATTTTCCTGAGGACCAACCAATTGCTGGAGCGACTGCTCGCCCGGGCTTGCGCCAGGACGATGGTTGTATCGGAAGCGGAGATGCGGACCTATGTCGAGCACGGCTATGACGCGATGAAGTTCGAGGTGTTTCCGACGGGAGTGGACATGAAGGAGGTCGGCGCCAAAGCGGTGGCAAGACAAGAGGCGCGCGCACGCCTGGGACTGCCCGATGACCAGATCGTGATCCTCTTCTTTGGCAGCCTTGGATATGTCCCGAACCGTGATGCGGCCGCCTATATCATCAATGAGCTGGGCCCTGAGTTAGTCCGCATCGATCCGCGAGCGAGGGTCTATATAGCGGGGGGAGGCGGCCAAGGACTGCAACCAGGACCCGGCGTGGAATTGTTGGGCTTCGTGGACGACCTGCAGCTTTGGTTGTCCGCGGCAGACCTGTGCATCGCGCCCCTTTGGAAGGGGGTGGGCATCCTTACCAAGGTGCTGGACATGATGGCCGCTCAAAGACCCGTGGTGGTGACCCCGCTCGCCCTGGAGGGAATACCCGAGCTAGCGGATGGGGTCAACTGCAAGCTCGGAAAGGATCGGGAGCAGTTCCTGGATTCGGTCATGGCGCTTGTTGGGGACGCGCCATTGAGGGACAGGCTCGGGCGGGAGGGAGCGAAGCTGGTGGCGAGGTCCTATGATTGGAACGACCTTGGCCAAAGGCTCTCCGCCATCCTGCAGATGGTCATGACCGAGGCAGAAGGGGGGACGGCATCTATATCTAGCGCCACGGAGGATGCAAACCCCCACGATAGGAGGTGATTATGTGAGAGCGAGGCTGGTGATCATCGGCAACCATCTCGATCTGTTCCTGAGCGGGGCCATCGTCACCGCCACGGCAGTGCTCTCCCTGGTCAACGCTTCATCGCCGTTATTGTCGATCCTGGCCTTCATATCCCTCTTCTTCTTGGCCGGCTATGCAGTGCAGGCCGCCATTTTCCCACGCAACTTCATGATGGGGACTGGATCTCCAAGCATCAAATTGTTGGAAAGGCTAGCCCTTTCCATCGTCCTCAGCCTTCTGATCACGGGGTTGACAGGCACCCTCGTCGCCGGAGGATTGCTGGGAATGGTGGTGTTCGACATCACCAAGCCCATGGTCGTGGCCATAAACCTCCTGGTAACCTTCCTGGCCATCGAAGTAGCCATCTTCCGGCGGCATAAGCTCGGTTTCGAGGTCGCTTTCAAGGTCAAAAGGGAGCCCGCCCGCCAACCCCTGAACAAGGCGGAACGAGGCGTGGTGTTCGCGGTGGCCGCCTTGCTCATCATTGCTTCTGCCGTGGCCGTCGCGAACCTGCAGGACGCGAATCATCACGAGCCATTCACGGAATTCGGGATATTCGGGAGCAATCACCTTATTTCCGGTCTTCCTAGCACCATATCGGCTGGATCGAACATTACCATACTGGTGTTCGCCAAATGCATGACCAACCACCCGTCCAATTACACGATGACGGTGGCGCTGGGCAGGAACAGCTCGTTCTCATCCACATCGGCCATCGACTGGAATGCCATCAATCCGCTGTTCAATGGCAGCGCGGTCCAATCATCTTTCTCCCTGAGCGACGGCATGTCATGGGAGCGTGCTTTGAGCTTCACGATCCAAGATCTTGGAAAGCAGAAGATTTACTTCCTGCTGGATGATGGAAAGGAAACCAGGATGCTGTGGCTCTGGGTAATGGTCCAGGCTTGAAGACTAGTTCTTCTTCCGGTACCAGACCATGAAGCACCCCATGGTGGCCACCAGCGCGACGGCCGCTCCGCCCAGGGTCAGGCCGACGGTCTGCGTGGAGCCTGTCTCACTGTCCACTACGTCCTTGTCCGGAGTGTTCGAGTTGGGCAAGGTCAATGTCACTCCAGGGCATTTGGGGCCCTCCCCGATGGCATTGACGGCCGATAAGTGGAAGGTGCAGGTATGATTTGCCATCAGGCCGGTCACGTTGTACGAGTGCTCGCTCGACCCTAGGCTGATCAGCAAGCTCTCGGCGCCCCCATCGGTCGCCATGTAGATGCGATAGGCGGTGATGATGGACCCACCGTCAGAAAGGGGGTACTCCAAGTGAGCGATACGCTCTTGACGCCACCGCTGGCGGCGGCGTTCAGGGGAGGGGAAAGTGGAGTGTTCACGACTGGCGGCGGGGTGTAGGAATGCGGCGGTGCCGGTATCGAATCCATCACCGATTGCGAAATAGGATAGCCAGGATAATTCAATAAAGTCATCCAGCACCTCGACCACTGATATTTTACGAACTCCGTTTCCAGCCAAGGCCAATAGCTATTGCTGGAATCATCCAGCCCCGCCTCGCCATAAAAGACTGGCTTGCCAAGTGAATGATAGGTGGTGCTCGCGATGTTCAGATAATAATCATTCTCCACATGATTATAGAGGTGAGACCCAAGGACATCGGCGTTATTCTTGAGGATTGGCAGGACAAAGGATCCCTGCCCAGCAATTCCTATATGGATCAGATGGTGATGGTCCTCGGCCACGGCATCGGCGGTGATGTTATCCAGCCATGATTTGAAGGAGCCTCCCGGATCTGCCAGGTGCTGCCAATAGTTGAAGTAATTATGATCGCCATCTGGTTCATTGAAAACATCCCACATGGCGATGCTCGTCTCGTTCTGATACTGACGCATGACCTCGCCTATCCAGCTGACATATTCGATGTAGGTCTCCGAGCCGACGGTGAATATCGAGCCGCTGGTGGGATTGCTCATCCCATTCCCGAACCCATGGGTCGTCTTGTGAAAGCGTTCCGTAGTAGTCGCACCGCCGAACCCGAACACGATGTAGACGCCGGTCGCGTTCGCCATCGCGAACATCGGGCCCATGACTGAATCCCAGAGGGTGTGTTCTTCATACCATGGAGAATGAAGCCAATTTAGACTCCAATCACTGAATGCCCCGAGACGGACACAATTGAGACCGAGGTTCTTGATCAGCCAGAAGTACTGCCACCAGAAATGGGTGTAATTTATCAGAAGGGATTATGGTGTTTCCATCCCTGACATATTGCGGGAACAGATGGTTGGGTCCTGACCTAACATCATGGTGATGTTTATTATCTGAGTAGTACATCACTAGCCAGGGACGGGCGATGGGAGCGAGGGGACCGAAGCCTAGGTTCGAGGGAGTGGCATGCCCCAACAAGGCATGCCAGATGCATGGCCAAGTAGGAAAGGGGAACGTGGTGGGCAATGGCACCTACCGCACCGAGAGCGGACAAGTGAGGAAGTTCCTTTGCCGCTCCTGTGGCAGGACGTTCTCGGAGCGTTCCAACACCGCCTTCTTCAACCTGCGCTCCGAGGACAAGAAGATGCTGCAGGCCTTGAAGATGGTCCTGCGAGGCATGAGCCTGCGCGGGACGGCAGAGATTCTGGAAGTACACCTGGATACGGTCCGGGCCTGGCTCCGCCGGGCGGCGGAGCACAGCGAGGAAGTGAACAAGGTCCTGCTCAAGGAGATGAAGGTCTCCAAGGTAGAACTGGATGAATTATGGACCTTCGTTCAAAAAAAACACTTCCGCGAATGGGCCGCTGCCAGGATGACGGGACCTGGGTCTGGACCGCGGTAGACCCGGTCAGCAAGGCGGTGCTGGGGCACGTCGTCGGTGCAAGGCGCCAGCGCTTCGCGGACAGGATCGTGGCGAAGGTCAAGGCACGTGTCTGGGGCACGCCCTTCTTCATCAGCGATGGCCTCAGGCTCTATACCCGAGCGATCCTGAAGATGTACGGTCAGTGGACGGAGCATCCTCGCACCGGGAGGAGGGGCAGGCCGCGGAATCCAGGGCTGGCCCCTCCCCCGGACCTGCGCTATGCGCAGGTAGTGAAACATCAACACGATGGCCACCTGGTGGAGGTGGAACGCAAGGTGATATTCGGAAACGATGTCGCGGCCAGCGAGATCTCCACCTCGTTCGTGGAGAGGTGCGATCTGACGATGAGGCAGGAGAACAAGCGACTGGCGCGGAAGACGCTGGCCTTCTCCAAAAAGGTGCACGAGCTGGATGGGCAGATGACGCTTTACTTCGCTCACTTCAACCTCTGCCGGCCGCACATGTCGCTGAAGCGTGACGGTGCTTCAGGCAGGTCGGCCAGACGCACTCCGATGATGATGCTTGAGGTAACAGATCACGTCTGGAGCCTGAGAGGATTGCTCACTTTTCCTTATCATAATATATCACCATGTAATTAGGTCAGTACCCGGGCCAGAAAAACCGTCCAAAAGTAGTCGCAAGACTGTTGTCAAATTCTGCCGGTGATGGAAAAATCACGTTTTTCAATCAAATCAAGTGGCGAGGTCAGGGTATCGTACCAGGAATTGGACACGTCCCTGACCACGCCGTTGAACCCGGGGGAGGGCTGGACGGTCCAGCTGCCTCTCTTGGATAAGGAGGTGTTCAGCCACACCCTGCGATTCTCTATCGCCGCGGAAGGGTCGCAGAAGGTCTACTTCCACTTGAAGGGGCCCGGGATTGATCAGGCTCTTTGGCTGTGGCTGAACGTCGGCCTCTTCTGAGCGCAATGACCTTACCGGTTCAACCGCTCCAGCTCGCGCAGGCTCTTCTGGAACTCGTTCGTCGAGTTCTGCGTCACCAGGTTGGACTGCTCCAGCTTCTTCACCGTCTGGACCAGCTCGGTGTCGTTCTTCTCCAGCTCTTTGATGGTCTCCTCCATCTTCTTGGGCTTGAGCCATCCGCGGTTGCGGATGGCGAACACGGACACCAGCCAGATGGCGCTGCTCAGGATCAGCAGCGGCACCAGAGGCATCGTGGCCAAGAGGTCCTGGCCGTTGGCCACCGAGACGCTCGCCTTAGGGCCAGAGATGGTCACCAGGACGGTGATGCTATCGGTCCCGTTGCCCACATCGTTGTACGCCGTCACGGTGAAATGGTACCCTTGCCCCAGCCTCAGCCCCTTCACCACGAAGGTCAGGTTGGAGGTCCCCACATCTCCCAGATTGATCGGAGTCTTGTCGTTCTCCACCGTCATCGAGATCGTGTAGCCCCGGATCGGCATCCCGCCGTTCTCGACCGGCGCCGACCAGCTCAAGGTGGCATCGGTCCCGTTGACATCTGACTGGAGTTCGGTGGGCGCGGATGGAACGCCGAGTGGGACGACGGAGACCAGTTCGGACGATGCCCCTTCGCCCACGGAGTTGAGGGCGGTGACCTGGTAGTAATAGGTCATCCCGTTCACCAACCCGGTGTCAACATAGCTCATCCTCGAGCCAGCGACCATGGATATCTGCTCCAGGCCCGTCACGGATGTGCCACGGTAGACGAGGTAGCCGATCACAGCGTCCAAGTTGTCGCTCTGCGGTGCCGTCCAGCTTAATGTTACCTTGCCATCCTCGGATGTTCCGGCCAGCTGCTGGGGGCTCGTGGGCGGTCCGGGCAGTGTAAGGCTCACCTCAGCGGAAGGCTCACCTTCACCGATCAAGTTCACCGCGGACACCTGGTATTTATATACCTTACCTTGAGGCAGGTCCTGGTCAATGAAGGAATGTTGCGTAATGGCAAGGTTGGCGATTAAAACAGGGTCCGCCGAGCCGTCGGCCCGATAGATGCGGTAGCCGGTGACAGGCACGCCGCCGTCCGTCGCCGGTGCGGACCAGGTCAAGGTAATGTTGCGGTACCCATGCGCCGTGCTCAAACCAATCGGGGTCCCTGGAACGCCAGTGGGCAAAGCCGAGATCCGCTTGGAGGGCAGGCCTTCCCTGCCTGCGTTGAACGCGGTTATCTCGTAGAACAAGGTCACTCCGTTGACGAGCCCTTCATCCTTGAAAGCGGTCACGTTATCAAGGGTGGCGATGAGCACCTCGCCCCCTTGTATGTAGCTGCGGTAGACCTTGTAGCCGATTATCTTCGAGCCTCCGTCGGAAGTCGGGGGGGACCAGCTCAGCTGGACCGAACCGTCTGCGGCCTCGGCCGAGGCGTTCTGAGGGTTGGTGGGGAACTGCGGATTGGTGGTGGCCGACCTCTCTTGTGAGAGGAATCCCTCTCCCATCTGGTTGATGGCCGAGATCCTATAATAGTATGTCTTCTCATTTGTCAGGCCGGAATCCAAGTACTCCAGGTCTCCGGTCACATTAACCACAAGCGCCTCTGCGCCGCTCGCGTCCGCCCTATAGATATTGTACGCAATTACCGTTGCGCCCCCGTCGGAGATTGGCGCGCTCCACCTGAGGAGCATCTGCCTGTTACCTGGGGTGAGAATGAAGTTGATCGGCTCGGTCGGTATTGTGGCCGGACGCCCAGAGGCTTCGCCCGAGAGACTCCCCTCTCCGATCGCGTTGAAGGCGGTGATCTTGTAATAGTAGGTTATACCATTAGACAGCCCGCTGTCCGTGTAGCTGAGGACATTCCCCAATGTGGTCAGCAGCGTCTCCTGACCAGCAACGGTCGAACGGTAGAGGTTGTAGCCATTGATGGGGAACCCGCCTTGATAGGCGGGCGATTGCCAGGATAACGTGAGCTTCATATTGCCGGAGAAGGCAGCAAGGTCCATCGGGATGCTGGGCGCCCCTCCGGGGGTGGCCTGTGCCTCGGCCGAACGCCCGCTCTCGCCGACAATGTTCGTTGCCGAGATCTCATAATAGTAAGCTAAGCCGTTCTGAAGGCCGCTATCCAGGAAGGTCGTGCCATTGGTCTCGGCAAGGAGCACCTCGGCCCCCGAGGCCAAGCCACGGAATATTCTATAGCTCACGATTGCGGAACCTCCATCGTTTGCGGGCGCCGACCATGACAGGGTTATCGTCCCGTTCCCGTTCACAGCCTGCAAGTTGGTCGGGGCCGTGGGGATGGTCATCGGTCTGCCGGAGACCTCAGCGGACAATGCCCCTTCGCCCAAGGAGGTGACCGCTCTCACTTTGTAGTAATAGATCTGGCCGTTGATCAGTCCTATATCAGTGTAGGTGGTTCCCGCGCATGTGGCCAGGTAGGTCTCGCTGTTCGAGAATGTGGACCTATAAATCCTGTAGTTCTGAATGACGGCCCCGCCGTCATCCTCTGGTGTGCCCCAGGAGACTGTATTGGTGCCGTTGCCGCTGCTGATCTGCACCGACATGGGAGACGAAGGCACGGTCGCCGGCTTTGCGGAGACCTCTGCGGAAAGCGGGCTTTCACCCACGGAGTTGACCGCACTCACCCTGTAATAATACGTCTGGCCATTGATGATCGAGGCGTCCATATAGGTCAGCACGCTGCCAAGCGTGGCGAGTAATACCTCGCCACCCGAGGTCGTGCCGCGATAGACCTTGTATCCGGTGATCGAGGCGCCACCGTCGCTGGAGGGCGCGATCCATACCAAGAGTACCTGAGCGTTGCCGGGCGTGGCGGAGCTCAGCGCCGGGGCCGATGGGACGGCCGCCGGGGTGGCCGAAGCCTCATTGGATACGGGACCGGTGCCGACCGCGTTGGTGGCGAACACCTTGTAATAGTACGCCTGCCCGTTGGTCAAACCGGAGTCAGTGAAGGACGTGCCGGTGCTCGTGGCCAGGAAGGTCTCTTGACCGGCCGCGAGCCCGCGCATGATGGTGTAGGTGCTGATGGATGCCCCGCCGTCGGAGGATGGTGCCTGCCAGCTCAGTGAGACCATCCTGTCCGTTGCCGAGGCCATGAGGTTCAAGGGAGCCAAGGGCAATCCAGCGGAGGAGGCGGAAACCTCTGCCGATCTGGCCCCTTCTCCAGCGGCGTTATTGGCGGCAATGCAGTAATAGTAAGTGGTAGCGCTAGGCAGCCCGGTGTCTGTCCATGAGTACACGTTACCGAGGGTGGCCACGGGGGCAGTCCCTTCATTGCCGGCGCTGCTGCCCCGGTACATCTTGTAGCCAGTGATGGCGCTGCCCCCGCTCGAGGTGGGAGCGGACCAGCTCAGGGTGATGCTTCCCACTGCACCGACCGCGGACGGTGAGTTAGGAGCGGAAGGTACTGTCTTGGGTATCGCCGAAGCCTCGTTCGAGGCGGGTCCGATGCCGACGGCGTTGCTTGCCTTGACTATGTAGTAGTATGCTTGTCCATTTATTAGCTCATTGTCCGTGTAGCTCGTACCGGAGGTGGAGGTCAGCATCGTTTCAGTGCCTGATTGGGTGCTGCGCAAGATGGAATAGGAGGTGATGCTCGTCCCGCCATTGCTCTGAGGAGCCTGCCAAGTTATGGTCACCTGGCCATTCAGGGGGGTAGCGGCCAGGTTCATCGGAGCGCTCGGGACGGTGGGGGTGGTCGAGGAAACCTCCGCCGATCTGGCCCCTTCTCCTGCCGAGTTGGATGCTGTGATCTTGTAGTAGAAGGTCGAACCGGCCGCCAGACCAGAGTCGGTCCAGGAGTATGTCACTCCAAGGCTGGCGATCGGGGTCGAGCCTTCCCCGCCCGCGCTGGAGGCACGGTAGACCTTGTAGCCTATGATGGCGCTTCCGCCATTCGAGGTGGGCGCGGACCAGCTCAGTGTGATAAGGCCCACGCCGGCCGCAGCGATGGGGGATGATGGCGCTGACGGCGGGTTTACCATCGGAGGGGGGGTATTTGAACTGGGCGGAGCCGGTATCGAATCCATCACCGATTGCGGGATGGGGTAGCCTGGATATTCCCATAGGGCCATCAGGCAGTATCCGGCATAATTGTTCGCGTCCATCCTCTGCGCTGCCCAAGGATAGTAATAGATGCCTCCCTCGCCATAGCCAAACTCCGAGATGAATATGGGTTTGTTCAAGCCATTGCTCCAGCTCTTCCGATCGGAGATCCAATACTCGCCGAGGTCGGCGTTCACGCTGGAATACATATGGTGGTCGGTCACTGTGGCGGCATTGCCGCACATGATGTCAAAATGTGATTCGCCCCAGGGGAATAGCTTCCCGTTGTACATGGCGCCGATGGTGAGCACATGAGATGAATCGATTGCTCGCACGGCGGTGGTTAAGCTTTGTGCCCAGGTTTGATAGGCGCTCTGCGGGTTCCCGAACGTGGACCACCACCTATCATAAATAAGGTCATGGTCCGGTTCATTGGCCAGGTCCCACATGGCTATCGCCGATTCATTGGCATACTTGGTCATCACTGCGCCTATGAAGCTGGCATATTCGTTGAAGCAGGGCGTCCCCACGGCGAAGATGTTGCCAGCCATCGGGGTGGTCATAGAGTCGCCGAATCCGCCATTGACAGAATCGAACGTCTGGGTGGCCGGTGAGTTCGAACCTCCGAAGCACCAGTCTATGTAGACACCGTTCACCTTGGCCATGGCCAACATCGGGTCGATGATCCTATTCCATGACGCTTGGTCGTACTTCCACATGCCGTGGATGATGCCCAGGCTCCATGCATCGAACGCGCCCAGGCGCACCATGTTC
>Ga0315279_10002909_pt1 | contig 24766 bp, 19 predicted proteins | sample YL17G06_20_MG_FD_203694 | JGI IMG/M metagenome (GOLD analysis project Ga0315279, IMG submission 203694) | Sediment microbial communities from Yellowstone Lake, YNP, Wyoming, USA - YL17G06_20 | ecosystem: Environmental > Aquatic > Freshwater > Lake > Sediment | place: USA: Wyoming | collected...
GAATCCGTCAAGCATGGACCATCGAACCGCGCCGGTCTGGCGCTGATGATCTTCCTGCTCGCATATAACAATCTGGTGAACTTCCTGCCTTCGCCCCTCCATGCCCGGATCTATGTCGTGCTGAACCTGACGTGCCTGGCGGGTATCTGGATCATGGCCCGCCGCAGCCTGGGTTTGAGTCCCGCAGAGATGGGCTGGTCGCGCCGCGGATTGGGGAAAAGCCTCTTATGGGGGATCTTTTTCACCGCCCTCGTGATCGTACCTTTTCTTATCGCCTTAAGAATATTACCTCGAACCGGACTTAACATCAATCCACCCCGGCTCGAAGGGTTTACGCCGGCCAGCCTCTGGCCGCGTATCCTTGTCCGGATCCCGCTGGGTACCGTATTTTTCGAAGAAATGCTCTTTCGGGGAATATATTACGGTCACCTCCAACGCCGTGCCGGTCGGTCCCGCGCGCTCTGGATCTCCAGCCTTTTCTTCGCCGGGTGGCATATCGTTCCTGCGTACGAAGTGGTCCGCGAGAATTTTCGGATCGGATTTAACCTTACGGGCGTAGTATATTGGACGTTGGGCCTGGCGGGTGCTTTTTGCGCCGGGATCTTCTTCGCCGGTATCCGACGCCGAACCGACAACGTCGCCGGCTGCTTACTAGCGCATTACCTGATCAATTCTCTGGTTTTGCTGATCATTTATTTTCTTTGGCGGTGACCTTCAAGCGTCAACCGTTTATCCTTACAAATATCCGATATTCCTAATCCCCTCCTGCTTCACCGTATCGTCGTACATCCGATCCAACATTAACGCGAACCGCTCCGAGATCTGGCGCCGCTTCATTTTGAGGGTGGGCGTCAGGAGACCGTTCTCGACCGTGAAGCCCTCGTCGAGAAGGACGAAAACCCTGACTTTTTCATAGGACGGCAGGTCGTAAGACGCCTGTTCGATCTCCGCCTTTATCAAGTTTTTAACCGCTTCGTGCTCCAGGAGCCCGCCATAGGTGTCATACCTGATCCCCTTTCCACGCGCGAAGTTTTCCAATGCCTGACGCGCGGGTACGATCAGCGCCGACAGGTAATTCCGGTTGTCTCCGCACAGCGCCACCTGATCGATGAAGGGGCTGATCGAGATCCGGGCCTCGATCGCCGCGGGTGGGATCTTCTTGCCGCCGGAGGTCACGATCAGTTCTTTGAGCCGGCCCGTGATCACGAGGTTGCCCTCGGCGTCGAATTTACCCTGGTCGCCGGTATGCAGCCATCCTTCGGCGTCGATGACCTTGGCGGTCTCCTCGGGCTTGTTGTAATAGCCGATCATCACGTTGGGCCCCCGGACCAGAATCTCGTCGTTCTCGCCGATCTTTACCTCGATCCCCGCGAACGGCTTGCCCACCGTGCCGAGCCGGTTGTCCTCGACGGCGTTGCAGGCGACGACCGGCGCGGTTTCGGTCAGGCCGTAGCCCTCGACGATGTTGAACCCGAAAATGTAAACGATCTTCGCGATCTGCCGGTTGAGGGGCGCGCCGCCGACTACGATCAACCGGATCCGGCCGCCGCCCAGCTGCCGGAATTTTTCGGCGACCAGCTTGTTGTAGATCGCGCGCTTGAGCTTGAGGCCGAGCGGGATGCGTTGTTTCCGATACTTGAGGTTCGCGTACTCGTTAAGGTTTTTGATCCCGATCGCGACCATCCCCCGTTTGAACGGTGAGCCGCCTTCGATCTTCTTCACGGCCTCGTTGTAGACCTTTTCGATGACCCGGGGCACCGCGAGCAGGATCGTCGGCCGTATCTCTTCGGCATCCTGCCGAACCGTGGTCATATCCTGGGCGTAACCGATGCTGCCGCCGCCGAAAATTACGGAGTAATAACCGCACGTCCGCTCCAGCATGTGGCCGAGGGGCAGGTATGAGATCATGACGTCTTCGGGTGTAAAGTGGTACCTGTCGATCGCGAGGAAGGCGTCGGTGACGATGTTCTTGTGGCTGAGCACGACCCCTTTGGGCTCGCCCGTGGTTCCGGAAGTGTAGACAATGGTCGCGATATCATCAATCGAGACTCCCGTATCCGATTTCGCGGCCGCGGCGGCGTTCCGGGATAAGTCGGAAAACTGGATGTAACCCGGTCCGGACACCTTAGTTTGGCCGAAAAAGATAACGTTCTTCAGGCTCGGCACTTCCGATCGGATCTGCTCGATGACCGACAAAAGTTGGGCGTTTTCGACAAAGATCAGTTTAACCTGGGCATCGTTCAAAATGTACTTAACGTTGGCCGCGGGCAGGACGTGATCGGGCATGTGGTAGACCGGTACTACAATCCCGCCCAGTTTCAAGATCGCGAGATCCGCGATCGCCCATTCCGGACGATTGTATGAGAAAATGCCGACCTTGTCGCCTTTGCCGATACCCAAATTCCGGAGTGCAGCAGCAACGGCGTCGACCGCGTCGGACATTTCCCGATAACTCATTCGTTTGTATTCCCCATCCTGCTTGGATAAAACCGCGGTCCGGTCCGCGTGTTTTTGCGCCGAACTTAAGAACGCCTGGTATATAGTCTGGTTCATGATCTACGCCTCCTTTCGGAAGGTCCCCTTTATCTTATCCCGCGCACTCCCGCCGCGGGATCCGTCTTTGAACCGGGAACACGTTCGAAGCGGTTAAAAACAGTGATCAATATCATCAGGATCAGGGACGGAAATACGATCCAGATCAGTCTTTGGAACCACCATCCGGCGGTTATTTCGGTGGACCGGGTCCAACCGGTCGGTAGGAAGATCAGGTATGAAACCGTGTATGCGGTTAGGTGCCATAGATATATGGTCATGATCGATGCGTTCGCCCAGATCACGACCATCCAAGGCCTCCGGCGCCCCAGCCAACGATTGACCGGACCTCGCAGGAGCATGGCCAGGCCGATCTGCCAGAGCGCGAGCATGATGATGCAAACGGTCGGCGGGCTCATGTTGGATATCTTTTCAAATCCGGTACCAACCATGCTCCGCGGATAACCGCCGAAATTGGTCAGCAAAATAAGGCCGGCGAGACCGGTCAGGGCCATGAGCGCGGGGACCAACCGCGGCCGGCGCAGCAGCGAGCCGTCCGCGTAGAAAAACCCAAGCTGGTGGACGAGCAGCCAGACCAAGGCGGTATTTAAAAAACGGATATGGGGTATCCCGAACCGGAAATGCAAAACATCGACCAAAATGGCGAGGACCGCCAGCAGCAAGGGTACGAATAAACCAAACCTTCTGTGCAAATTGATCATCGCCGGCGCGCAAAAGATCACGAACGAATATACCCCCAGGAACCAGAGCGGACCGAAGATCAGGAGCGCGCCCAACGCGTAACGCTCCCACCAATGGAAGAAAAGGGAAACGATGCCGATGATGACGATCCAAACCGCGATGAAAACGAGGCTCGGCCGGAAAAGACGCAGCGCGCGGGTGCGGAAAAAGACCGAAAGGGATTGGCCCCGGCGCCGCAGGGAATTCCAGGTCAATAAATTCGAGAATCCGCCGACAAAAAAGAACAGGGGCATGACTTGGAATATCCAGGTCGCGAGCCACAAACCGGGGACGACACCGACCGCGTTTCGGATCCTGATCCCGCCTGCTTCGTGGACGACAAGTGCGGTGATCCAGTGGCCGACTACGACCGAACCGATGCTGAAAGCGCGCAGGAAATCCACGTACCGGTCCCGGGACGCCGGCGTATTGACGGCGATGTCGGAAAGACGGGCGGTATTGATACTGGAGATCACGAAAACCCTTTCTCTCTCATTCTTGTACTCCTTTACACTTTCTACAGAAGCATACCGATAATAAACCGGATGTCAAGGGAAGGGGGCGGATAAATCCCGTTAGAGAACTCCGACCTCTAATGGGAATTTGAAGTTCTAATTGGATGTAAATCGGTGGGTTTCTCTAACGGGATAAAGCGCGTAAAAAGGAAAGCGGTCGGTAAACGATCAGAATCGGCCCTGCTCGGTGCGCCGGATTATTTCCTCCTGAAGTTCGGGCGTCAGGTCTACGAAATAATCGCTATAGCCGGCGACGCGGACGATCAGGTCGCGGTACTTTTCCGGATACCGCCGGGCGTCGAGCAGGGTATCCGCGGTCACGACGTTGAACTGGATGTGGTGGCCGTTCATCTTGAAATACGCGCGGATCAAGGCCACCAGCTTATCCAGGCTCCGCTCGTCGGACAGGAGCTGGGGTGTGAATTTTTGGTTGAGCAGGGTCCCGCCGGTCCGGATATGGTCGATCTTGGCCGCGGATTTTATGACCGACGTTGGTCCGTACCGATCCTTGCCCTGGACCGGCGAAATACCCTCGGATAAGGGCTGACCCGCTTTCCGACCATCCGGGGTCGCACCGACCTTGCTTCCGAAATATACATGGACCGTGGTCGGCAGAAGGTTGACGCGGTATGTCCCGCCTTTGGTGTTGGGCCGGCCGTCCACGGCCGCGAAGAACGACTCGAACACCTGCTTCAAGATCTTATCCGCGTAATCATCATCGTTGCCGTATTTAGGGGTATCGTCGAGCAGGCTTTGACGGATGTGCTCGGCGCCGGTGTAATCCTTGAGGAGGATCTTCCGGAACCGGCTTAAACCGATCCGCCGCTGGTCGAAGACCTGGTATTTGAGCGCGGTCAGGGAATCCGTTATCGTTCCGATGCCCACGCCCTGGATATAGGATGTGTTGTAACGGGCGCCGCCCGCATGGTAATCCCGGCCGTTCTCGATACAGTCGTCGATCAGGAGTGACAGGAACGGAGTTGGCAGGTAACGCGCGTATAGCTGCTCGACGATATTGCTGCCCCGGATCTTGACATCGATGAAGTGCTTCAGCTGCTTCCGATACGCGGCAAAAAGCTGAACATAACTCCGGAATTTATCCGGATCGCCGCTCCGGACGCCGATCACCGAGCCGGTTTGGGGGTCGACGCCGTTATTCAGGGCGACTTCCAGGACTTTAACCAGGTTGAAGTAACCGGTCAGGATATAACTCTCCTTGCCGAAACACCCGGCCTCGACGCAGCCGCTCGCCCCGCCGTTCCGGGCGTCGATGAGCGACTTGCCCTGGCGGACCATTTCTTTGATGATCGCGTCGGTATTGAACACCGAAGGCTGGCCGAATCCGGTCCGGATTATCCGCAAGGCGCGCTTCAGGAAGTCATCCGGATTCCGGGCGCTCACCTGGACCATAGAGCTGGGTTGGAGGATGCGCATTTCCTCGATCACGTCCAGGATCAGGTAGGAAAGCTCGTTGACCGCGTCGGTCCCGTCCGGTTTTACCCCGCCCAGGTTGATCAGGCAGAAATCGGTGTACGTGTTGCTTTCCTGCGCGGTCACGCCGACCTTGGGCGGGGCCGGTTGGTTGTTGAATTTGATCCAGAAGGCCTGAAGCATCTCGCGCGCGCCATCCCGGGTCATGATCCCCCGCCGGATGTCCCGTTTATAAAACGGAAAGAGGTGCTGGTCCAGGCGGCCGGGATTGAACGAATCCCAGGTATTGAACTCGGTCACCACGCCCAAATGTACGAACCAGTAATACTGGAGCGCCTCGCCGAAGGTCCGCGGCGCCAGGGCCGGTACCCGCGCGCAGGTTTCAGCGATCCCGTATAGTTCCCGGCGGCGCCGGGGATCCCTGGTCCGCCGCGCGGTCTCGTGGGCGAGCCGGGCATACCGGCCCGCGTAAGCCATCAACGCATCGGCCGCGATCGACATGGCGACCAGTTCCTCCCGCTTGGCCAGGGCGTCCGGGTCCGTATAAAAGTCGAGCTTAGCGATCCGCGCCGCGATCCGCTTTTGAAAATCCAGGAACCCGTGATGATAGATCTTGTCGTCGAGAACCGTGTGGCCGGGTGCCCGCTGTTCCATAAATTCGGTGAAGACACCCGCTTCGTAAGCCTGCCGCCAGGGTTCGTCCACCTCCCGGAAAATGCGGTCGCGGATCGAGCGGCCGCGCCAAAACGGAATGATGGTGTCGCGAAACGCCTGACGGGTGCGGGCGTCGGACGCATATGATACCTTGGGCCGTTCGTGCAGGATCTTCAGGTCGGACAGACTATGGACGCAGATCTCCGGATAGGTCGGGGTCGCCTTGGCCTCCGGGCCCCGCTCGCCTACGATCAATTCGCCACTTGCGATACCGATCCGCTTGTTTTCCAGGATATACTTCAACGCCAGGGCGCGGCTGACCGGGATCGAAACCCGGTCGGTCCGGCCGCTTTGATAAAATTCGGTTAGCAACAGGGCCCGCTCTGCGGATATAACGGGTTTGGCTTTCAAACTTTTTACCCGGAGCTTGCGGATCCGTTCGTTCATGTTAACCTCCGATCTCAACTTCCAGCCCGAAGTTAGACAAACGGTCCCGGATCTTATTCAAGGACCCGGCGGTCGGCGGCTTCAGTTTGTCAAGCCGGTAAGACCGGCTAAACCGATGATATTTTTCCCTGCATAATGAGTTATAGGGCAGCAGGTCCAGCTGTCGGACCTTAGACAATCCGGCCACGAACCGTCCGATCTTTTCAATGTTGGCGCGGAAATCGTTGATCCCCGGGATCACCGGTACGCGGACCACGACCCGGGAACCGCACTTATCCAGCCGCTTTAAATTATCGAGGATCGGAATGTTGTCGCAGCCGGTGTACCGCTTGTGCGCGGCCGGGTCCATGATCTTCAGGTCGTACAGGAAAAGATCGGTGAATTTCCGGATGCCGTTCAGGACCGGCCAAATCGTGTAACCGGATGTATCGACCGCGGTGCGGATCCCTCGCCGGCGGCACGAGCGGAGCAGCCCTTCTAGGAAATCCGGCTGCATCAGGGGTTCGCCGCCGGAAAAAGTTGCGCCGCCGCCCGAAAGATCGTAAAAGATCCGGTCTTTGTCGATCTCTTTCATCACTTCCGGTACGGAAACCGGCTTACCCGCAATCCTCCGCGGGTAGCGTCGGGACGATTGGCCGCTTAATTTTTCGGTTCCGGGTTTAATGCCCTCGGGATTTTGACACCACGCGCAATGCAGGGGGCAGCCTTTGAAAAAAACCGTGGTCCGGATACCCGGGCCGTCGCGGATCGAATATTTTTGGAGATCGAAAATAATACCTTGGATGTTTTTCTTAGTTTTCATTGTCAATTTTCGGACATGGCTTCGAATTATAGCGGTTATCGCCGGACTGTCAAGCTGCGCAGCTCCTCAAATTCTTGACTCCTCGACGGTTTCATCGTTGCGGTTGCGGACGTGGTCGGAGATTGGCGTTAAGGCGCGTATTATTTTTTATTCGACCCGGATCAGAGTTGTCGTCGCGGCCGTTTCCTTGCCAATCGAAACCTTCAGTATGTAAACACCGGTCGACACGGCACGACCGGTTTGGTCGGTCCCATCCCAGCGTAAAGCGTAGGGCGTATTGCGTAGTGCGAAAGAATGGACTAACCGTCCGGTCGCGTCGTAAATTCTAAGCCTTAAACCCTCAGTCTGAAAGTCCTGAGAGGACGCTCCTAATTTCCGTAGCGCAATATTGATGTACGAGGCTGTTCGGAATGGGTTGGGCGCCGCGGAGATCACGACCGCTTCATTATCCATAGACCGGGTTTCGTTATCGTTGATGCCGACCGGTGTTTGGGACTTGGCGTATTCGGTGCCGCTCGCGCCCGCGTAAGCCAGGTGCACGTATCCGTTAAGATCGATCACGGCTGCCCGATCATTCCAGGTTATGGATCCGTAGGATTGGTTCCAGTGGCCGGCACTGACCGTATCGATGGTGAACAGCGAATCGTCGGCGGGTTTGTAAGCGAACATGATCTTCGACGTGTTCGAGGTCAGCCAGAGGTTATACGCGATGCCGATGTCGTTCGTCCGGGAACGGGCGATCTGGGACCAGGCCTCGTTCACCGTCGGCGTAACCGCGACTTTCCGGGTCCGGAACGATCCGGTCCGGTTGTCCGCGTAAAACAGGTCCGAAGCGGCCCAGCCGTTGGTCTGGGTCCACGATATGGACACGCGACCCGCCGTGTCCGCGCAGATCGAGGGATCAATACCCAGGCTGTCCGAAACCAGCTGCGGCGCGCCGAAACTACCCGAAGAATTGTTGGTGTAGTAGATCTTGGAATTCGTGCTCGGGCTGGCGAAGGCGACATGAACCACGTTGTTCTTATCGACCGCGATCGAGGGATCCATCGCGCTGGCCGCGATCTGGAGTTGGCTGTCGGCGTACGGATAATAATACCGGATGCCGCCGCTCATGTCGCAGACGATATGGGCGCGGCCCAGATTATCGACGGCGATGCCGTATTCGTATGTACTTTCGCCGCTGCTGTGCGTGAGCGTGTCCGCCGTGTTGAAAGCGCCGCCGCTGTTGTTCGTGTAGACCGGCCACCCGTACGTACCGCCCTGTACCCGGTATAAAACGTGAAGCCGGCGGTCGCTCCCCAGCGCCGCCGAAACCCGGCAGTTGTAATTGATGCTGTTCTCGGTGCTGAAGAGTATCGAATCCAACAGCCAGGGTCCGGTTAGTTTACGGATATACTTTACAACATCCCGGCCGCCGTGAGAATTACCCAGGACGTAGACCCGGCCGCTGTCGTCGACGCAAAGCGCAGGTTTATCCACGCCGTAACTGTCGATATTTTCGACCGTAAAGTTGAGTCCGAGCAATAAAATGGGGATGACCGTTCCGATGATGGGGAATATTTTACTTTTCATGTTTGCTCCTTTCTTCAATAAATCCCGTTAGAGAGCTACCTCCTCTAATGGGAATGCGCTGATGGCAGCATTAAACCCCCGTCAGTTTTATTCGGAAATAACCACCGATTTTAATCGGTGGTTTTCTCTAACGGGATAAACAATCCGCAACAATTGTCTTAACCGATTATAAATAGGCTTTATAAAAAGTCAAGGATTTTAAGGGATAAAACCATTTGACATATCCGACAATAACCATTATAATATAAGAGTTTTAGGTATCACCGCGGATCATAAGGAGGCGGTCATGAAACGATTAATTTTATTCATACTTGTCCTTTTGGCGTTCGGCCATGCCCGGGGCCGGGAATATCTGGTCCGGCTGGATGCCCGGTCGTCCGATGGCCTAAGCGTCATCGAATTGATCGACGACCAGGCACTCGTCATCGCCGACGATAACGAACTGAAACACCTCGCGTTTAACAGAATCCCCCATGCCATCCTCGATCCGGACCCGCGGGGAAAACTATACCTGCTGGTCTTCCCGATCGACGGTTCGGTATTGGATCTCGGTCCGTACGGTGCCCGGCTTGATGCGTTCGAGGAATGCGTGCTGTTGCGGACGACCGAACAGCAGGTCTCCAGGCTGAACGAATTGCCGGTCGAGCTCGCGCGCTTGAATATCCGGCCGCTTGGGAAATCTGACGGAACCGTGCCCGTTTACGATTACGCTCCGCTCGCGCCCGACACCCTGATCCAAAAAATGCTGAACGCCGTCAACCCGGACTCCATCCTGAACTCGGTCCTGCGCCTCCAGCGTTTCTACACGCGCTACGCGACCAGCGATTCGAACCGTATCGCCTGCGCCAACTGGATCCGCGATCGCCTTATCGCCTATGGTTGCGACAGCGTTTATGCCTCCACCTTTTATGCGGGTTACGGTCCCAACGTCGTCGGCATTGAAAAGGGAAAATTGTATCCGAATCCAAAGCGCTATTGCCTGATCGGCGGGCATTTCGACGATGTCCCGTCGAGCGGCGCCGCGCCGGGCGCGGACGATAACGGCTCCGGTACGACCGCGATGCTCGAAGCGGCCCGGGTGATGAAGAATTTCAACTTCGAGAACACGATCCGGTTTTGCGGGTTCAACGCCGAGGAGCAGGGATTGATCGGCAGCGACAGCCTGGCCGCCTGGGCGCGGAGCCAGGGCGACACGATATTCGGCGCCCTCTGCTACGACATGATCGGCTATGTCACGGCGCCGGACAGCGACATCATGCGCCTCCGCTATACGACCGCGGTCCCCGGCTGCAGCCTCTTCTCGTGCGTTTTTTACCCGGCGATCGCGGATACCTATACCCAGTTGAAGATCCGCCAGGTCCGCTACACGGGGACCAGCGGGTCCTCCGACCACGCGAGCTTCTGGCGCCAGGGATACGTATCGACCGGCGGCATCGAGCGGGTCCTCTGCCCCGGCTATCACACGGTCGGCGACTCGATCGGCAACGAGGGGTTCAACAACCTGACATTCGCGGTCCAGGTCATCCGGACCGCGGTCGCGGTCCTGGCCAAGCTCGCGGTCCCGATCCACAGCGGGAGCATCGTGGGCGACGCCGCCGGGACGACGATCGGACCGCTCTTCTGCGCGCGGCCGGACCCCGGCCGCCGCTTTCATATTCGCTTTCAGGTCACGTCGGACCGGGACGACGTTGAGTTGGGAATATACGACGCGGCCGGCCGGATGGTTAAGAAGCTCGCGCATGGCGAATATGGTAAGGGCATCCATTCGATCGTCTGGGACGGTTATGATGTTCGAGGAATTGGTTCTCCGCCGGGCGTGTATTTCGTGGCTTTGAACTGCGGCGGCCGCGACCGTTTCCTAAAAATAATTCTGGTTCGTTAAATCCCGTTAGAGAACTCCGTCCTCTAATGGGGATACGCGATGGCGGTATTAAACTGCCGTCAGTTTTATACGGAAATAACCGCCGATTTAAATCGGTGGTTTTCTCTAACGGGATAAAATACTATTTTCGTCCGGAACGCGGCACCATCTCGATGCACTCGTTGGGACACGCGCCGACGCAGAGACCGCAGCCGTAGCATTTTTCGACGCTGACCCGCAGCCGGTCTTTGGCGACCTTCCGGGCTTTAAAATAGCACAACTCGACGCAGACCCCGCACGCTTCGCAGTTGACCAGGTCGGTGCGCTCGATTAACTTGCCTTTATCGCACTCCTCTTCCGGATCCAGGAAATATGCGCAGCAGTCGTCGCAGCAAAAACAAATGCCGTCGATCTCATCCCGATTTTTCTCGTTCCGGAACGGGCGGGCGACCAGGCTCTTGTCGATCGCTTCTTTCAATATCCCGTCCGCCGCGACGCGCGTAATTTTCCTGTTGCCGGACCCGCTGAACCCGCCTTCACCCTGGAAGAATAGGCAAACGTCGATCCGGGATCGCGCGCACTTATCCCGGACCTCTCGGCAGCCGCAGTTGCAAACCCAGAACTCATCATGGTCATTGATCAGGTCGGCCGCCTCGTCCAGGGTCGAAACGTAATGGATATGAAAATCGCCTTTACCCACGCAACCTCCGTTCTTATATCATCCGCATAAAAAATAAAGAATGTCTCGAAAAACCGCACGATTTACCGCGGTAGAATATAATAACGAAGTGATGGCCCGTGTCAAGCCCGGTTGAAGCTAGATATCTATTGACTTTTGATAAGTATCGGGTATAATATAAGGGTTAGTGGAAAAGTTGATAAAATTTAATCATTATATCATAATTAATAATCATAGACAAAAAAATAACCAAAGGAGGTTATGCATGAAGAAATTAGCACTACTCGGAGTATTGGCGGTCATTCTATTCTTAGGATGTCCGGGTTCTAAGGTCACGACCATCACGGTAACACCCGCGGCGGATACGACGGGGATCGGGCTGACCGCCCAGTTCACGGCGACCGCTTACGACGCGGATGGTGGAGTGATCAGCGACGTTACTTTCACCTGGTCGTCCTCCAGCGCGGCGACCGCGACCGTCGATGACGACGGCCTCGCGACCGGCGTCGCGACCGGTTCCTGCACGATCACGGCCGCGTCCGATGATGTCGAAGGCACGGCGACCCTGGTGATCACAACGGGGCCCACGCATCACAGCGGCGCGATCACCGCGGACGAAACCTGGTATCCCTCGGGCAATCCCCACATCATCGACAATGACGTCTGGACCGAGAACAACGCCACCCTGACGATCCTGCCCGGCTGCGTGGTTAAATTCGAACCCGGAACCGAACTCTATACCGGATATAGTTCCACGGCCGGCGCGATCGTCGCCAACGGCAAAGCGGACACGACCATCATCTTCACCTCGAACGCGACGAGCCCCTCCCCCGGTGATTGGGCCGGGATCAGCCTGTGGGATAACGCGATGAACACCTGCAGTTTCTCATACTGCACGATCGAATACGCCGGTATGGGCGCGGTCTACGGCTCTTTTTACGCCACGGGCATCAACTACGTCAAGATCAACAACTGCACTATCCAGCACAGCGGTTCGAACGCGGTGGTCTTTCACTCATCCGCGGGGTTTACGTCCTTCACCAATAACACGATCACGGACTGCACCGGTTATCCCCTGTCCATTGGCGGCGAATTTGTCCGCACAATCGGTAGCGGCAATACGTTCACGAGCAACACGACCAACGCTATCTACGTCCTCGGGGCCATTATCCATACGAGCGGGACCTGGATCAATCCGGGCGTGCCGTACGTTATTGGCGGCGATATCGACATCGCTGACAACAACACCAATCCCGTGCTCACTATCGCGGCCGGAAACACCATCAAGTTCCAGCCGGGCTATGAGATGTATTGCGGTTACAGCGAGTCGGGCGGATTAATCGCCGACGGCACCGCCGGCCGGATCACGTTCACCTCGAACGTCCCGTCTCCTTCGCCGGGAGATTTTCAGGATATCGGTTTCTGGGACAACACGATCGCCACATCCAAGCTGGTCAACTGCAACATCCTCTACGCCGGCGGCTATTATGGAAACGTTTACATCAACGCTTCCATGCCCGAAATCAGGGGCGATTCCATCGGCTACAGTGAAACCTGGGGCATCTCTCTTAACGGCGCGACCCATCCGGACCGCGATTCCCTGCTTGCCCATAACACTTTCTTCAACAATACCCTCGGCGACGTCAGCCCGTAATCGAACGCGATCATAAAATCAAAACGGGGCGGTTCATCCGCCCCGTTTTTTTATTGTCTTGTTCCAAGAAAAGCAAGCACCAAGGACCTTGACGTAAGGAAAGAAAATTGTATAATTTTTAAGCGGATTGTTATATGACGAAACCACTCGCGATAAAGGTCAAAGCGCTTAATGATATCTCGGCCGGCCGAACCGGGGACCGGGTCGCAAAAAAATATAAAATCCACCCCGTGACGCTCAAGCGCTGGCTCAAACGCTATCGGAAAAATGGGCAGGGCGATTATACCGTGGAAAGCGCCTATCAGAGGCCGCATAACCGTCTGCCCGCCGCCGTTGAAGAAAAAATCTATCTCCGGAAAGAACAGGAACCCGGCATCACGCTCGGCGACACCCGAATGAAGCTGCGCATCGAAGGCGTTAACGTCTGCCTGGCCACCATACGCAGGGTATGGCGTGATTACGGGTTTGTCGACAATCCGATGAACCGACCTCCGGACGACTTCATGATCCCGATCGAGAGCCGGCAGATATTGCAGAAGGCGCGCCAGGCGGTCAACCGGCCGGAAGCCTTATCGGACGCGGCGCGTCTTTTAAACCGGATGAAGGTCTGCACGGACCTTAAACTGCTTGAGAAAATTCCCGACCGCTATCTCAACATCAGGCACCGCCTTCAAAAACTCGATGCCATGCGCAATATTGAAACCATGCCCGTTTTTTACCGGCGCGCCCGGCGGGTCCGGCAATGCCTGGAAAGGAAAAAATACTTTTATTCCATGCTCCAGGCGGGTTTCGTGGAAGCCAGCGCTTTATCCTGGCTGGAGCATCCCGAAAAAGGGCTCGACCTGATCGAACACCTGATCCGCGTAACGCCGGGAAGGCTCAACCGCTACTTACGGTTCCGGCTGATTTACTACCGGGGCCGGTATCTGGCGGATATGCTTAGAACCAGGGAAGCCCTGGTATGCGCGCGCCAGTGCGAGGATCTGATCAAAAGTCTCAACCAGTACGATCTCGCGATAAAGTTGAGTCAGCTTTATTCAAGTTTAGGTTATTACCATAAAGCAAAAGCGGTATTGGAAAAAGCATGGATACGTTATAGACCGAAGGTCAGCGACGCCGAGTGGATAAGCCACGCGGTTTATTCCGCGATCAACGGCGAATACCGTTCCGCCCGGAGCATGATAAAAAAATTGACGAACATCGATGAAAAATACCAGCCGCTTTACTACGTGACCCGAGCCTACTGTGAAATCGGCGCCGGCCACCTTGAGCGCGCGCAGGAACTCAACCAACAGGCCGTAGCGCGCGCCCGGCGCGAAGGTTTTTTAAATATCCTGCAGGCCTCGACCGTAGTCCAGGCCTGCGTTTACTCCGCGCTCGGATTCAAAAGGGAAGCGATTAAAGTCATAAAAAAAATCATGCCGCTCCTGGCTCGGCGAAAGGTTAAAAGGGATTATTATATCCACGCCATTTTTATCGGGGAAACCCGGATCTCGGATAAATACCTTTCCTTTCCTCCGATCAAGCTCCTCCTTAATTTATTAAAGGCCGGTCAGACCGGACGATCCGGCGATTATAACGATGTATACCGGTTCGCGGAAAGCCGGGGATTACTCGGCATCTTTCACCGTTACTGTCTGCTCGCGCCCGAGATCGTGATCAAACTCCAAAAAAAGGGAAGACCGACCCGCTTACCCCGACCCATTCTGGATCTGCCCTTATTCAACAAGAACTTGCCCAACATCCGTCTCGACTTATTAGGCACCATTAACATTTTCCGGGAAGACAAACCGATGAAAGTCAGATTGCGGCCCAAAGATGCGGCCTTCTTGATCCACCTCCTGACCGCCCGGAATGCCCGTTTGGACGTTCAAAACTGCCTAACTAATTTCTGGCCCCGGGCCCGCACCCCAAAAAATAATCTTTACCACCTCCTGCGGCGTTTGCGGTATCGGCTCCAGATCCCGCCTCAATACCTTTTCGTTCAGCGGGATGTTATCTATTATAAGGGGACAACGATCAGCGACTATAATATTTTCCAAGAATCCTTGGCGCTCGCCCAAACCCTGGATCGGGCCGGGGAATGGGCCTATGCCAACCGCGAATACCAAAACGCCTTCCGGCTGTTTCGCGGCGAACCGTTCCGCCGGCTGTTCGATCCCTGGAGCGACAACATCCGGAACCGGATCCTCGCCCAGGTTGAAGCCGCAGCCATCAATTACGCGGACCGCTGCCGGACGAACGGATATATCCGGGACGGTAAAAGGATCCTCGAAAAAACGCTCTTAATTATCCCCGGCTCCGAAGGGTGTCGGCAGCGCCTTTCTTCATCTTCTCACGCCGCTCTCCCCGGCCCGTCCGGTTAACGGTCCGCATTATCATTTTAAACAATCCGCTTAAAAAAAACACGAAAATATAACATTTTCGATAAAAGCCCGTATAGCTACCCCCAACCCGCTCTATTACAGGCTTAAACCCTCACCCTCTCCTGCGGGAGATACATCATCCTGATTATAATATATTAGGTTGCTAATGGAGCTTTATTATATTTGGGGAACGATGATGAAAAGGAATAATCATGCAGTATAAAAGTAGGTTTGTTTTAGGTATTTTTTGGCTTCTGTTATCACTATCGGTTTCTTTCGCGGGCACCCGCATGGTGGTCTGCGAGGAAACGTATAAAAGCGGCTGAACTACTTGCGGACCATCCAGCAGTAAGCTGGATTCACTGTTTTTGGAATACCCGGGACGGATCGCGGCCATCGAAATGCATACCAACTTCGGCGATACCCTCTATAATGCCGAAGCGGACCAGCGCTGGGCATTCTATCCCGGAACTAAGTATTTTCCCGAACTATACATCGACGGCCACCGCCACACCGGTATCTGGTATTGGCTCTGGGAAGACACGATCGTCAACCGGATGAACAAACCATCGCCGATGAGCATAACCATGAGCGGAACATATAATAACTACCGGGGTGAGGGCACGGTCTCGGCAAAATATCGCAATGATTCCACCGCGACGATCCGGGGAAAAGTCATGTTCGTCGTCGTCGAAGACAGCATATATCACGTTGACCTATCCGGAAAAAACTGGCATAACCATGTCGCCAAAGACTATATCCCGGGACCGAACGGGCTGATGATAACGATCCCGCCCGGCGATTCGGTAACCTACACTCAACCTTTTACCATCCAACCGACGTGGCGTTATAATTACTGCTCCATCGTCACATTTATTCAGGATACGGTCGTCCAACCGGACGCGGAAACAAAATGCACCTGGCAGGGAAACATGATCAAGGTCGTCCAGTTGGTCGGCGTTGATGATACCCAAACCGGTTTGAACGACCGGCCGTTCACTCTGGAAGCGGTGCCCAATCCGTTCATCCGTAATATCCGTTTCATCATCAACAATCCGGTCTCCGGCGCATATTCGATTGATATTTTTGATCCCACCGGACGCCGGGTAAGAAAATTGAACGGCGAGATGATCGCGAATAAAAGGGAATCTGTCTTTTGGGACGGCCGCGATGACCAAGACCAGCATATCACCCCCGGGATATATTTCTATCGCTTCCAGGCGCCGGATTTCGTCAAATCTGGTAAAATAATTGCTGAGTGAACCATGATACTTATTGGATGGAGAGAAGTCTCCTACGAGGATCCTCGATTTCTCAAGCAAATTGAAAATTTGGGAGAAATCGGGAGGGGTACGCCCCCTTCAGGGGAAAAGTGCCGGTGAAAACCCCTATCCTACAAAGAATAAGCAGGTTGATGATAATGCAAGATAGTGAAGGATATCCGATAGAATTTCTTCAACTGGGGGAATCAGTGGTCTCCAAAAAGTATCGAAGAACTTTTGGGAGAGAAGGGGGTACGCCCCCTTCAGAGGGAGAGTGCCGAGAGGGGGAGTCGAACCCCCACGCGCCTTTCAGCACTGCGGATTTTGAGTCCGCCGCGTCTGCCATTTCCGCCATCTCGGCGTGTCCAATGTTAACCTACGCATCTACGAAATTTAACGCATATCCAGGCGGACTGCAAAATAGGATTTTCCCCGCGATAAGACCTCGGGACGTTCCGGAGTCCGCCGCGTCTGCCATTTCCGCCATCTCGGCGTTTGTTAGGTTACAGGATACAGGTTACAGGCAATAATATGAATGAAAAAACGGAGGATTATATTCGATTTAACACGGGTTGTCAACATGCCTAGTTCTTTGTTCTTTGAAAGAAAATCAAATTACGATAAATGAAAAAAATAAGGAGGTCGATAATAAAGAATGCGGTAAGTGATTGTTGGGTCAATAACTCGAGAAGGAGGTGTGTAGTGAAGATAAAATATTTAATCCCGGTTCTGCTGATATTGGTTACGTTTGGATCGGCAGCCTGGGAAACAATCGGTCCTTATGGAGGCAATATCCGGCCGGTGATGTTATCGTTCAGCAACGATAACATCGTTTATATTGCTTCTTACACTTATCCCGCCCAGATCGCCAAATCCACCAACGGCGGAACATCTTGGACCACGGTCGGATCGGTCAGCGGTTACGCGTATTGCGGCGCCGTCGATCCCACTAACCACAATAAAGTATACATTGGGAGCGGATCCTATTTTTACTGCTCCACCAACGGCGGAGTCAACTGGAGCAGCGTCTACGTCGCCAACACGCAACCCTATGGCATGGTCGTCAATCCCATAACGCCTTCGACGATCTACGCCGCCGGTTACGCCTACGACAACACGCGCTGGCGCTTATCTTTTATGAAGAGCACGGACAGCGGCGCCAGTTGGGCGAACACCTACATGTACGACAGCGCCGGTTACGGTTACGGCATAGCGATCGACCGGGCCAATCCTAACACCATCTACGTCTGCGGCTATTCCTATTATAACAGCACCTACGTACCTCTCATCTACAAATCCACGAACGGCGGCACCGGCTGGAACCTCGTTTCCTCCAGTATCCCGGCCACGGCTTACTACATCAATTCCATCATGGTCCATCCGACGAACCCGAATATCGTTTATGCCGGCGCTTGGTCGGGCATATACCGTTCCACCGACGCCGGCGCAACGTGGATCCAGATGAACACGCATTATTACAACTACGGTTTGGCCGCCAGCCCCGCGGCGCCCAACGTCTGTTATGCCGCCGGTTACAGCGATATTTATAAGACAACCGACGCGGGTGTTACCTGGTTCTCCGTGTCGACCGGATTCCAGGGGATAAACCCGTACTTTATCGCCATGAGTCAGTCCAATGCCGCGCTTGCTTACTATGGCGACACTAAAGGGATTTTTAAAACCACCAATGGCGGCACGAACTGGTTCGATTCCAACAATAACCTTAATATCGGCTCGATCGGCAGCTTCTGCATCGCGCCCTCTTCCTGCTCCACGATCTACACATCCTTCAAGGAAGTGGGCGTCTACAAAACGACCAACAACGGATCGAGCTGGACCCTACTGCCGACGCCGGTTTCCTGCGGCAATATCTGCGAGTTCGCGGTGGACCGGACCAATCCGGACATTCTCTACGGATTGGAAGGATCAGGCTGAGGAAACGCCGAGCTCTACAAGAGCACAGACGGCGGGTCCGTCTGGTCAGCAGCGCTGGACAGCTATCATACTGATGGCGGCGCTCTGGTTTTAGATCCCAATAACAGTTCGGTGGTTTACAGCGGCGGTTACGTGTACGACGGCGTATCCACGTACGTGATGACCGTTTCCAAATCCACGGACGGCGGCGTCACGTGGCAACGCGACACGCTTACGACGACCTACAGCATGTGCTACGGGCTCGCGGTCGACCGTTCGAATTCGAGCATTGTTTACGCGGGCGGTTACACGGGCGTATACAAGAGCACGGACGCGGGCAACACCTGGGCTTTATCCTCGACCGGGTTATCGGGAACCGTCAACGACATCGCGATCGGTTCCACCAAAGCCAATACCATCTTCGCCGGTTCTTCGTCGGGCGTTTTCAAGTCGACCAACGCCGGCGCAAGCTGGACCAACACCGGATGCACGAACGTGTACGCGGTCCTGATCAACCCCGTCAACGAAAGCGAAGTTTACGCGGCGACCTATACCGGCGTGTTCAAAAGCACGACCGGCGGCGGAGGCTGGGTGGCGATGAACACGGGCCTGACGAATCTCAACACCACCTCCCTGGGCATCAATGCCAACAAATACCTGTTTGTCGGTACTGACGGCAGCGGCATGTCCCGCTGGGGTTTAGGGGTCGGAGCCGACGAACAGTCGCCGAACCCGGTCCGGATCAAGCTCAACGTCCAACCCAATCCGTCGCCGGGCCGGACCGCGATTGACTACCAGTTGACGAGCACGACGCCGGTCCACCTCGCGATCTACGACATCCAGGGCCGGCTGGTGAAGCAACTTGTCAATGCCCCGCAGTCGCCAGGCGCGCATAACGTGGTTTGGAACGGTTTGAATACCGAAGGTAACCGCGTCGCTTGTGGCATCTATTTCTGCTCGCTGGACGCGGGTAAGGAGCGATCGGTTGAAAAACTGATCATCGCCGAATAAATTCGTATAGCTGATCACTCTCCTGTTGGAAAATGCGGACGGCGCGTAAAACCGCCGTCCGCTTCATTTCAGGATCTCGGAGATTAACGATCCGATTTTTTCTTTTTTTCCTTTCTCATGTATTCTTTCCAGTAATAGTAATGGTCGTAGATCCGTTTCGGATCGAGCCAACCGGATGCAGCCCGATGTGTTTTTTTGGAGTATTCATACAGGAAGGTGGGTATGCCCCGGCGTTTCAACAGTTCCAGGTTCTCGGCGATGACGCCGCTGGCGTCGGCCCATATTATGATCGCCGAGTCGCAGTCTCCGATCATGTTCGTTTCTCGCTCGTGCACGTCGTTGCCGTAAGGAACCGTCTTCCAATTGCCGGCGTTATACCGTATGCTCTTGGCGTGTCCGACGATCACTTTCGTGTACCCACGGGATTTCAGGTAATCCTGAAACAACCAGTTCGCGCCCGGTGCTTCGCCGACGATGATCATCATCCTGCGATCCATCGCCTCGTCGATCTTTGCTATGATCTCACCGGGCAGGGATCCGGCGCGGAATGACTTGCTGCCCATGAGAAGCAGACGCCGGCCGGATAATTTATCTCTTCGGGTCATAGAGCGCTGGTAATTTACAGCATTTCCATTCGGTTCAGGCTCGCCAGCACCGTTTCCGCGTCCTCCCAGCAATTCGCGTAACGGATATGATACATAATCTTTAAACGGTTATCGCCATCCTATACGGTCCAATTATTAAGCGACGCATCCTTCGAGAGCGTGGAAAAGCGAAGGAGCGGTGTGCGGTCAACTTCCACGCCATCTTTGTGCGCCCGCACCACGATCTCGACCGTCCCTTCCTCGACGCAGCCGACCAGGGCGCGGGGAATGGCGGCCTCGGCGATGGTTCCGATCCGGCATTCCACTCCCTCTCGGGCCTCCAGGGCCAGGTCCCGGGCCACGGGCTTATAGAACTTCAATTCATACTTGTATGATTGGATATCATGATTGATGACGTCTAAACGGATGTATAAATTACGCTCGTCAAATCCGAAATAGATCCCGGCGAAAAGACCGGCGAACCGGTGCATGGTCCCGCCGATCCTCTTGATGTCGACATAGCCGGCGTTGTACCACTCGTAATAAGTGGTGATCTGGCCATCGATGACCGGGGTCATCCGGTCGATCGGCGGGCTGGCCACGGCTTCATCCCGACGGTTCAGGGGCGCGTATAGTTCGGGCGGCGGGTCATCGCCGATGTGTTGATAGATCCAGACCGCGTTCTGTCGGAAGAGTTCATCGAAGACCTCGGTCGTAAGGCTTGAATAATCGTCGCCGAACCACCAGTACCAGTCGCTGCCCTCCAGGACGTAGAGCTTGTCCCAAACCTCGGGATCCTCGATCTTTTTCTCGACCAGCCGGTCCCGGATTTTTTTGACGACCAGCCAGGCCTGGTGGTCCTCGGTTTTACCGATCCAGATATTGAAATTGGCGCCGATCCAGGACCCGGGGAAAATGGTATGCAGAGTGTCTTTCGTATCGTTCTCGGCGAGGAATTGAGAGATGGTTGCGGTGGGAAGCCGCTCGCTTATCAAGCCGGTATAAAACCGGTCGAGGAACTCGGAACCATCCTGCTCGTAATATTCCCAGGCGTTCTCGCCGTCGAGAATTATCGGCAGGAGGAACCGGTCGCCGCCGGGCAGAAGGTCGCGGATATGCTTGATCCGGTTCAACAGGTCCGCGGCCGCATCGGCCGGATCCCAGGCATTGTAGGTGAATCCGATCAGGTCGGAAAGCACATGGTCGCGGAAGACGACCTTGAGATCGCCGAAACGCCAGGGTTTATATAGCTTTTCCGGATGGTTGGGGATGCCGTTCTCGTCCCGGTGGAAGGAAGTCTTGATGCTGCGCGCCAGGATCTCCTCGTCGGTCGCGATCCACTCGATGCCCTGGGCCGGCAGGATCTCCGCCAGTTCCGGACAGACGCTCCCTTCGGAGGGCCATAAACCTTTGGGCCGGACACCGAAGAATGATTCAAAACACCGGATCCCTTCCGCGATCTGGCGGACCGCGTCCTCCGGGTGACGGAATTGAAATGGGATTTCCAGATTCGGATTGGACTCCCGGGCGAGATCGCTGTTGATCAGCAGCGGGAGTATGGGATGATAAAGGGGCGACGTGGTCAATTCGATCTGGCCGGCTTCACGAGCAGTTCGGTATTCGGCGACCGTTTCCTGAAAAACCCGCGCGGTAAGGCGCTGGATCGCTTCCTTGTCGGTTTCCCGAAAATTCTTACCCCGTTCAAAAAGCTCGCGAACTTCGTCCCGGAATAAAGGATCGATCCAAACCAGGTTCGCCCAAACCTGCAGGTCCCGCACCTCCTCGACCGTGAAATCCCGGGCAATGGTCGGCAGCTCCTCGTCGACGATGTTCTTTCCCCGTTTCAGAAGCAGGGAGAAATAACGCGGATAGGGTTCGATCATCCGGTCCCAATTGGCCAGGAAAAAATCTTTAAGGATCTCGACGCGTTCCTCGATCGTCAGATCCTCGGCCTTTTTCTGAAAAAGAACGTACTGCCGGTCGGTTATCCGGCCTTCCTGGTATCCCCGGAGTTGCATGAGCAGGGACGGCGAGAAGTTGAACGTGGCCCGCAATTCGGGAAATTTTCGTACATGCCGGAGCATATCAAGATAGTCCTTCAGGGCGTGCAGCCGGACCCAGGGTAAAGGCAGAACATTATCACCGGGCCGCGCGTAGGGCGGTTGGTGAAAATGCCAGAATAGGGCGACGGACAGGTTACCCATACGAATGATGACGGAGATGGCAACGGTAGATTACAGAGATGACGGGATTTTTAATCACCGTAATCTATTTCTCATCACTGTAATCGTTTGTTGTTAATTAAAGTAACCGAGGTAGAATTTGGCGTCGTTGGCTATGTCCTGGGCCGGGTTCAGTTCCAATAATTTCTTAAGGGTTTCCTTGGCCTTTTCCTTGTTGCCCAGCGTGCCGTCCATGCGTCCATAGGCGAGCAGGGCCAGGTGATAAAAAGGAGAACCCTTATTGGCGGCGACCTTCTGATAATAGCTCAGGGCTTTTTCATACTCCTTTAGCCCCTCGGACGCGCAGCCCGCAGCGTATAGCGCGGAGCCGTTAAGCAGGTAATCACCCTTGTCTTTGCCCAGGTAGCGGGTGAAATAACTCAAGGCTTCGTTGTATTTACCGGCGTGGTATTCAATAACACCCAGATAATAAAGGCTCAGTTTTCCGGGCCGGGTGTTCGCGTACTTTTCCGACAATTGAAGGAGCATATTCTGGGCATCGGTCATTCGACCCATCCCGATCAGGCTTACAGCCTGGATGTGCATCAAGTCGGCTTCCGGTTTCAGCGGCTCGTTGCGCGATACAAAATAGATCAGAGCCACGCCGCCCAGAATGACCGTCGCCGCGCCCCAGATAACGTTTTCGCGGTGTTTGACGATATACCTGATGGCCTTCTGCATCAAAGACTGAAACTCGTCTTCCTTAACGTGCCCACGCTCGATATTTCTCATAAATCTCCTTTAATTTTTGTTTCCTGCATCATATTTATTATCTTTATTTTTCCCTCTAATCTGTTTCCTATTTCTTGCTTTATTTTTCCCTGTTCCCTGTAACCTGTTTCCTATGTAGAAACACCCCTGACCCGATTCGAACGGGTGGCCTGCGGTTTAGGAAACCGCCGCTCTATCCAACTGAGCTACAGGGGCAATAGAACTATCCTACCTTTGCGGAGGTTGCCGATTTTTCGTTTTCCGCTTGTGCCGGATTTGTGCCATTTTCGAGCTTATTTACCGCTTCCCGGAGGTGGGTATCTGATAAATGACTGTACCGCATGGTCATTTTTATATCCTTGTGGCCCAGAAGTACCTGGACCGTCCGGAGATCAGTACCGGCCATGACTAACCGGGAGGCGAAGGTATGGCGCAGATCGTGAAATCGAAAATCGGTTATCCCTGCCCTTTGTACCGCCCTGCTGAAACCCGTTTTAACATCGGTATAGGGGTTACCTTCGGGATTAGCGAAAACATACTGATTGCTGAGTTGAGGGCTTAATCCCAGTAAGCAGTTGAGGAGGGTATCGTTAATGGGGATGGTCTTGTGTTCATTGTTCTTCGTTTGCCGGATGTGGAGTATTCGGTTCTTAAAATCAATATCTCCCCATTGAAGGTGTAGGATCTCCCCCTTGCGCATGCCAGTATTAAGAGCCATGACCACTATTGGTTTGATGTGATCGGCGCATTGTACCATAAGCCGCTCGATCTCCTCAGCGTTGAGGTAGCGTATCCTTCCCGGTGGTTCCTTAAGCTTTTTTACGGTCTTCAGGGGATTATTAAGCAGATATCCCCATTCAACCGCTTTGTTGAACATATGCTTAATACAGGCAACTTCCCGGTTGACGGTCGAGTTTTTTAAGGTAACCTTGCGCTGATTTATGTGGTAATCGATATCATGGGCTGTTATGTCCTTGATCTGGCAATTACCGAAGGTTTTTAGCAAGGCGTTAATACTAACCTGGTCCCGGCGAAATGAACTGGCTGTTTTATTTGTCCGGGCATAGGTTAAGTATTCTCCGCATAGTTTTTCAAAGATCATTTTCTCTGGTTCGGAAATTCCCAGGTATTTGCCTTTCACTAGATCAATTTCAACTGCCTTAAGAGCCAGCCGGGCCTGATCCTTAGAATGGCCTACCCGTTTCCGTACTCTTTTGCCATTTTGGGAGGTGTAATCGATATACCATACCTTCTGGCGCTGATATATTCTCATAAGCGCCTCCCAGTTTTAAATACCACGTTATTATACCTGCCGAGGTCCACAAGTCAAGGATTTAACTAATTCCTCCCTGGCCGGGGGTGTTTGCGGCCATTCAGCCATTTATCTATCTCGGCGCTGTCAAACCTCAGCAACCGGCCCACTTTGATATAGGGAATTTCGCCCTTGTGTGTCCAGTCATAGATTGTCTTTACTTTAATGCTCAATTTCTCTGATAGTTGATTTATTGATATTAGATTCATTTTATCCCCCCATTTAATAAGTTCTATCCGGATAGGAATTCCAGTATTTAATCAATCCGGTGAATTGCTTTATATCGAATCGATCAACAAGATATTTTACCCTTTCTTCAAAATAAGCAAGGGGATCATCAAGCCCATCTTGTTTGCATAACTGGTATAATTCCTCAGCGATGCTAATTTCATTGTCATTGTCAGCTATGGTATATGATCTCCCTGGATTGTGTTCTTGCCAGTAGGTTAAAAATATCATTCTCATATCATTGTGTGGTGTGTGATTAGCTTTTAGA
>Ga0315279_10002910_pt1 | contig 24747 bp, 15 predicted proteins | sample YL17G06_20_MG_FD_203694 | JGI IMG/M metagenome (GOLD analysis project Ga0315279, IMG submission 203694) | Sediment microbial communities from Yellowstone Lake, YNP, Wyoming, USA - YL17G06_20 | ecosystem: Environmental > Aquatic > Freshwater > Lake > Sediment | place: USA: Wyoming | collected...
CGAACGCGCGCACCCTCATCGGGTAGAGCGCGGCCCCGCCCGTCTCCCGGATCCGGCGCGCGAGCGCGGTGGTGTCGATCCCCCGAATCCGTGCCGCCTGGAGCAGCTTCGCCGAGGCATCGACCACGCCGACCAGATGGAGACACTCCTCGAGCGACCCTCCGCGCACGAACGGGCCGTGGCCCTTCACCAGCGTCGCGGGCGAGTCGGCGAGATAGCGCGGGATGCGCGCCTCCATCTCTTTCGAACCGACCGGTTCAAGGTACTGAGGATAGGCGATATTAGGGCCGTTTCGCCAAGCCCTCGCCCGGGGCCGGAGCTTGCCCCCCGGCGCGGGCAGGGTCGACCGAACGGGTGTTATGCGACCCCACGAACGTCTCCCGGGCGTCGCGCCGCCACGTCGACGGCGCGGCCGGGCAACGCGGACTCCGACACAGGGCAGACAGAGACGGCGCGCGACCTATCACGCACGGTCGTTCTCCGACACAGCGACCCAGGCGGCGCAGCCCGATCCGGTGCAGGCGTACTGCACGATTGGCGTCATCGTGCCGTGCCGCGCAGCAGGCGTGCTCCAGCTGGAATGCCCGGCTGGGGGGCCGCGCCGGTGCGCGGCCCCCCGATGGTGCTACTTGCGAATAGCCCTGACCACCTGCACGGGCCCGATCAGCCCGGACGGCAACAGGGGCGAATCGGCGCGGTAGAACTGCTGCGCCGTGTAGGTGTACTTCGTGATGACGCCCTCCTGCTGATCGCCGATCAGCCGGTTGACCCACAAGTTGACGACCTTGATTTCGAGAATGTTCGCGCCCGGCTTGAGCATGGAGGTCACGTCCACGCGGAACGGCGCCTTCCAGTAGGTGCCGATCGCCTTGCCGTTGACCGTCACTTCGGCGATGTTCTTGACGTCGCCCAGATCGAGCCACAGCTTCGCGCCGGCCTGGAACCAGTCCGCCGGAGCCTGAATGGTCTTGGTGTAGGTGCCGGTACCGGAGAAGTACTTCACTCTGGGATCGGCGTGCTCGTGCCAGGACGCCAGCGCGGGCAGCGTGACCTTGGTGGGCGCGCCGCGGTTCGGCTGGAACGCGACGTCCCAGGAACCCTCCACCGACCCGAGCTTCGTCTCCACGGGCTTGGCGATGGTGCGCGACGGCGCGGTGGCGGCCTTGCGGAACACCACGAACACAGCGTCGTTCGGCTGCAGGGTCAACGACACGATGGTGCGGCCCTCGGCCGTCCGGTAGGACGCGGCCTCGACCCCGCCCGTCTCGGCGTGCCAAAGTTCCGGCGCCTTGCCCTGGACGCGGAAGGTGGCCTCCACGTCCTCGGCGCGAGCGTTCCGGTGGCTCACCCAGTAGAGGTCGCCGTCGGCCAGCTTGCGGTGCACGAAGGCCAGTTCGGTATCGGCCTGCGGCTTCGTGTACTCGAAGTCGGCTGCGACCTTCAGCGACGCGAGGGCGTCGGCGATGCTGCCGGTCAGGACCTTGCCCTTGCCCGTGGTGCCGCCCCAAAGCTGGCCAGCGATGGTCTGGAACTCTTCCTGGCTATCGGAAAGGCTTGGGGATTCGATGGGCTTGGGCCCTACGACGATTGCGCCGGCGTTCACCATGTCGCGAATCTTGCGGAGCACGGCGAGCGGCATGCGCTGGCTGTTCGGGTCGAGCGCCAGGACACGGTAGCTCATCCCGGTAGCCGTGGTGAGCAGGCCGGCGGGAGAAACGGTCAGGCGGTTCTTCACTACGTCGGCGTTCGCATAGTCGAAGCTGTAACCGGCCGGAATCGGCGGCGGGTTGCCCTGGAACAGGGCGGTGACGTTGGAGTCCTCGCCGTAGTAGTAGACGATGTCGGCCACGAACCTGCCCTGCTGCAGCAGGTAGGAGCTGCGCGCGAGGTAGGTGGTCCAGACCTTGGCCTGCTCCGCCCAGGTCTCGTGCCGGGTGAACCACTGGCCGAACGGCCCGAGGCCCAGGCCGGGGATCTTGTCGTTGACCGGCTGGTGGACCGAGGTGTGGATCACGAAGCGGTTCAGCCCCATCGACATCTCGCGGTCCGCGGTGGGCTTCAGGGTTTCGGGCGAGAACGACCAGGCGCCGCTGCCGGCGGTGAGGGACTCGGCCGCCACGAGGTTCTGACCGTAGATATGCGCGACGGACGCGGACTCCCGGATGTCGGTGTCGTACCGTTCGTTGGCGCGACCCGGTTGCGCGGTCCACATGGCGCTCATGGGCACGGCGGCCCTGGCCTTGACCTCCATGCCGTCGGCGATGAAGGCGCGGCCGGATTCATGGGACTCGGTGTAGCGCGCCATGCCGCGCGTCGCGAGGAGATCCGTCAGCTGGTCGTAGTGATACTCCGCGGTCAGCTCGGTCAGCGTCTTCCGGAAGTCCCACAGGAAGCGGTCGGTGGCCTCGGCGCTTTCCACGATGCGGCCGGTGAGCGCGGGCAGCCACGGCTTGATGTCGTAGCCGCGCCGTTTCGCGAACTCCGCGGGCATCTCATTGGTCCAGTTGGCCACGCCGGCTTCCCAACTGTCCGTGATCACGTACTGCAGGCCGCGCTTGCCCATCAAGCCGCCGGTCGCGTCCTTGTACTGGTCCAGGTAGTTCTCGAAATACGCTTTCACATGGCCCTTATCGAGCTTGTCTACCTCGAGCCCGGTGGCTTCCGGTGACGCAGGACGGTTCTGCTGACCCGTCAGCGAGTAGCCGATGCGAAGCACCACCCAGTTGCCCGCTGGCGGCGTCCAGTCCAGGGTGCCGTCGGCGCGCATCTTCGACGTCAGGTCGACGATCTCCGCCTTGCGGACGGCCTCGGTTGCCGGGACCGCCGGGGTGGCCATGGCGTAGATGTTGGTCGCCGCCGAGAAGGCCGCCTTTTCCTGGAACCGGTTGACCACCGCGCCGTGCAGGAGGAACTCGGCAATCTGCGTCCCGGCCGGCGCTGCGGGAGCCTGCGCCCGCCCGCCGCCCTGCCCACCGCCGAACCCGCCTGTGCCGCCGCGCGCCTGGTTCTGCTGCGGCTGCGGGGTCAGGATCGACACCCGGAAAAAGTGAGCAGTGACCGGGGCGAAGGCGATGGTGCGCGCGCCGGCGGGAATCGGCGCCACGCTGCGGAACTCCCTCCCATCGTCACTCGCTTCGAGTTGCGGGCTGCTGCCGCCGCGTCCCCCCGCGCCGCCGGCGGTGATGAAGCTCAGGCCGCGGATGGTCGCTGCCTGCGGGAGCTCGTACTGGATCCAGGCCCGCTCGCCCACCGGAGCGGCCGGCAGGAGCGCGGCTTTCGCCAGGTCGCCATCGGTGAGGGCGGCCACGTCGAACACACCGCCGCTCGAAGTCACCTTCGGCTGCATCGCGCTCATCGGACGGTCGCTGTCGGGCGCGCGATAGGCGACGACCGCCGCGTCCGCATAGAACTCGGGCGGCGGCGCCTGACTGCCGGCCTGGCCGCCGGGCCCGCCTCGTCCGCCGACCTGGTTCTGATACGGGCCGGTCGCCGAGGGAGGCTTTGGCAACGAGCCGGTGAACGGACCTCCGCCATCGACGCGGGTCTCGCTCCACACGTACTTCTTCATCGCCTGGGCTGGCGGGACCCAGGGTCCGCCGCTTTCACTCCACCCCGGCGATCCCGCGATCGCCATCTCGAGGCCCAGCTGGTCGGCCAGCGTAGTGGCGTACTTGAAGGCATCCTTCCATTCCGGCGTCATGTAGACGAGCCGCTTCTCGACGACCTGCGGCGTGTTCAGGCCGGCGTCGAAGTTCTGGAAGCCCCCGATGCCAACGCGCTTCATCCACTCGAGGTCGGCCTTGATGCCTTCCTTGGTGACGTTGCCGCTCATCCAGTGCCACCACACGCGGGGCTTGGCGCTGTCCGGCGGATTCTGGAAGCCCTGCAGCAGGGCGTCCCCCTGGGTCTGGGCTACTCCGGCCCACGTGCCCAGCACGACCAGGGCGGCGGCTGCCGCCGTAAGCCATCGATGTTTGCCTGAGAATCGCATCTGTTTCTCCCTCGCTCCGAACCTCTGACGCCCTGAAACCACTCACGCCTGGGGGAATCGGTCGCCGCCTGCGGCTCAACGCTTGTAGCTCAGCCCGAAGCCGAACTTGAACATAGGGTCAACAATGTCGAACGGCACGTCGGCGCTTGATGCTGTGGCTGGCCGCGTCGAGAGTGAATGCGCGGTTCCACCCGCGCAGACGGAACACTTGCTGGTAGAACTCGTCGTGGAACACGGTCGCGCGGTCAGGGAATTGCACGTCCTGCCCGTTCGGGCGGCGGCGCAGCGTGCAGAATCTGCGATCAGCGCTTCTCAGCCACCTGGGGACGTCTCTCGACGCGTCACCAGCGCCCTGCGCCGGCCTCGCCGAAGCTCGCCGAGGCCGTGGCGAAGCGACCTGCAGGCGAGCGAAGGCGGGCGCCTCCTCATTGGGTCGCGGGCTCGTAGTGCTCGAGGGGCGGCCCGCCGCGTAGCACGTGCGTGAGGTGAACGGCCTGCCGGAACCGTGCGATGCTCTCCCCGGACGAGACGTGGTGGGCCGCCTGCTCGAGCGTGATCTTCCCGGCGCCGATCGCCCCCACGCCGGCGACGAAGCACGCCCCCTTGTGCCATCGCAGCATGTCGAGCACCGCTGCGACCGGGGCGTCCCACCGGCACAGCCCGACCCGCGGATTGAGGTAGACGGCCTCGGCGTCGATCGGTTTCACCACCGGGTGGTCGAGCCGGTCGGTGTAGTCGATCGCGACCGACTCGGGCCGGACGATCGCCTCCGTTCCGTACCGCTCCGCGAGCACCGCCATGGCCTCGGCCGAGGCGAGCGGGCTCTGGGTGATCATGCACGCTTTGTGGTTCGTCTCGCGGTAGAGCGTCTTGTGGAACATCAGCTCCCAGTCGTCCCCCTCGTCCGCCTCGATCGGGAGGCGCCGGATCGAGATCTCGAACCCCTCGGGCGATGCCGCCGTCGGGCAGTAGAGCATCTCGTGCTCGGTGATCTTCTCGCTCATCGAGCCGGTCGCGTACGGGGAGATCCCCTGGACGAAGTTGAAGAGCGCGCGCTCGCGGAAGGCGCGGATCGTCGCCTCGTCGCGCGTTTCGTACGTCCCGAACTCGGCCGCATCGAACGCGCGCACCCTCATCGGGTAGAGCGCGGCCCCGCCCGTCTCCCGGATCCGGCGCGCGAGCGCGGTGGTGTCGATCCCCCGAATCCGTGCCGCCTGGAGCAGCTTCGCCGAGGCATCGACCACCCCGATCAGATGAAGGCACTCCTCGAGCGACCCTCCGCGCACGAACGGGCCGTGGCCCTTCACGAGCGTCGCGGGCGAGTCGGCAAGGTAGCGCGGAATGCGCGCCTCCATCTCCTTCGAGCCGACCGGCTCGACGTACGTGCCGGACGGCACCCTCCCGAGCGTCCACGCCCCCGTTCGGTCGATCGGCACGAAGGAGAACTCCTCGGTGCCCTGAACCTCCCCCTCGAAGAGGAGGAAGTTCTCGGCCCCCTTCGCGTCGAAGGAGACCGAGATCGCCGAGAGGTAGTGGGCGTGGATTGACGCTTCGACCCCCGGGATCGCGAGGATCTTGCGGTGGATCGTGGACTCGGTCGACGCCCGCCCGTCGCCCCAACTCACGCGCGAGAAGCGCACCGGGACGATGTCGCTCGGGACGAGCGCGCCGACCTGCGCCCCGGACGCGGTGATGTGGAAGACGTCGCGGTCGATCGGGTCGCGAAGGGCGAGGTTGCCGCTGTGGGTGTTGTTGCCGCGCGTGAGCATGATCGCGCGGCCCGTGTCGCGCATGAGCGGGAAGATCCGCTCCGCCGCGCCCGCACCCGCCGCCTCGGCGGTCACGCGATCTGCTCCCGCCGGCCCGGGCCCCGCCCGGCGATCGCCACGCCCGCCATCTGCTCGAACTCCGCCGCCCCCAGGATTGCGTCGAGCCCCAGGTCCTCGAACGCCGTCGCGCGCGGCACCCCACGCTCGTCCCAGCCGAGCGACTCGTAGTACTCGGTCCGCATCGCGCGGAACTCCCGCTCGGGGCACACGGTCGCGCGCCCCTCGATCACGATCGGGTCGCGGAAGAAACGCGGGGGGAGCCAGTCATCCTCCGCCGTGAAGCCGCACAGGAGATTGAACAGGCGCTCGAGCGTCAGCACGCGCCGCGAGATGGTCTCGAGATCGCTCGCCTTCATCTCGAGCCCGGTCACGTCGTTCAGCATGTTGGCGAACTCGTCGAGCGTGACCGAGAACCCGGCGAAGGCGCACACCCCGAGCACGTCGTAGGCGGTGTTGTGGTAGGCGGCGTTGCGCGCGACGAGTGCCGCGCCCTCGGATTTCACCCCGGAGAACTCTCCGTACCCCGCGCAGAACGCGAGCGGGGCGCTGTAGCCCCCTTGCAGGTGACAGCCGCCCCGCGCCGTGATCATGTAGGACATCGCCTGGGTCCAGGTCGCCCGCGGGTCGTACGCCGGGATCTCCATCCCCTTCACGGTCATGGCCGCCTCGGGGTGGCCGTAGCGCTCGGCGAGCCGCCGCGCCCCCGACGCGAGCGCGCGCCCGAGCGCCCCCTCGCCGCGCGCCATGGCGCGTACGAGCGGAACGAGCGCGCGCGCATTCCCGAACGCCGGCGCCAGGGCGTCCGCCTCCGGCCCGTCCGACCGAGTCGCCCCGCACGCGCGCGCGAACTCCGATGCGTCCGCCATCAGCGCCCGCTCGCCCTCGGTGCGCGCGTCCGCCCGCTTCACCCGCGCGATCCCGAAGATCTCCATCAGCGCGGCGATCGTGCCCCCGGCCGAGATCGTGTCGAGGCCGAGCCGGTTGCAGAGGTAGTTGGCCTCGGTGATCGGCTCGAGGTCGTAGATGTCGAGGTTCGCCCCGAGCATCGCAACGGTCTCGAACTCGGGCCCCTCGCCGCTGTCGACCACCACCCCGCACTTGTCGAGAAGCTCGGTCTCGCGCGTGCACCCGATCGGGCATTGGAAGCAGGCGCGGCGCTTTACCTTGATCGCCGGGTGAGAGGCCAGGGCTTCCCCCCCAATCCGCTCGACGCGTTCGTGGTCGTGGCAGGCGTCGCGGAAGTTGCAGTGGATCAACTCGTCGTACTGCGCCAGCATCCCGAGGAGCCCGGCCGTCCCCATCGAGGAGAGGATCCCGAACTGCTCCGGGGGCTTGGTGAGCTTGCCGACCCGCAGCTTCGCATGCGCCTTGTAGACCGAGCCCGCGACGTTCTTCGGGCGAAGCGCCTCCGGCGCCGCGCTCTCGATCGCCACCGACCCCGCGACCACGATCGCGAGCAGGTTCTTCGAGCCGAAGACCGCCCCGCCGCCCCCGCGCCCGAGCGCGCGCCCCTTGTCGTTCATGATCGCGGCGATCCGGCCGAGCCGCCGGCCCGCCGCGCCGACCGTCATGACGCGCACGCCGCGGCCGTAGCGGGCCTCGAGGGCCTCGGTGACCGCGTCGACATCGTCGAGGTCGGCTTCCGGAGGGGCGTCGAACCGCACCCCGTCGGCATCCACGAAGAGGACGATCGGATGGGGCGAGCGGCCGGTCACGACCATGGCGTCGTGGCCCGTCCGCTTGAACTCGACGCCCCATCGGCCGCCGCTGTTCGTCGATCCAATGCCGCCGGTGAGCGGCGACTTGAAGTTGGCGTGGAAGCGGGCGCTCGTCGGGACGGGCGTCCCGTTGGCGGGCGAGGTCGCCAGGACGAGCGGGTTCTCGGGCCCGAGCGGATCGACCCCGCGGAACGGGTTCTGGTGGCGGTCGCGAAGGCGCAGGAACCGCTCGACGAGGAGCGCGGTCCCGAGGCCCCGCCCGCCCACGAACAGCTCCGCGAGCCGCTCGTCGAGCGCGTGCGGGCGGGCGGTGCCCGAGGCGAGATCCACCTCGAGCACGCGCCCCAGCATCCCCCTGGGAAGCGGGCTCATCGAGGCCGTGCGTCCTTCGGCGCGGGATCGGACCGTCCGTGGCACCCCAGCGTGGCTGCCACGCTGGGGGCCCCGCCGTGGCACCCCAGCGTGGCTGCCACGCTGGGGGCCCCCCGCCGTGGCGGGGTGGCCCCGCCTACGCTCGTCCACGACTCCAGCGAGCTACGGCGAGGCCTCGCCGTAGCCGCGCAGAGAATTCGGAGCGCGGCGAAGGCGGGCGCGCGACCCGGCGGCCCGTCGGCGCGCCCCGCATCCTTGCGATTCTAGACCCGGGCGGGGCCTTGCGACAAGACGGCAGAGGGTCGTGTCTGCGATCCTGCCGCGGCCGCGCCGTGATGCCGGTCCGCGCAGGCCGCGAGGCGAGCGCGTGCTTGAACTGCGCTTGACGCGTGCGAGCCCGTGGGGATAATCAGCGGCTGGGGTCCCTCCGAACAGCCCCATTCCACGGCGGCCTCTACTGGCCCCCTTTTGCACGGCCTATCCCCAACGCCGCGCCGCTCGCCGGTGCCGTTCGCGCTGCTCCGCGACGTACGCGGCCTGTCGGGACACGACAGCCCGGGCCTTCCCGAGCCCGGCAGGAGGCTGGTGAAGAGATTCGTCGCCGCGCCCAAACGATAGAGGCGGGTGCGGGCGTGGTTTCGCACCCGTAAACGTCGGGGCCCCGGGCATTAGTGCTTGTGCTTCGTCCCCGACATGGAAAACACTCCGGGAGTGATTTCGGCGAATCTCGCCGAAATCACTCCCGGAGTGGTACTGGGAGGGAGCATCGTGGCCGCAAGTGTGCGCTTTGCCAGTCACCGAGCGCGGATGGCCGCCGCCATCGCCGTGTTGATCGTCGCCGGGGTTGTCGGTGCGGCCGTGGTTCTGCGCGCGATCCAGGCGCCATCCGCTCCGGCCGTTCCATCCACCCTGGCCGACCTCGAGCGTGCGTTTCGCACGCCTCCAGACGATGCCCGGATCATGATGCGGTGGTGGTGGTTCGGGCCTGCCGTCACGAAGGCCGGGCTCGAACGCGAGATGCGTCTCATGAAGGACGGCGGCATCGGGGGCTTCGAGATCCAGCCGGTCTACCCAGTCGCGCTGGACGACCCGGCCCGGGGGCTCGTCACGCATCCCTTCCTCTCCGATGCCTTCATCGATCACCTCCGCTTCGCCGCCACCAAAGCCCGAGAACTCGGTCTTCGGGCGGACCTGACGCTCGGCAGCGGCTGGCCCTACGGCGCCCCTCAGGTTGACATTACACAGGCGGCCGGCAAGCTGAGAATCGAGCGCGTGGCGGTAGCAGCCGGGGCCCAGCGCGTCATCGTGCCAGACATCCGCGCCGGCGAACGGCTGATGGCGGCCTTCCTCGCACCAACGACGGCGCCGGCAACCACGGACGGACTTCGGGAAGTCGCCTCCATCACAGACGGCGTCCTGCATCTGCCGGACCGGGCACCCTCCGCACGAGAGGTGCTGTTCTTCATCAGCAGCCGCACGGGCATGATGGTGAAGCGCGCGGCCGTCGGCGCCGAAGGCTTCGTCCTCAACCACTACGATCGCGCCGCGGTCGACCATTACCTGAGGACCGTTGGCGATCGACTGTTGTCTGCCTTTGACGGTGCGCCGCCGTACGCGGTGTTCTGCGACAGTCTCGAAGTCTACGAGTCGGACTGGACCGACGATTTCCTCGAGGCCTTCAAGGCCCGCCGCGGCTACGACCTGCGTCCCTTGCTGCCCGCGCTGCTGCTCGACGCGGGCCCGTCCACCGCGGCGATCCGCCACGACTGGGGCCGGACGCTCACCGAGTTGCTGAACGAGCGTTTTCTGGCGCCGATGCAGGCGTGGGCCCAGCAGCACGGCACGCGCTTCCGCATCCAGGGCTACGGCATTCCTCCGGCGACCATTTCGAGCAACGCCGGCGTCGACCTGCCGGAAGGCGAAGGCTCGCAGTGGAGGACACTGCGCGCCTCACGATGGGCCGCCTCCATCGGCCACCTCTACAACCGGCCGGTGATCTCCTCCGAGACCTGGACCTGGCTGCACTCGCCGACGTTCATGGCAACGCCCCTCGACGTCAAGGCGGAAGCCGACCTGCATTTCCTCCAGGGCATCAACCAACTGATCGGCCACGGCTGGCCGTACACGGCCGACGGCGTGGCCTACCCGGGATGGCGGTTCTACGCGGCCGGGGTGTTCAACGACAAGAACCCCTGGTGGATCGTGATGCCCGACCTCGCACGCTACCTCCAGCGCGTCAGTGTCCTGCTGCGGCAGGGCCGGCCGGCCAACGACGTCGCCTTGTACCTGCCGATCGACGATGCGTGGGCGCACTTCGTGCCAGGAAAAGTCGGCTCGCTCATCGAGACGCTGGCCCAGCGCGTCGGCGCCGATGTCATTCCGAACATCCTCGATGCGGGCTTCAACCTCGACTTCATCGATGACGGCGTGCTGGCCGGCGGGGCGAGGGTCGAACAGGGCCAGTTGGCGATCGGTCAGAACCGCTATCGCGCCATCATCCTCCCGGGCGTCGAGCGTATCCCGCCGGCAACGCTCAGCGCGCTCGAATCGTTCGCCCGCCAGGGGGTGCGCGTCGTGGCCACACGCCGGACGCCGGACCTGGCGCCGGGCTACACGGCCACGCCGGCGGATCACGCCGCGCTCGAGGCAACGGCGGACCGCCTGTTCCGCGCCGTGTCGCCCGCGGGCGTGTTCGTGGAGCGCGAGGCCGATCTCGCGGCGGCGCTCGTCGCCCGCGTCCAACCTGACGTGGCGGTGTCCTCCAGCGCCTCCGACATCGGTTTCGTGCATCGGCGCACCGACGCGGCCGATCTCTACTTCGTGGCCAACACGTCGAACGCCCGCCGGTCGATTGATGCCACCTTCCGCCTCGGCGCCGTCCAGGCGCAGCAATGGAATCCGCTGACCGGTGACATGACGCCGGCGGAGTACCGCCCGCTGGCGGGACGGGCGGGCGCCACGCTCGCCCTCGATCTCGCGCCGTACGAGTCCACCGTGATCGTGTTCCCGCTGGGTGCGCCCCCCTCGAAGCGCGTCACGCCAGCGACGCCGCGATCCGTCGCGCGCGCCGATCGACTTCCCGGGCCGATCGATATCAGCACCGGCTGGCGGGTGACGTTCGGTCCGACCCTCCCGCCCGCGGACTGGAACACCCTGCGATCCTGGACCGACGATGAGGCGACGCGGTTCTACTCGGGCGTGGCTGTCTACGAGAAGACGGTTGACGTGCCCGCGCCGATGCTGCGGAAGGGCCTGACCGTGCGAATCGACCTTGGCGAGCCCAAGGCCATTGAGATGGGCGGACCCCGCGCGCGTGTCCAGGCATGGGTCGATGCCCCGGTGCGCGAGGCCGCCGTGGTGACCGTCAACGGCCGGCGCGCGGGTTCCGTCTGGTGTCCGCCATACACGCTGGATGTGACGCCGCTGCTGCGTCCCGGCCCCAACCTCATCCGGATCGACGTGGCGAATCTGGCGATCAACTACATGGCGGGCCATGCGTTACCCGACTACAAGCTCTTGAACCTGCGTTACGGCACACGATTCGAGCCGCAGGACATGGACAAGGTGCAGCCGGTTCCCGCGGGACTCCGCGGCCCCATCCGCCTCGTGGCGGCGCCTGCGGCACGTACGGCGACCTCGATCCGATAGGACACACCCATGACTGACGACACCAGGACCCGGTCGGCCGAGCCCGTCGATGAGTACGAACGCGAACCCGTGCCGGCACGAGCCTGGCTTGGGTTTTCGAGCTTCGTCGGCCAGTACGCCGGCGAGCACACGGCCGGCACCGAGTTGATGATCGGGCCGCTCTTCATCGCGTCGGGGGTCAGCGCCATCGACGTGGTCGGCGGCCTCTTCGTGGGCAACCTGCTCGCCGTGCTGAGCTGGGTGTTCTTGACGGCGCCCATCGCCGTGCGCGCGCGCATGACGCTCTACTACCAGCTCGAGCAGATCTGCGGCCGCAGACTGGTCACCGCCTACAACCTCGCCAACGGCGTGATGTTCTGCTTCCTGGCCGGCGCGATGGTCACGGTGAACGCGACGGCGGCCGGCGTCTGGTTCGATATCGCCATGCCGGGCCTGAACGATCTGTACCCGAACAGTGTCGGCTGGGTGATCACCGTGCTCGTCATGGGTGTGCTCATCACGATCGTGGCGGCATACGGCTACAAGGTGGTGGCGCGCATCGCCAACATCGCCGCCCCGTGGATGGTGCTGGTGTTCATCGCGTACGGCATCATCGGCGCGCGCCAACTCGGCATCGACTCGCTGAGCACCTTCTGGCCGAAAGCCCAGGATCTCATCTGGACCGGCGGCGCGCCGCTGGCCGGCCGGGCGAAGTTCACGTTCTGGCATGTGATGTTCTTCGCCTGGTTCTGCAACATGGCGATGCACATCGGGATGGCCGACCTCAGTGTCTTCCGCTACGCGCGCAAGTCGTGGTACGCGGTGAGCAGCGCCGCCGGCATGTATCTCGGCCACTTCATCGCGTGGCTGGCCGCCTCCATCCTCTACGCGCAGCAACTGCACGCCACGCCCGGCAACACGGACGTCCTCCCGGGCCCGCTGGCGTACAGCGCCGCAGGCATCGCCGGGCTCGTCTGCGTGATCATCGCCGGCTGGACCACGGCGAATCCCACGATCTACCGCGCGGGCCTGGCGTTCCAGGCCATCGTGCCGTCGTCTTCGCGCTACCGCGTGACGCTCTTCGCCGGGGCCCTGGCCACGCTGGCCGGCATGTTCCCGGCGATCGCGATGAAACTGCTCGATTTCGTCGCGCTCTACGGGCTCGTCCTCATGCCCATGGGAGCGGTCATCTTCGTGGACTTCTGGCTGGCCCGGCATTTCCGCTTCCGCAGCAACTACGCGGCGGCGAGCGGCATCGAGATCAACTGGGCCGCAGGGCTCGCGTGGGTGCTCACGCTGGCGGCGTGCCTCGCGGCGGTCAACATGGGCGGCATCCAGATCTACTTCGTCGGGCTTCCCGGCTGGTTCGTCGCGGCGACGCTCTACATCGTCTTGAGCCGCCTGCTGCAGCGAAAGGAGGTGCGGCTGTGAAAACCGCTGCACGGCTGGTCTCGCTGGTGTCGCTCGTGGGGACAATCCTGCCGCCCGTCCTGTTCTTCACGGGCCACATGGATCTGGACGCCACGAAGCTGTGGATGCTCGTCGCCACGATCGCCTGGTTCGCGGCGACGCCGGTGTGGATGGATCGATAGGGGCGCGCGGCCGTCGTGCTCTGGCGTTTCGGAATCCGGAACACCACGCCCCGGCGAGGGAAGGCCGTTCGTGATGCCGTCCGCTGTGCGATAGTGGGCCGTCGTCCTATGCCAGATCACCCGCGTTGCCGCCCGCGTGCGTCTGTCGGCCTATTCGTCGTGCCGGTGTTGACCGTCCTCACCGCCCTCGTGCCGCCGGCGGCGGGGCTGGCCTCACGTGAGGCGCGCATCGACCGCCACGCGCTCGTCTCACGCCACGACCCGGTGCTGACACGCCTCGATCCGGAATCGCCGCTCACGGTCGGGAACGGTGAGTTCGCCTTCACGGTGGACGTGACGGGATTGCAGACGTTCGCCGAGAGCTACGAGCAGACGATCCCCCTGGGCACGCTCTCGCAGTGGGGCTGGCACACGTGGCCGAACCCGAACAGGTGGAGCATCGACACCTTCGGATTCAAACCCTTCGACAGTCACGGCCGCATGGTGGGGTACGCTGACATCCCCGGCGAACGCACGCCCGAGATCAACTGGCTGCGCGCCAACCCGCACCGCCTTCACCTGGGGCAAATAGGTTTCCGACTGACACGCGCCGACGGTTCTGCGGCCAGGCGGGCCGATCTCACCGACATCCGCCAGACGCTCGACCTCTGGAACGGCGTCATCGTCAGCCACTTCCGCCTGGATGGTCAGCCGGTCGATGTCCAGACGGTGTGTCATCCCACGCTGGACGCGATCGCGGTCCGGGTGCAGTCGCCGCTGGTCGCGTCAGGACGGGTGCGCATCGAACTCCGGTTTCCCTATGGCACCGGCCAGACGACAGCGGCGGACTGGAGCAAACCGGACGCCCACCGGACCGTGCTCACCCAGCCGCGGCCGAACGAGGCGCGCCTCGTCCGCACGCTCGACGCGGACACTTACGGTGTGACGGCCCGATGGTGGCCATCCGGCGTTCTGACGGGTGACGGCCCGCATACGTACCTGCTGACGGCCTCTCCCGATGGCGGCAGCCTCGCGCTGGTGACGGCCTTCGCACCCGCGGCGCCAACCGACCCGCTGCCCACGTTCGACGACACGCGGGCCGGCGCCAGCGCGCACTGGAACCGGTTCTGGTCGACCGGCGGCGCCATCGATCTCTCCGGGAGCTCGGATCCGCGGTGGCGCGAACTCGAGCGCCGCATCGTGCTCTCGCAGTACCTCACGGCCATCCAGTGCGCCGGCCGGTATCCTCCACAGGAATCCGGGCTGACGTTCAACAGCTGGGAAGGGAAGTTCCACCTCGAGATGCACTGGTGGCACGCCGCGCAGTTCGCGTTGTGGGACCGCCTCCCGCTGCTCGAGAAGAGCCTTGGCTACTATCAGGCGATCCTGCCAAAGGCCCGCGCCACTGCCGCGCGCCAGGGGTATTCGGGCGCGCGCTGGCCGAAGATGACGAGCCCGACCGGCGACGAGTCGCCATCGAACGTCGGGCCGTTCCTGGTATGGCAGCAGCCGCACCCGATCTTCTGCGCGGAACTGGTGCACCGATCGCGCCCGGGGCGAGCGACGCTCGAGCAGTACCGGCAAATCGTGTTCGACACCGCCGAGTTCATGGCGTCGTTTCCGGCCTGGGACGAACAGGGCGGGCGCTTCGTCCTCGGCCCGCCGCTCCAGTGCGCGCAGGAAACGTATCCCAAGGACCGCACGGCCAACTGCACGTACGAGTTGAGCTACTGGGCCTGGGGACTGCAGACGGCGCAGGCCTGGCGCGAGCGCCTGGGCCTGCCGCGCGAAGCCCGGTGGGACCGCGTGCTCCTGCGGCTCGCGAAACCCGCGGTGACCGATGGCCGGTACCTGTTCGCCGAGAGCGCGCCCGACACGTACTCGAACCCCCGCTGGGCGACCGACCACCCGTCGGTTGTCGCGGCGCTGGGCGTGCTGCCGGGCGTCGATATCGACCGGGCCACGATGGAGCGCACCTTCACGTGGATCTGGGAGCACTGGGACTGGCCGTCGACCTGGGGATGGGACTATCCGATGATGGCCATGACGGCCGCGCGCCTTGGCAAGCCGGACCTCGCGATTGACGCACTGCTGATGGATACGCCGAAGAACGTGTACCGGGTGAACGGCCATAACCATCAACGCCCGGGCCTGACAGTCTACCTGCCGGGCAACGGGGCGTTGCTCTATGCGGTGGCGATGATGGCGGCGGGATGGGACGGCGCGCCGCCCGGTGCGGCCCCGGGCTTCCCCAGGGATGGCCGATGGATGGTGAGATGGGAGGGCCTTCGCAAGGCGCCCTGATGGAGCCCAGTCCGTCGATCGGGGCGGAGGCGCGCACGGAGCGGACGCATCACCGGCCGAGCCGGGCTCCGCAGTCGGGGAACCGTCTTCGCGTTGCGCCGGTTTCCGGATCTCTGTGTCCGGCTGGCGCTAACCGCGCTTGCGTGACCGCTTGCGCGCTGCGCCGGGGAAACCGGCGCAAGCGCTCGTCCGGTTCCGGCATCGAGTGCCGACTGCTCCGCACGGCTCGTCCGGTGATGCGTCCGCTCCGTCTGCGGCGACCCGGAATCGCGGTCTCGTCGTGCATGCGACACAACCTGCGCGTGCGGCACCGGAGTCGTGGGCATCAGGCGAGGGCCGGGGCGGCCAGCGCGAGGCGAGCCACCGGCGCGAGCCATAGAGTCAGGACAAGCGGGCAGGCACCGAAATTCGCGGCCGAGGCCATTGGCGCCTATGCCGTGGGGGAGGGGGCCACACTCACGGCGTCCCTCCCCGCGGCGTTCCCAGTCGTTGAGCCGAGGCCACGAATTTGCCGAGGACTGGGCTCGAGCGGTGGCTCGCCTTGCGCTGGTCGCCATCGCCCGCGGACTTACCACCCGCGGAAATGTCCGATGAGCCAGAATTGAGAACTGCGCATCAGGAGAAGAGCCATCGTGATTCGCAAAGCCTTTCGGATGAGCGTGAACGTCGGCGGTGCGGAGGAATACGAGCGGCGTCACAATCCGATCTGGAAGGAACTCGAGGAGGCGCTGCTCGGCCATGGCGTGCACACCTACTCCATCTTCCTCGATCCGGCCACGCGTGACCTGTTCGGCTACGTCGAAGTGGAAAGCGAAGAACGCTGGGCGCTCGTCGCCGCCACCGACGTGTGCCAGCGGTGGTGGCGACACATGGGTGACCTGATGCCCACCAACGAGGACCTCAGCCCCGTGTCGCGCGATCTGTGCGAGGTCTTTCACCTCGAGCGGGCACACGCCGGGCGGGATGCCAGGGAGACCGCCGCGTCGATCCCAAGGGCGGCCCCATGACCCGCCGGATCGCGTGCCTCGCGACCCGGCTGACAGCGGCGCTGACCACAGGGGTGCTTTTCACGACCATGTCTGCCGCCCCTGTGCGTCCGCGCGCCATTCCGCCTCAGCGAAGGCCGGTCTCGTTCCAGGATCGCCTGCTGCCGGCGCCCATCGACGGAGGGTTTCGGGACCCGGGTTACTGGGTGTGGTGCGGCACGGTGGTGAAGGGCGGCGACGGCAAGTACCACCACTACGCGTCTCGCTGGCCCCGAGGGTTACCGTTCGGCCCGCACTGGCTGACCAACTCAGAGGTCGTCCATTCTGTTTCCGCCATGCCGGAAGGACCCTACCAGTTCGCGGACATCGCGCTGCCGCCGCGCGGCGCGGCGTACTGGGACGGGCAGATGACGCACAATCCCGTCGTGCGCCGGATCGGCAGCCAGTACGTCCTCTACTACACCGGCACCACTTATACGGGCGAACGGCCGACGCCCGGCCATCCGACGGCCGAGGACTCGCCGCTCAAGCTCGAGGCACATCAGGGTGAGCGCATCGGGATCGCGGTGGCCGACTCGCCCGATGGTCCCTGGCAGCGGTTCGACAAGCCGATCCTCGATGTGCGTCCCGGCACGTGGGAGCGCTACCTGGTCAGCAACGCGTCGCCGCTCGTGATGCCGGACGGGTCGATCCTCCTCTACTACAAGGGCGTCGAGGAACTGCGCAAGCACGCCATCAGCGTCGCCCGCGCCACACGAGTGGAGGGGCCGTACGAAAGGCTGACGGACAAGCCGTTCGACGTCGGCGTGGGTGCCGAGGACCCGACGATGTGGATCGAGAACGGGCGGTACCACGCGCTCATGCTCGACACGGATCGCAACTTCTCGGACAAGGAGATCTATTACGCGACGTCGAGCGACGGCCTGCACTGGCAGACCGAGCCGAACCCGGTGGCGATTCCCAAGGACTACCCGTGGAGCGACGGGGTCGCCCGCCGCATGGGCAGCACCGAGCGGCCGCAGATCCTCGTGCAGGACGGCGTGGCGACGCATATCTTCATCGCGACCGGGACCACGATCAACGGCCAGCGCGAGACGTGGAACCAGGCGATCCCGCTGAGGCCCGAGTCGGCCGTGCCGGATCGCGCGGCGTGGTGGCGCGAAGCCCGCTTCGGGATGTTCATCCACTGGGGGCTGTACTCGGTCCCCGCCGGTGTCTGGAAAGGCGAGGCCGTCCGCCACGACACGTACGCCAACCCGTACGCCGAGCACCTGATGTGGCTCGCGCAGGTGCCGCTTGCCGAGTACGCGCCGCTCGCCGCGCGCTTCACGCCAGCGGCTTGGGACGCTCGCGCGATCGTCGCCGCAGCCAGGGCCGCCGGCATGAAGTACATCGTCTTCACCGCGAAGCATCACGACGGGTTCGCGATGTACCGTTCGGCGGTCAGCCGCTACAACGTGGTGGATGCCACTCCCTGGAAGCGGGACCCGCTGGCGGAGCTGGCCGCCGCGGCCCGCGAGGCCGGACTGAAGCTCGGCATCTACTATTCGCTCGGGCGAGACTGGGAGCAGGCGGGTGCCTACAACGTGTCGAAGCGCAACACGTGGGACTTCCCCAACGCGACTCCGGAGGACTACGCCAAGTACCTCGAGGGGAAGGTCGTTCCGCAGCTCACGGAGCTGCTCACGAACTACGGCGACATCGGCGTTGTGTGGTTTGACACGCCTGAGCAGACCACGCGCAAGCAGAGCATCACGCTCGAGCAGTTGGTCCGCCGGCTGCAGCCGCGCGCCGTTCTCAATACGCGCGTGGGTAACGGTGTGGGCGACGTGGAGGAGATGGGGGACAACCAGATTCCCACCCGCGCGACCGGCCGCGACTTCGAGGTGCCGGCGACGATGGCCGAAAGCTGGGGCTACTCGGAGCTCGACACGGCACCCTACTGGAAATCGCCCGCACGGCTCATCCGGCACCTCGTCGACATCGCGAGCAAGGGCGGGAACCTGCTGCTGAACATCGGCCCGGACGGTCGCGGCGCGATTCCCCCGGCCTCCCAGGAGCGGCTGAGCGCGATCGGTCGCTGGATGGCGTCGTACGGCGAGTCCATCTACGGCACGTCGGCCTCGAGCAAGGCACAGCCCGACTGGGGCCGCTTCACGCAGCAAGGGGACGTGCTGTACGCGCACCTCTTCGAGTGGCCGGGGCGCACGTTCGTGCTGCCCGTGGACGCGTCGTTCATCGAGCGCGTGGAACTGCTGACCGCCGCGAAGCCGATTCCGGTGACGTGGTCGCCGTCCTACGGCGCGGCGGTCGTGCTGGCGCTGCCCGCGGCCGCGCCGGACCCGCACGTATCGGTGCTGCGAGTGACGCTGCGGCCGCGTGGCCCGGCCTGACACCACTCCGGCCCGCAACCAGAGTGCTGCGCGCCGAGGTGTTCGGCCGGATGCCTACGGGACGCGCTGCACGCTGAGAGGCGACACGCGGGCGAGGGCGTCGAAGTCGCGGTCGTGGTGGAGCACTGCCAAGCCGTGGCGGATGGCGCAGACGGCGATGAGGCAATCGACACCCGACCGCACGGTCAGCCCCGCGCGCCGGGCCGCCCGGTACAGGTCAACCGCCTCGTCGACAACGGTCTGGCGCAGCGGCGACTCCACGATCGGGAGGGCGTGCATGGCCTCGCGGGCCACCAGAAACGCGCGCTCGTCGCGGAAACCCTGCAGCACTTCCTGCACGACCGGCAGGCACGTCACCACGTCGTCGAAGTCGATGAGATGGTCGAGGCGTACGCGCGCGGGTTTGCGGAAGACTTCGATCCAGACGGAGGTGTCAACGAGCGTCACGGCGCTTCGTCCGGTAGATGCCGCGGTCCTCGCGGACCACCGCGAGGTTTCCTTCCCAGAGACCGGATCCCGCCAGGTCGAGAAGGCGGCGGGCCTTCGCCCGCCGGACGAAATCCTCCAACGCGCGCTCGACCGCTCGGGAATAGGTGCGCTCGCCGCTCAGACGGGTCGCCTCGTCGAGCAGGTTCTCATCAAGCACAAGATTTGTACGTTTCATACACCATGAGTGTAGCGCGGACTCCCTCCCCGCGCAATGGCCGCTGCCCCGGAGTGCGGCTTGGCGCCGCTGGGCGTCGCGAGGAAGGCGTAGAACCCGTGCGCCGCCAGCCGGTTCATGATGTCGTCGAGCCACGCGCACTCGAATCGCCCCTCCTCGCTCGGCTCAGGGCCACCGCACCACGAGCAGTGACACACCCTGGCGCGGCAGCGTGAATGCCAGCGTCGCCTTGCCGCCCTCCAGCCCGAGCGTCGACGGCGACCCCTGAAGCGTCGCCAGTTCGCTGGCCTGTTGCATCGCGGCGTACTGGGCCGGATCGGGGGCGATCGGCGAACCCATCCGCCGCCACTCGGCGTAGGCGTTGCTGTGCTGCTGGTCGATCCGGTAGTGGGTCACCGTGGCGTTCCCGACACCGGCGGGCAGTCCGGTCAGGGCGAGCGTCACGGCGGCATCGGGTCCGCTCACATCGTCGTCGTGATAGTGCCAGACCATGATCGCTACCTGGCCGGGAGCACGGCTCGCCAGGACTCCCACGTCGGGCGCGGTCCGCACGCCGTCCCTGATGATGGTTTCCAGCGGCACTTCGCCGGAGCTGGTGGCGCGGACGCGCTCGGGGCCCATCAGCGCATACATGCGGAACACGTTGAAGACCGGGAGCGGGATGCCGTTGCTCGCGATCTGCCGGAAGCCGGCGAAATACGGCTGGTCCTCGAACGTGAAGGCCCAAGTGACAGCGCCCTCGAGATTGATGCCGTGCCGGGCGGCGAGCTCGTGCTTTCGTGCGAAGACGGCCGCCGTGTAGCTCGAATACATGGTGCCGTTGCGATACGCGAGCTGCGGGCCCTGGCAGGCGGCGCAACCTTCAGGATCGGATTCGCCGATGATGACCGGTACGTCCTTCAACTCGGGATAGGACCCGATGGTGGCGAACGCCGTCTCGATGGTCCTGAGCTGCGCGGCGATGCCCATGCGCACGTGGCCGTCGAGATAGACCGGCGAGCCCTTGGCATGGAACGCGACGAAGTCGAGCGGCGTGCCACGCTGGCCGGTGGCGTAGTTGGTGCCGCGCAGGCAATGGTCGAGGAAATCGCGCATGAACTGGCCGCCGTCGCCGGCGGTGTGCGGACCGCCTACGCGCGCGTTCGGCAGGGCGCGCCGGACGCCCGCAATGGCGTAATCGTGGAGCTTGCGAAAATCTTCCGCGCTGCCTCCCCAGTAGCCGTTGGGCTGGTTGTTGGCCTCGTTCCAGACCTCCCACCACCACGTGGCGACCTCGTCTTTGCCGTACTTCTCGACGCTGTGCTTCGTCCACTGGTAGACGAGCTCGCCCCACCTGGCGTAGTCCCTCGGCGGTTTGCTCCAGCCGGTGTAGATGCGGTTGTACGGCAGGCCGGGCCGCCACTCGTGGCGGTATGGCTGCGGCTGGGTGGAGAGCGCCTCAGGCATGAAACCGATTTCGACCAGCGGCTTCACGCCACGGGCGAGGTAGCTGTCGAAAATGCGGTCGATGCCACGCCAGTCATAGACCGGATCGCCCCGGACGTCCTCGGTGTAGGCGTTGGTCGAGCCCCATTTCAACGCGGGCGTGCCGTCGCCGGTGTTGAGGAGATTGTGTGCGCGGAAATAAGTGTGCCCGGGCGAGAGCTTGCCCAGATCGGACAGCAGATGCTGGCCGTCCTTCATCGTGGCGTAGTTGGGTTCGTCGGCGCCGAAGTAGCGCCAGATCGGCCGCAACGGGCCGGTCACCTGCGCGGCGTCAACGGTGATGCTGACGGAGAAGGGCGGCGCGGCTGGCTGCACCAGCACGCCGGCGGCGAGGATGGACGCGGCAGCAAGCACCTTCATGGGACGGGCGTGATTCGATAGAGTCCAGCGCCGTGGAATGGAATCACCGGAGCGAAGTCGCCCGCCACCACGCCAAGGTCTCGGTGCGTCCATAAATCGCGGATCTTCGCGCCGCGGCTGAAACCAAGATCGGCGAGGCTGACGGCGACCGGCAGGCCGGGCGCGGTGTGTTCGTTGTCCCTCGTGACGACGGTGTTCGCAGCGCGGGCGTTGCCGGGCGTGAGCCGAACACGGTCGCGGGCGTTGAAGACGGCGAGGTACTTGTCGGGCGAATCCGGATCGTCGGCGATCCAGGCGATGAGCTCATCCCGGCTGAAAAGCGGGCGGTTGTTCGCGCTGCGTTGGTTGACGGCGAGCACCTCGTCGTTCGTGAGCAGCGAAAAGGTGAAGTCGTCGGTCCTGGTCATATCGCCGCCGTGCATGAGCGGGGAGCGGGCGACGGACCAGAGCGTCATGAGCGTGCGCTGTTCGTCGGGCGTGAAGCGGGTGGAGCGCTGGCCGAGCACGATCACGCCGAGCGGGAGCATGTCGGCGTCGGGCCATGCGCCGGGGACACGGTGCGGATTCCACTGCTCCAGCCGGGCGAACTGCTCCCGAAGCGCGAGCCAGCGGTCCCAGAAGTCGTCGCTGATCCGCCAGAGGTTGGCGTGCTGCCGCACGTGCTCGGCGGCGTCGAGCGCAGTTTCGCCCGGTGACAGGCTGAGCACCATCGGACGTCCGGAGCGGTCGATGGCTCGGCGGACGGCTTCGATCTCCTTCCGATGTTCGTGGTACGGGCGGCTGATATCGTCGACCTTCACATAGTCGACGCCCCACGACGCGAGGAGGGCGAACACCGAATCGTAATACTCCTGAGCGCCGGGCCTGGTCATGTCGACACCGAACATGTCCGGGTTCCACGGGCAGATGCTGGCGCGGTCGGCAATGTCCCGGGCCCGGTAGCTGGTGTCCTTCACCGGGAGATTCCTCTCCACCGCCTGTCGCGGAATGCCGCGCATGAGGTGAACGCCGAGTTTCAATCCCCGAGAGTGGATGTACTCCGCGAGCGGCCTGAAACCCGCCCCTCCGGCGGCGGACGGAAAACGATTCAGTGCGGGCGTGAGCCGGCCAAAACCGTCCAGCGTCAGGATGGCGTCCGTGCGATAGCCGTGGCCCTGCGCGCCGGGCTCATACCACTGGACGTCGACCACGACGTATTCCCAGCCGTGCGCCTTGAGGTGCGCGGCCATGTATTCGGCCTGCGCCTTTGTCTGCGCCTCGTTCACTGTCGTGCCGAAGCAGTTCCAGCTGTTCCAGCCCATGGGCGGACGCGCGGCCCACGACCAGAAGGCGGGGGTCCCGACAGGGGCGGGCGGCAACGCGCCCGCGAACGTGATCGACCTTCCGGGCAACGCGAGCAACGCGGTGGCCCTCAACGCGCCTTTCAGAAACGGACGACGACCAATACCGCAGTTCGACACGTCAACCTCTGCCCTTCAGCGCGGCCAGCACGTCGTTGCGGATCCCCCGGGTGTTCGGGATCGGCGAGTCGGGCCCGACCCAGATCCCCTCGTAGATGCCGTGGCCGAGATGCTCGGTAAAGTGGCCGTGGATGTTCCGATTGACGACCGCGCCGGGTTGATCGGCGCGCAGCGTGGCCTTGACGACCGAGGCGGCAGCGGCCGCAGGAGCCGGCGCCTGCGCCTGCGGAACGACCAGCCAGGCGAGCAGCGCGAGCAGGGTGGCGGAGAGGCGGATCGGGTGGCGCGGTTTCATGGCGCCTATTGTTGCCCCCGCGGTCAGGTTGTCAAGCCACTCGCAACCGCGGGCCGACGATCGAGGCGACCCGGGGCGTTTTCCCGGCCACCCGGCCGGCCGCGTTTACGCCTGCGCAACCAGAGCGGCCAGACCTCTCCGTGTTGGCGGTCGCTCAGACGGGATGCTACCATCCACCCACGCGCAGCTCGTACAAGATCGAGTGGAGCGAGCAGGAAAGCACCGACGAGCTGCGCGACAAGCTGGCGCGGTTCTACGCCAGCCGCAGGCTGCTGCACGAGCCGATCACGCCGGAGCTTTGCGGGGAGGCCATCTTGTGGCTCGCGGCCGATCGCAGCGGGCGCACCACCGGCCACGTGATTCCGGTGGACGGCGGTCTGCCCGAGGCGTTCCTGCGCTAGGACCGGCGCGCACGCGGTGCAGGCATAAAGACGATGACGGGCATTACCGACGCCTTGCACGTCGCCATTGATCTCGGGGCCGGCAGCGGGCGGGCTCTTGTCGGGGGCGCGGGCCGGAACGGGCTGCGCTTCAGCGAAGTCCACCGCTTTCATTACGCGCCGCGGCGGATCGACGGCCACCAGCGCTGGGACGCCGGCGCCCTCATCGAGGGCATCCGCACGGGTCTCGAACGCGCGCGGGACGCGGCCGGCCGCCTTGGGGCGCGGCTCGTGTCGGTGGGCGTGGACTCGTGGGGTGTGGACTACGCGCTCGTCGATGCCGAGGGCGCGCTGGTCGAAGAGCCGGTCTGCTATCGCGACGGCCGCACGGATCGCGCGATGGACGAGGTGTTCACGCGCGTCGCCCGCGACGAGATCTTCAGCCGCACCGGCATCCAGTTCCACCAGTTCAACACGATCTACCAGTTGTGGGCGCACGTGCGCGAAGGCCTTCCGCCTCGCGCCGCGCACCTGCTGCTGACGCCGGACTTCTGTCATCACGCACTGTGCGGCTCGCTCGTGTCGGAGCGGACGAACGCCTCGACCACGCAGCTGCTGAATGCCACGACCGGCCGTTGGGACGATGAGCTGTTCGCGCGGCTGGGGCTGCCGCGCCGCCTCATGCCGGAGGTCGTGAATGCGGGCACGGTCATCGGCACGTTGAGGCCTGCGCTCTGCGACGCACTCGCTGTCGCGCCACTGTCGGTGGTGGCGCCGGGCACGCATGACACGGCGAGCGCGGTCGCCGGCACGCCGCTCGGGCGCGGCTGGGCCTACATCTCCTCCGGCACGTGGTCTCTGGTCGGCGTCGAGCGCGAGACGCCGATGCTCTCGGCCGAGGCCGCGCGCGCCGATCTCACGAACGAAGCAGGCGTCTTCGGAAGCGTGCGCCTGCTCACGAACGTCATGGGCCTGTGGCTGCTGGAGTCGTGCCGGCGCGAGTGGGAGGCCGAGGGGCGCGGGCAGGATCTCCAGGCACTGCTCGGCGCGGCCGCGAAGCTGCCAGACCCCGCAGGCGTCATCTTCCCGGATGACCATCGGTTCTTCGCACCCCGGAGCATGGTGCGGGCCATTCGGTCGATGCTCACGGAAACGGGCCAGCCGGACACGGACGACCCCGTGCGCCTGACGAAGGTGATTCTCGACTCGCTGGCGCTCCGCTACGCCGCCGTGGTGCCCACCATCGAGCGCGTGACCGGCCAGCCCATTCCCGGCATCCACATCGTCGGCGGCGGGTCGCTGAACGCCTATC
>Ga0315279_10002912_pt1 | contig 24739 bp, 15 predicted proteins | sample YL17G06_20_MG_FD_203694 | JGI IMG/M metagenome (GOLD analysis project Ga0315279, IMG submission 203694) | Sediment microbial communities from Yellowstone Lake, YNP, Wyoming, USA - YL17G06_20 | ecosystem: Environmental > Aquatic > Freshwater > Lake > Sediment | place: USA: Wyoming | collected...
AGCGATAAGTCGCCGCTTAGCATAAAAGCCGCGCCGACAACTGCGCCCGCCAGCACGACCATCCCGAGCATAATGTACCAGATTATCCCCTGTGCCTTTGCAAGGATGGAAGGCATCACGCCCTTCAAACCCGCCACCGCAACCACCGCGGTATAGAGCAGCAGCGCCAGCGGCAAAAACAGCAGCATTCCGAGGGTATTACTCACCGTGTCCGGCTCCAGCTCGATATATGCCGGCGCTACTGTGGCCACCTCCAGCCCGCCGGGAGCGGTCGGCGGAACAAGTTCTTCTTCGGGGATTTCGCCTGCCGGCACCTCTGCCTCGGCAGGTTCTACGGCGAGCGGCGCAGCCTCTTCTTCCACGGGGGCCGCCTTGGCAGGGGCCTCAGCGCCTTCACCGGCGTAGATTTCATCAAGGATGGCGCCTAATGAGGTGTCATCCGCCTGCAGCGAAAGGTCCAACAGGCCTGACCCGCTGCCGAACGTGTCCATCTTTACATCTTCTTCTATCTCTTCCAGAGACGGCTCGGGCGTTACCCCTGTGGTTCCCGTGGATGCCACGGTTTCAGCCATCGTGTCATCTGTCACCTTGTAGTCCTTGTCGGTCTCACCCAGAACGCTGACTCCCTCGCCGGTCAATGCAGTGTCTGCGTTGGTCAATTTACTTGGCGGAGCGGGTGCTCCGGTCTCAGGCGCCAGCAGGATTTCCTCTGTGTCTATTCCCGGTTCGGCTGGTGCGGGGCCTTCAGGTACCAGGGCCTCCAGTTCCGGCAGCTCGGTTTCCAGCTGTTCCGGTGTCGGGATTTCCGGGGATTGCGGTGTCTCGATTTCGGCAAGCCCTAATTCCGGTTCGGCGGGACCCGCGAGTGGCTCCGGCGGCGCCGGTTCGGGCGCCTCTGGTTTGGCTGCAAATGCCGTATCGCCAAGCAGGGCCTCGACCTCCTCAGTCTTAAACAGCAGATGCGGCCCATCCCGAAATTCACGCAGCTTACCCTGTTTGACCATCTGCTTTAGTTCTTCCTCTGTTTTTCCGAGTTTTTCAGCGGCTTCCTGTAATGAATAGAACATACCGGCCATTTTTATATCTCCTACAGGCAGATTCCCTATTTTTGACTTCAGGTTTTGACTGTAAGTATTTTATTGCGGCGGCTGCAAATATGCAAGAGTTTTTTTTAGGTGCAAAGACGATGGGGCCCTTCTCCATAGTTCGCCCAAAATCCGGCGGACGAAGGACGAAGCCCTTCAGATTTTGCCGATGGCTCAAACTTCGGGGTTTTTTGTGAAAGCAGTTCGTACAATAGGATAATTGACATAAGGTTATTTATCAAAGCGACTTATATTTAGGAACCTCGTTGGTATTTTATCCAGATTTATGCAAAATGTTAACTGTATTGGCTTCTGGGGTTTAATTTTTTAGCGACCCTGTGGTTCAGAATAGCCAGTTCTGGAACGATTTTTGGGGCTTGTTCTTTCCAGGGGCAGATGAGTTTGTTGGAGAAATCTTTGATTTCTACCGATTTTGAAAGATAGGGAGCGGGACTTGATATGTCGTAAGTGTTTATAAAACCTGACTTTATAATTCGCAGACATTTCAAAAAATAAAGAGCGTAAAAAAATCCCGAAGTTTGAGTATTGAAGGCGCTTGATTAGAGGACCTGTCAGTAGTAAAATCAGCATTTTTGCCCCCGAACATTTTGTCGGGGGCAGGGCAGGCCGAACAGAAAGGAGCACGGGCAATGCACAACCGCATCCACCAAAGCCTGCCCCCGACAACGACATTCGGGGGTGGCGGAAGTTCGACCGCCGCTTCCATTTTATTTCTGGTATTCTTGCCACAGGCTGCCTTTTGTGCCCCCGCCAGCGGTAATGGCGGGCTGGCAAAGATTACCGTCGAGATGGGAAGCCACGCCCGAATCGACACTCCGGTGTCGGTAACGCTGGAGGCAATACCTGATGCGCTCAGTCATTTGCCGCTTGGACTTGTTGAGGTTAGCGGCTCTGGGCGGAGCCCAGTTCCATCGCAGATTGAGCCGGGAAATCCGGCGAAAATTTGGTGGGTGCTGTCTGGTGCCACGCCGGCCGGGAGCACGCGCGTTTATGAACTCGTGCCCGGTTTAAGTGTCGATTCCGCGGTTGTTGAAGTGACAAAGAATGACACATCTTTAGAGATACAATCCCGGATGGCAGGCAATAAAAAGGTTTTAAGATATAACCACGCCCCTGTTCCGCCTCCAGAGGGCCAAAGTCCGCTTTTTACTCGCAGCGCATTTATTCATCCGTTGTGGTCGCCAACCGGCGATGTCCTGACAAATATTCACCCCGCCGACCATATCCATCATCTCGGAATCTGGATGCCGTGGACAAAGACAAAGTTTGAAGACAAGGACGTCGATTTCTGGAACCTCGGCGAGGGCCGGGGGACGGTGCGGTTTGTGAAATTTCTTTCGACGATGAGCGGCCCGGTCTATGGCGGTTTCCAGTCTGAGCACGACCACGTTGCCTTGAAAACTTCAGCGGGCGAAAAAGTTGTTCTCAAAGAGACTTGGGACGTTCGAGTGTATAACACAGGCGGGCCGCAGAAGGGTTACTGGTTGTGCGATTTTGCATCAACGCAGAAGTGTGTCGCCGACAGCCCGCTATATCAGATGGAATACCGATATGGCGGGTTCGGTTTCAGAGGAGCGGCCCAGTGGGATGGCGAGAACGCGGCGTATCTTACCAGCGAGGGCAAGACCCGCAAGGATGGCCACGGCACGCGGGCCCGCTGGTGCGATATGGCGGGGGCAATCGACGGAAAGTGGGCGGGCGTTACGGTGATGAGCCATCCCGGCAACTTCCGGCATCCGGAGCCGATGCGGATTTGGGATAAGGGGCAGGTCTTCTTTAATTTTGCGCCTTCGCAATTGGGCGACTGGGTGATGGAGCCGGGTAAAGAATATATATTCCGTTATCGCCTTTATGTCCACGAAGGAAAGGTCAGCATTGACGAGGTCGAGCGCATCTGGCATGATTACGCCGAGCCGCCGAGCGTTAAAGTCGAGCCGGTGGGCGAGGCCGGCGAAATTGTTTTGTTCGATGGCAAAGACTTTTCGCAGTGGGTTCGCGAGGATGGCAAGGCCGCCCAGTGGGAGATTGCCGATGGTGCGATGAAGGCTGTCCCCAAAACAGGCAGCATTATGACGAAACAGAGTTTTCGGGATTTCAAGCTGCACGTTGAGTTTAAGCTGCCGCAGATGCCGCCGGACGTCAAAGGGCAGGGCCGGGGCAACAGCGGCGTCTATCTGCAGCGCCGCTACGAGGTGCAGATTCTGGACTCATTCGGTCTTGAACCTACTAGTAGCGACTGCGGGTCGCTATATAAGGTTAAGGCGCCCGACAAGAACGTCTGCAAACAGCCGGGCGAGTGGCAGAGTTACGATATCACTTTCCGTGCGGCCCGCTTTGAAGGCCAGGGCGAGAATGCCAGGAAAATCGCAAACGCCCGTATTACGGTCCTCCAAAATGGCGTATTGATTCATAATAACGTGGAGATGCAGAACAAAACCGGCGCCGGCCAGCCCGAAGGGTCGCAGCCAGGCCCGATTCTGCTTCAGGAGCACGGTAACGAGGTGTGGTTCCGCGACATCTGGATTGTCCCGCTATGATGTGGAAACCGATTCTGTATTTTGTATAAAAAGAGGTCCGCCAAGTCGTTGTGGCGGAGCAGGAAATTTCGGTTGCAGAGCATTTGCGGCAAGTTATAATGAAAAACCATTAAAAACTGCTGCGAAGGCTCGCCATCTTTGTGTGGGCTTAAGTTCTTTTAAGGAATCCGCCAAACGTCGGCGGGCTGAATTTTGATAAGGAGATTGAAAAATGGCAAGACCTGTAACTCTTTTCACCGGTCAGTGGGCGGATTTGCCCCTGGAAGTATTGGCGGAAAAGGCCGCAAACTGGGGATACGATGGAATGGAGCTGGCCTGCTGGGGCGACCACTTCGATGTGGATAAGGCCCTCGCGGATGACAGCTACTGCAAGGCCAAGCACAAGCTGCTGAAAAAGCACGGCCTCCAGGTATTCGCTATATCGAGCCATCTTGTCGGCCAGGCCGTCTGCGACAACATCGACGAGCGGCACAAGTCAATCCTGCCCGCGGATGTCTGGGGTGATGGCGACCCCGAGGGCGTCCGCCAAAGGGCGGCGAAGAAAATTATAGATACTGCCAAGGCCGCTAAGCAGCTCGGCGTCAATGTCGTCAACGGCTTTACCGGCAGCTCCATCTGGCACCTGGTTTACTCGTTCCCGCCGGTCACGCCCGATATGATTCAGGCAGGCTACAAAGACTTCGCCAAACGCTGGAAACCAATTCTCAATGCCTTCCAGAGGCTCGGCGTCAAGTTCGCCCTGGAAGTCCACCCGACGGAGATTGCATTTGACATCGCATCGGCCCAGCGCGCCTTAAAAGCGGTTGGCAACCACAAGGCATTCGGCTTCAACTACGACCCCAGCCACCTCGGCTATCAGGGCGTGGACTACGTGAAGTTCATCCGTACGTTCCCGGACCGCATCTTTCACACCCATATGAAGGACGTGTGGTGGGGACACGGCGACGGGACCGTGGGCGTCTTCGGCGGCCATACCGAGTTTGCCGACCCGCGGCGATACTGGGACTTCCGCTCGCTCGGCCACGGCGACATCAACTTCGAGGAAATCATCGTCGCTCTAAACGACGTCGGCTACCAGGGCCCGCTTTCCGTTGAGTGGGAAGACAGCCGAATGGACCGCGAGCACGGCGCGAAAGAGGCCTGCGCGTTCGTTAAGGGCAAAGACTTCAAGCACTCGCAAGTTGCGTTCGATGCGGCGTTTGAGAAACAGAAAAAATAGGACGTTTTAGTTCGTAGTTCATAGTTTTGAGTTCGTAACCCCGAACGTTTTTGTCGGGCTACGACTGGGCACTTCGCCCAGACGAGTCGGGGGCAGCTACGGACGGCGAAGATATACTTGGTCCGCCAAAGACGTCGTGGCGGAAGAAGGGAGTATAAAGTGGTGCAAAAGAATAGCATCAGCCGGCGGCGGTTTTTACAGACGGCAGCCGGCGCCGCAGCGGGGGCAGCGATTTTTCCATACATTATTCGCTCGTCGGCCCTGGGAGCGGATGGCGACGTCGCGCCGAGCAATCGCATCACTATGGGCTGCATCGGCGTCGGCTGGCAGGGGACCAGCAATATGGAGTCCTTTATGCGCGAGAACGACTGCCGGATCCTGGCCGTCTGCGACGTGGACAAGAATCATCGGGAAAGTGCGGCCAATCAACTAAATGACCACTATAAAAACAAGGATTGCGCCGCCTACACCGACTTCCGCGAGCTATTGGCGCGAAGTGATATTGATACGGTCTCGATAGGGCTGCCCGACCACTGGCACTCGATTCCCGCCATTGAGGCGGCGAAGTCCGGCAGGGACATTTTCGGCGAAAAGCCGCTCTCGCACACCCTCAAAGAAGGCCGGGCGATGTGCGATGCGGTCAAGCGCTACGGCCGCATCTGGCAGACCGGCAGTTGGCAGCGGTCGCAGGCCAACTTTCGCACTGCCTGCGAGCTGGTAATAAACGGCCGTGTGGGCAAGGTCCACACCGTCGAGGTCGGCCTGCCGGCGGGCCATACGGATTTTGCCGGCACCAAAGGCCAGGAGCAGCTCGGGCCGCCGCCCGAAGGATTTGATTACGATTTCTGGCTCGGGCCGGCCCCTTATGAACCTTACTGCCCCGCTCGCGTCCATAAGAACTGGCGGTGGCACCTCGACTACGGCGGCGGACAGTTGATGGACTGGATAGGCCACCACGTTGACATCGCCCACTGGGGACTGGGTTTTGATTACGCCGGGCCGTATGAAATCGAGGGCTCCGGCGAATATCCGAAGGACGGCTTGTGGAATACCGCGACAAAGTATCGCCTCACCGCCAAATATCCCAACGGCATAACGATGATTATTGCCGGCGGTCACGGTGACATCCGCAGTGGCACGAAATGGATAGGTGAAAAGGGCTGGGTCTGGGTTGACCGCGGCGGGATTGACGCGGAGCCCAAAAAATTGCTTGAGGAAAAAATCGGTCCTGATGAGATACGCCTTTTCAACTCGCCGGGTCACTGGCGTAATTTCCTCGACTGCGTCAAAAGCCGCGACACAACTATTGCCCCCTGCGAAGTCGCTCACCGCTCGGCGACGCCCGGCCATTTGGGCCAGATTGCAATGCTGCTTGGCAGAAAGATACGCTTCAACCCGGAGACAGAAGAAATTATCGACGACCCAACCGCCACGCGAATGCTCGGCAAATCGATGCGCAGCCCGTGGCATATATAAAAGGTCTATTTCGAGGGAAATTTGTAAATGGCACAGCAAAAAAACATTACTCGCCGTCGGTTTCTTACAAAGGCGGCAGGCGCTGCAGCGGCAGCAATAAGCCTTCCTTACTTAGTCCGTTCATCGGCGCTGGGTCAGGAAGGGACGGCCGCGCCGAGTAACCGCATTACGCTGGGCTTTATCGGGACGGGCAAGCAGAGCCAGCATCTTATAAGGTCGTTTCTGAATTCGCCCGGCACGCAAATGCTCGCCGCCTGCGACGTTGACAAATTGAAACTCAAGCGTGCTGTCGATATGGCGCAGGAGCATTACTCCAAGCAGACCGGCGCCACCTACAAAGGCTGCGCCAGTTACGGGGACTTTCGTGAGCTGCTTGCCAGAGGCGACATTGATGCGGTGGTAATCGCAACACCCGACCACTGGCACGCAATTACAGTCATCCGGGCGGCTGCGGCCGGCAAGGATATTTACTGCGAAAAGCCCCTTTCTCAGACTATCGCCGAGGCCCGGGCCATGGTCAACGCGGTCAGGCGTTACGGGCGAATCTTCCAGACCGGCAGTATGCAGCGCTCCGACCAGAAGTTCCGCTTTGCCTGTGAGCTTGTCCGCAACGGTTATATCGGCAAGGTACAGACGGTAACGGTCGGCGTCGGCGGTCCAGCGGAAGATAAGCCTTTGCCCGCGGAGCCGGTGCCGGATTATCTGGACTGGGATATGTGGGTGGGCCCTGCCCCCTGGCGGCCGTATAATAATGACCTGTCTCCTCATATAAGTTTTGACGGCTTCCCAAATTGGCGCTATCACAGCGACTTCGGCGGCGGCGGAATGACCGACTGGGGCGCACATCACTTCGACATCGCGCAGTGGGGACTCGGTATGGACGAAACCGGACCGGTGGAAATCATTCCGCCTGACGGCAAAGACTACAAGGTGCTTACGTATAAATACGCCAACGGCGTGATTATGACCCGCGATAACGCCAACGGAATTTTATTCACGGGCACCGAAGGCAAGGTCGAGGTCAATCGCGGGTATCTGAAAACCTGGCCTGATACTCTGCAAAATCAGCAAATCGGCGTGGACCAGACCCACCTCTATGATAGCAATAATCATTACACCGACTGGCTCAAGGCCATCCGCACCCGCAACAAACCTATTTGCGACATCGAGACCGGATGCCGTTCGGTAACTGTCTGCCACCTGGGCAATATCGCTTACCAGCTTGGCCGCGCGCTTAAGTGGGACCCGCGGCGGGAGGTCTTTGTCAACGACAGCAACGCCAATCGGCTGCTGTCGCGTGCAATGCGAAGTCCATGGGGAGTATAACTTTTGTGAAAGGAGCATAAAGTGGTGCAGAGAAGGGATGTCAGCCGACGTCAATTTCTTAAAACAGCCGCCGGTCTTGCCGCAGGCGCTGTGGCGTTTCCGTATATTGTCCCCTCATCGGTTCTGGGCAGCAATGGCAGCGTCGCCCCAAGCAATCGAATCGTGATGGGCTGCATCGGGATGGGCGGACAGGGCACCGGCAATATGCAGGGGTTTCTTGGCAATAACGATGTGCGGGTTGTGGCGGTCTGCGACGTTGACAAACGCAATCGGGACAAGGCAAAGAAAATCGTGGATGATAAGTATGGCAATACCGACTGCAAAGACTACCTGGATTTCCGCGACCTGATTGCACGCAATGATATCGATGCGCTCTCACTTGCGATGCCGGACCACTGGCATTCAATACCTGCCGTTATGGGGGCTAAGGCGGGCAAAGATATATATGCCGAGAAGCCGCTTGCAAGGACCATTCGGGAAGGCAGGGCTATCTGCAACGCTGTGAAGCGCTACGGGATAATCTGGCAGACCGGCAGCCAGCAGCGCTCGGACGACAAATTCCGCCAGGGGTGCGAGCTGGTCCGCAACGGACGAATCGGCAAGGTCCATCTGGTTGAGGTCGGCCTTCCTACGGGAGGCGGCTCCGACAATAAGCCCGTTCAGCCTGTGCCGGAGGGCGTGGATTGGGATTTCTGGCTTGGCCCCGCCCCGTGGGTTCCTTACAGGGGCGTGATGCACTGGGACTGGCGGTGGATGTTGGATTACTCCGGCGGCCAGCTTACCGACTGGGCCGGCCATCATATCGACATCGCCCACTGGGGGCTGGGCCTCGACCTTACAGGCCCGGTCGAAATTGAAGGCAAAGGCGTGTATCCGAAGGACGGCATATTCAATGCCGCGACGGAATACAAGTTCACCTGCAAGTATGCCGGCGGTGTAACTATGATTGTTGCCAACGACAGGCAGGTCACACACGGCACAAAGTGGTATGGGGAGGATGGCAAGTGGGTGTTTGTCACGCGCGGGCAAATCAAGGCAAATCCGCCGAGCATCCTCAATGAGACCATCGGGCCAAACGAGAAACGACTGTATGTAAGCAGAGACCATAAGCGAAATTTTCTGGACTGCATTAAGAGCCGTCAGCAGACTATCGCTCCCGCAGAGGTTGGCCATCGCTCCATCAGTGTGGCACTTCTGGGCGAGATTGCAATGCTCACGGAGCGAAAGCTCAGATGGGAACCCGATAAGGAGGTCTTCATCAACGACGAGGGTGCCAACAGGATGCTGTCGAGGCCGATGCGCACCCCGTGGCATCTCTAAGCCTTCGATGGACCGGGAGGATTAGGCGCGTTTTTCAGTCCGCCATGCGTCTGGCGGATATAGGAGATAAAAGAAAGGAGCTAAAATGGGTCGTAAATTACAAGTCATTAGTGTCGCTCTGCTTGCCCTCTGGATTCTGCCGCTCTTTGCCGGCATTTCGCGGGCACAGGTAACAGACGAAGAGCTGCAGAAGATAGAGCAGGCGACACCGGCCAAGGCTACCGTCCAGCCGGCCAAGCCCCGCAAGCTGCTGGTTTTCAACCTCTGCAACGGCTTCAAGCACAGCTCTATTCCATACTGGGACAAGGCCCTGGAGATTATGGGCCGAAAGACCGGTGCTTTCACCGTGGTGGTAAGCAGCGATATGGCAATGTTCAGGCCGGAGAGTCTCAATCAGTTCGATGCGGTCTGCCTCAACAATGCCACCCGGCTGCAGTTTGATGAGCCGCTGCGAAAGAGTCTGATGGACTTTGTCAAGGGCGGCAAGGGTATTGTGGGCATCCACGCTGCTACGGACAATTTCTATGAGTGGCCTGAGGCGGCGGAAATGATGGGAGGCCAATTTGCCGGCCATCCCTGGGGCGGCGGCAAGACCTGGGCCATCAAGATCGATGAGCCGAACCATCCGCTTATGGCCGCATTCAAGGGCAAGGGATTCAAGATTAAAGACGAGATTTATCGCACAAAGCCGCCTCTTTATTCGCGCAGCAAGCAGCGAGTGCTTATGAGTCTGGATATGAGCGATGGGCCTACACGCTCTGCCGAGGGAGTTACGCCTGAGGATGCGGATACGGGCATAAGCTGGGTGAAGAGCTACGATAAGGGGCGGATATTCTATTGTTCGCTGGGACACAACAACGACGTTCTGTGGAACCCGGCGGTATTGCAGCACTATCTGGACGGCATACAATTTGCACTCGGTGATTTTAAGGTGGATACAAAACCTAAACCTTTGGTTAGTTCTGGAAAGGGGTCAGAAATGGATGAATTGTTTGCAAAGATTAAGACGTATGATTGGGGGCAGAGCCGTGCGTCGCTCACCGATGTAAGCGACCTCGTGCGCAAATCTCACGGTTCGCCCGAAGAGCGAAGCAAAGTGGAAAAGAGCCTGCTGGAGGTCCTCCAGTCGGCGGACGCCACCTATGCAGGCAAGCAGTTTGTCTGCAGGGAATTGAGCATCATCGGCACCGAGCAGTCTGTGCCGGTGTTGGGCGGGCTGCTTACGGATGAGAAGATGTCCGATATGGCACGATACGCCCTCGAAAGGATACCCGGTGCTGCTGTCGATGAGGCGCTCCGCAATGCCTTGGGCAAAACATCCGGCAAGGTAAAGGTCGGCATAATCAACTCGCTGGGACAGCGCCGCGATGGCAAGGCGGCTGCCGCCATTGGTGCCTTGACCGGCGATTCCGACCAAATGGTGGCCGGCGCTGCACTCGGCGCTCTTGGGCAGATTGCCAATGCAGAGGCCACCAAAGTCTTGGCGGAGGCAAAAGGCAAATGGACCGGCAAACTGCAACTGGTCGCTCTGGATGCGTATCTAAAATGTGCCGACCGGCTTGTCGCCGAGGGCAAAAAGGACCAGGCCCTGGCTATTTACAAAGAGCTGTATAAAGAAGACCAGCCCAAGCCGATTCGCACCGCGGCGCTGCGCGGCATAGTTTCCATTACAAAGAAGGAAGAAAAATGAAAACAAACGAGCGACGAGCGACGGGCGACGAGCGACTATTCAAGTCTTTCGCTTTTTTATGCTGCGTTCTTTGCTTTGCGGCTGCTATGCCTGCTTTCGCCGCACAGGATGACGCCATTGCCATTGTTATCGATGTCCTGAAGGGCAGCGACCAGACAATGCAGGCGGCAGTCATAGCAATGGTCAGAGAGATGCCGGGAACAGAGATAACACAAGCCCTTGCCAGGGAGCTGCCAAATCTTTCTGCTGTAGGTCAGGTGCAGTTGCTATCTGCTCTCGGCGACCGCGGCGACCCGGGGGCCTTGCCTGCTGTAACCACTGCCGCTAATTCCGCCGACCAGTCGGTCCGCATCGCGGCCCTGAAGGCTTTGGGCCAATTGGGAGATGTTTCCAGTCCGCCATACGTCTGGCGGATGTTGGCGCAAAAGGCTGCTGCCGCCGGAGGCGAGGAACAAAAAGCTGCACGCGAGAGTCTCTATCGGCTCCGCGGCCCGGAGGTCGATAAGGCAATTATGGCTGGTATCGCGCAGGCGGACGCCAAGACAAAAGTTGAGCTGATTAGCAGCATCGGCGAGCGGAACATCTCCGGCGGCGCCAACACTTTGCTGCAGACGGCGCAGGACCCGGACCGCGGCGTTCGGCTGGAGTCCCTGCGGGTGCTAAAGGCCGTTGCGGGTCAGCAGGATTTGCCGGCATTAGTTACTCTCTTACTAAACCTCAAGAGCGATTCCGACCGCACTGAGGCCGAGAAAACTATAGCGGCTGTTGCCCATAAGATTCCGGACAGAAACCGCCAGGCCGAGGCGGTTCTTGCTGCTTATACGTCGCTCGTCGCTTGTCGCTCGTCGCCCGGGCCTCCCATACGAAATACGATATACGAAATACGAAATCAGTGTTCTTTGCTAAGTGTGCTGGGCAAGATTGGAGATAATACTGCCCTGCCTTCGCTTCGTTCGGCCCTCGGTAGTCAGGATGCCAAGCTACAGGATGCCGCCGTTCGCGCGCTGTCGGAATGGCCCACCGCTGAGCCGACTCCGGATTTGTTGAAGGTGGCCGAGAGCTCCGACAATAAGGTGCACAAAATTCTTGCTCTGCGAGGGTTTGTGCGGCTGTTGGGGCTTGAGAGTGGGCGACCCGCGGAAGAAACGATTGCAATGTATAAGAAGGCGATGAATCTGGCGCCCGATGTGGTTGAGAAAAAGAGAGTGCTTTCGGGGCTGGGCAATACCAAATCCTTTGCAGCAATGCAAATGGCCGCTTCGTATCTGCAGGATGAAGCGTTAAGGCAGGAAGCGGAATTTGCGGTGGTCAAAATCGCAGAGGGCATCTACGGAAGCTATCCGCAGGAAAGCAAGGATGTCTTGAAAAAGATTATCCAGGCCTCGGCGAACGAATCTCTGAAGGAGCAGGCACAGGAGGTCATAAACCAGATTGAGCGGTTCGATGACTACATCACCGCCTGGGAGGTCAGCGGCCCATACACCAAGGAAGGGACGGATGGGCCGGGCCTTTTTGATGTCGCCTTCGGTCCTGAACAGACCGGCGCCCAGGGAGTAACCTGGCGAGTTATGCCGGTCGGCACCAGCCCGGACAGGCCCTGGCTTATGGAGATGGATAAACTCCTCGGTGGAGATAACAGGGTAGCTTATCTGCGCACCAGGGTTTCATCTGACAAGGAGCAAAAGGCCAGACTTGAGATAGGCAGCGACGATGGTATCAAAGTGTGGCTCAACGGCCAGGTGGTCCACGCCAATAACGTTATACGCGCGGTTGCTCCGGGCCAGGACAATGTTGAAGTGACCTTAAAGCAGGGCTGGAACCAGTTGCTGTTGAAGGTTACGCAGGGTGGAGGAGAGTGGTCTGTTTGTGCCCGCCTCCGCGCCCCTGACAGCGGCAGGCCGGAGGGATTGAAAGTGCAGGTGGGACAATAATAGTTCGTAGTTCATAGTTCGTAGTTCAGCCCCCACTGCTGTCTTGCGACAGCAAGACGTGGGGGTCGGTTTTTCGCCGACCGGTAGTAGAAGGTCTGGTACAGGAGAGCAGGATATGGTTGTGAAAGGAATCGGAAAAAATTTAAGGCTTTTAGTTGGTCCGCCAAAGACGTCGTGGCGGATTGTCGCTGTGGTATTGGCTGTTGTTTTGCCTCTCGTTTTGTCGTCCTGCAGGGGTTCTGCAAAAGAGGCGGCTGCGAAGGAAAAAGCCGGTGCTGTCAGCAAAGTTGTGCAGGCAACTAAGCAGGCCGAGGTGGCCGACCCATTGATGGGAGACTGGCAGGGAAGCTGGGTATTGAGTGATGGAGACCAGTCCGGAGGGCTTGTTGCGCAGGTGATAGCTTTGGGAAAAGGGATGTATCGCGTAAGCTTGTTTGAGGAATTTGACAGGAAAGCGACGGCCATTAGCGTCCTTGAGGATGAACTACGGGATGGAAAAGTGCGATTCGCGGGACCGGCCAGGTACCAGGATTTCGCCCTTAAGGTGGAAATGACCCTTGAACCCTGCAAGTTCACGGGGAAATTTGAGGGAAAAGGCGCGGATGGAGAGGATGTCTCCGGCACGTTTAAGATGGAAAAGACGGTTCGACTTTCGCCTGCATTAGGTGCCAAACCGCCGGCCGGCGCGGTCGTGCTGTTTGACGGGAAAAAATTTGACCAGTGGGAGCGAATAAGCAGCGAAGCCGGTAAAAAGGAGGTGCGATGGAAACTGCTGCGCGACGGCGCAATGGAAATTGCGCCGGGCGGCGGCTCAATCGTGACAAAAAAGAAATTCAAGGATTTCGAGCTCCACCTGGAATTCCGCACGCCGTTTATGCCTGATGCCCACGGCCAGGGTCGCGGCAACAGCGGCGTGTATCTGCAGGGCCGCTACGAAATCCAGATACTTGATAGCTACGGGCTTGAAGGCCGCGACAATGAATGCGGCGGAATATACACCGTCGCCGCGCCGCTTGTGAATATGTGCGCGCCGCCGATGCAGTGGCAGACTTACGATATTACCTTCCGCTCGCCGCGGTTTGATAACGCCGGCGGCAAGCTCATAGATGCCCTGCTGACGGTGGTTCATAACGGCGTCAAGATACACGACAAGATAAAGATTCCGGGTCCGACCGGTGGGGCTTTGGACGGTAATATCGCCCAGCCGGGCGGCATATACCTGCAGGACCACGGCAATACGGTCCAGTTCCGCAACATCTGGCTGGTCGAACTGCCCCCGGAATCCGTTTCACAATAAATCGTCATCCGCTCCGCCACCCCCGCGTCTTCCTGTCGGAAGACAGGAGCGGGGGAAGTCGTGGCGGGATAATCGATGTTATAGAAAGTTTAAGTAACGTTTTGTTTAAGGAACAATAATTATGAAGAACCTGAAGAAAATTGCTGAACAGCGAAATGAGAAGATTTCCCGCCGGGAGTTTGTAGGCGGGGCCGCAGCGTTAGCGGCGTTCACGATTGTGCCGCGCTATGTGCTCGGGGGCGCGGGTAATAAGCCGCCGAGCGAAAAGCTCAATATTGCCGGCGTCGGCGCCGGCGGTATGGGCGCAAGTAACATCAACGCCTGCAGCGGCGAAAACATCGTGGCGCTTTGCGATGTCGATGACGAGCGCGCTAAGGATACGTTCAATCGCTACCCGAACGCCAAGAAGTGGAAAGATTTCCGCAAGATGCTCAATGAGCAAAAGGACATCGACGCCGTAATTGTTGCCACGCCGGACCATACCCATGCGGTGGCTGCTATGGCGGCAATGAGGCGCGGCAAGCACGTCTATGTCCAGAAACCCCTCACCCGCACCGTTCACGAGGCACGAACGCTGACAGAGGCGGCACGAAAGTATAAGGTCGCCACGCAGATGGGCAACCAGGGTCATTCAGGCGAGGGTGTGCGGCTGATATGCGAATGGATATGGGATGGGGCAATCGGCCCTGTCCGCGAGGTGCACGCCTGGACCAACAGGCCCGTCTGGCCCCAGGGTATCGACCGCCCGAAGGAAACTCCGCCTGTGCCGCCGTCGCTCGATTGGGACCTGTGGCTGGGACCGGCGCCGAACCGGCCGTATCATTCTTGTTATCTGCCCTTTGCCTGGAGAGGCTGGTGGGACTTCGGTTGCGGGGCGCTGGGCGATATGGCCTGCCACGTCCTTGACCCGGTCTGCTGGGCGATGAAGCTGAAGTACCCGACAAGCGTTGAGGCCTGCGCGACGAAGGTCAATAACGAGACATTCCCGGTGGCTTCTGTTGTTCACTATGAGTTCCCGGCCCGCGAAGGTATGCCGCCGGTCAAGGTGCATTGGTATGACGGCGGCATGAAGCCGCCTCGGCCGGAAGCGCTGGAAGCGGGCCGAAAATTGGAGCAGGCCAGCAGCAATGTCCTCTTTATCGGGGATAAAGGCGTCCTGCGGTGCGGTGAGTATGGCGACAGCCCTCGGCTTATACCTGAGTCGCTGATGAAAGAATACAAGCGGCCGCCCAAAACCCTCCCGAGAATAGAAGGAAGCCACGAACAGAACTGGATTAGGGCCTGCAAAGGAGGCGAGCCCGCCTGCTCGAACTTCAATTACTCGGGCCCTCTGACGGAAATGGTTGTGATGGGCAATCTCGCACTTCGCCGCTTGGGCGAGAAGCTGTCGTGGGATGGCGAGAATATGAAGGTTACCAACGACGACGAGGCGAATAAGTATGTACGGCAGCCTTGCCGCGAGGGATGGTCACTGGAGCTTTAAGAATAGATTCGGTCGTTTGCCCCCGACAGAAACATTCGAGGGTTTGTAACGGTAATTGAAGACAATTTAGAAAAGAGGTGTGCAAGTATGAAGAATCACAAGCAAACAGTTAGTCTGCAGAACGCAAAGATTTCACGCCGCGACTTTATGGGCAGCGCCGCAGCGGCGATTGCGGCGTTTACGATTGTTCCGCGGCACGTGTTGGGAGCCGATGGCAACACCCCGCCGAGCGGAAAGCTCAATATCGCTGGTATCGGCGTGGGAGGCCGGGGAGGTGGTGACATCGGCGCAGTCAGCAGCGAAAACATCGTGGCCCTTTGCGATGTCGATGAGGCAAGGGCGGGCGACACCTTCAAGAAATTCTCCAATGCGAGGGTTTACAAGGATTTCCGTAAGATGCTCGATAAGGAGAATAAAAACATCGATGCGGTGGTGATTGCCACGCCCGACCACGTTCACGCACCCGCCGCGATAATGGCAATGAAGATGGGCAAGCACGTTTACGTTGAAAAACCGATGGCGCACACAATCTTCGAGGCCCGCGAGATGACAAGGGTCGCCCGCGAGATGAAGGTTGTCACCCAGATGGGCAATCAGCACCACGCAGAAGAGGGGATTCGTCTGACGTATGAGTTCATTCAGGATGGAGCGATAGGCAAGGTTACCGAGGTGCACGCCTGGACCAACAGACCTATATGGCCTCAGGGTATCGACCGCCCGAAGGAAACTCCGCCTGTGCCGCCGACGCTCGATTGGGACCTGTGGCTCGGACCTGCGCCGCAGCGTCCTTACAATCCGGCTTATGTGCCGTTTAACTGGCGGGGCTGGTGGGATTTCGGATGCGGTGCGATGGGCGATATGGCCGTCCATAATGCCGACCCGGCCTTCTTCTGCCTCAACTTACGCGCCCCGATTGCCGCCGAGGCCCAGACCAGCGGCATCAATAATGAGACCTTCCCGAAGTGGCAGATTATTACCTACTACTTCCCGCCTCGCGGGGACCAGCCTGCGGTGAAAGTCATCTGGTATGATGGCGGAAAGATGCCGCCGAGACCGCCGGAGCTTGAACAAGGGCGCAACCTCGAAGGTAACGGCATTATGTTCGTCGGCGACAAGGGCAAAATCCTCTGCGGCGGCGACGCCGGCGCACCCAGAATCATTCCGGAATCAAAGATGCAGGAATACAAGAGGCCGGCCAAAACCCTGCCGAGGTCGCCGGGACACCACCAAGAGTGGATACAGGCCTGCAAGGACAAAAACCCCAAGGGCGCTATGGCGGGCTTCGAGTATTCGGGCCCCTTCACGGAGTCGCTGCTGGTAGGCAACCTGGCCGTTCGCCTCGGTAAGCGCATCGAGTGGGATTCCAGGAATATGAAGGCGACCAACGCACCTGAAGCGGACAAATACATCAACAAGGAATACCGCAAGGGATGGACCGTTACATAGAATCCCCTAGTTCGGCCCTGAGCTCACTGCCGAAGGGTTGTGTGCAGTGGTTCGACAAGCTCACCACCCTGAGCGAAGTCGAAGGGGGATTTGGTAAGCCTGAGTAGAAATTGGCCCGCCGAAGGCGGCCCCCCTGCTTTCTTGCGAAAGCAAGAAGGGGGCTTTTCGCCTTCGGCGGATTCACTAATCAATAACTGCTGCAATAAGGGGTACTGCGATGAAAGACCACAAGCAAGTTACAAGACAAGGTGACAGACAGACGGGCAAAGGGCGTCAGGGGCTTATGGACTGTGAGCGATTGTCACGTCGGGACTTTATGGGTGCGGCAGCAGCGTTTACCGTTGTGCCGCGGTACGTGCTTGGCGGTCCGAGAGTCGTCCCACCGAGTGAAAAGCTCAATATCGCCGGTATCGGCATAGGCGGCCGTGGGGCCGGCGACCTCGATGCCGTCAGCAGCGAGAACATCGTGGCCCTGTGCGACGTGGACTCCAAATACGCAGCAGGGACATTCCAGCGATACCCCAACGCCAAAAAATACCAGGACTTCCGCGAGATGCTGGATAAGGAAAAGAATATAGATGCGGTGATAGTCGCTACGCCCGACCACACACACGCAGTTGCCGCTATGATGGCGATAAAGATGGGTAAGCACGTCTATTGTGAGAAACCTCTGACACATTCGATATACGAAGCCCGAATGGTCACCGAGGCGGCAAGGGCAGCCAGGGTCGCGACTCAAATGGGAAACCAGGGTCAGGCCACCGAGGAGCACCGGCTGTTGTGCGAGCTTATCTCGGATGGGGCTATTGGCCGTGTTCGCGAGGTGCATTCCTGGTGTAATAGGCCTATTTCGCCGCGCGGAATTGAAAGGCCCAAAGATACGCCGCCTGTGCCCGAGGGGCTTAGCTGGGACCTGTGGCTTGGGCCGGCGCCGGAGCGCCCGTATCATCCCTCGTACCATCCATTTAGCTGGCGGGGCTGGTGGGACTTCGGCACGGGTGTCCTGGGGGACATAGGATGCCATCAGCTTTCCCCGATTTTTAAGGCCCTGAAATTAGGATACCCGACCAGCGTGGAGGCCTCCACCAGCGGCGTCAATTCCGAGACAGCGCCTCTCGCATCGATTGTTCGGTATGAATTTCCCGCTCGCGGCGATTTGCCGCCGGTTACTCTCTCTTGGTATGACGGCGGACTTATGCCAGCCCGGCCGCCTGAGCTTGAGGATGGTCGGCGAATGGGCGAGGTGGACGATAATCTCCTTGTCGGCGACAAAGGCAGGATACTCGGCCACCGGCTCATACCCGAGTCGAAAATGCAGGAATATAAAAAGCCGCCGAAGACCCTGCCCCGCTCGCCCGGTCATCATCAGGAGTGGATTAACGCCTGTAAAGGGGGCGCTCCTGCGGGCTCCAACTTCGATGTCGCCGGGCCGCTTGCAGAGGTGATACTCCTGGGCAATATCGCCGTTCGTATGTATCAGAAGCTGTACGAAAAAGGAGTGAAGCTTTATTACGATGGCCCAAATATGAAGATTACCAACCTGCCTGAGGCCAACGAATACATAAAGTGCGAATACCGCAAGGGCTGGAGTCTGTAATCATCCCGGCCTGGTGGCCGGAGGATTGCCAATAATCGGTCACGTGACAGACAAATAGAGGAGCTGAATTGTGAAAAGTAAAAAGATTTCCAGGCGCCAGTTTATGGGCGCCGCAGCGGCGTTGACGATTGTGCCTCGTTATGTTTTGGGAGGGCCCCGCAATATCCCGCCGAGCGAAAAGGTCAATATCGCCGGTATCGGCGTGGGAGGGCGGGGCGCCAGCGTCCTCGACGGCGTCAGCAGCCAGAACATTGTCGCCCTGTGCGATGTCGATTGGAAACAGGCGGGGGGCACCTTCAATCGTTTCCCGAACGCAAAGAAATACCGCGACTTCCGAAAAATGCTGGAAGAGGAAGATAAGAACATCGATGCGGTAACGGTGGCTACGCCGGACCACGTTCACGCAGTGGCCACTATGACGGCAATCAAGATGGGTAAGCACGTCTATTGCGAGAAGCCCCTGACGCACTCGGTATATGAGGCCCGCAAGGTCGCCGAGGCGGCCCGCGAGCATAAAGTTGCCACGCAAATGGGTATTCAACTGCACGCTATGGTCTGCATCAAGCTGCTGGTGGAGATTATCAAGTCGGGGATGATTGGCCAGGTCCGGCGTGTGGATATCTGGAGTAACAAAAGCTGGGGTGGCGGCACGCGTCCTGCGGAGATGCCGCCTGTGCCGGAGTGGCTCGACTGGGACCTCTGGCTTGGGCCGGCGCCCGAGCGTCCCTACCATCCGGCTTATCTTCCGGGCAACTGGAGGCGGTGGTGGGATTTCGGGACGGGCACGCTGGGCGATATGGGCTGCCACATAATAGACCCGGCTTACTGGGCCCTCGATTTGGGCTATCCGACAAGTGTGGAAGCACAGGCGGGGCCATTTAATAATGAGACATATCCGGAGGCCACAATAGTCCGATGGGAATTTCCCGCGAGAGGCAGCCTGCCGCCGGTGACGGTAACCTGGTATGATGGTGCGAATAATCCGCCCAGGCCGCCGGAGCTTGAAGAAAACCGCAGATTGCCCGACCAGGGCGGCCTGTATTACGGCGAGAAAGGCACTATCCTTGCCCCACATATGGATGGTCCGCGGCTTATACCGGAATCGAAAATGAAGGAATTTAAGCTGCCGCCGCAGCTTTTCCCGCGGGATGTTGACCACTATCAGGAATGGATAAGGGCCTGTAAGGGCGGGCCGACGCCGCTGGCCAATTTCGATTATTCCGGGCCGTTGACGGAGACCATTTTGCTCGGCAATGTCGCCCCCCTTCTTGCTTTCGCAAGAAAGCAGGGGGGCGCCGGCCAGCCCCCGAATGTTTCTGTCGGGGGCCGGAAGCTGTCTTGGGACGGGCCGAACTTGAAGGTCATAAATCTCCCCGAGGCGAACAAATACCTCCGCCGGGAATATCGCAGGGGGTGGCAATCCTTGTAATTTGCGATTTGTGCCCCCGAATATTTCTGTCGGGGGCCGGCAATCGTAAATCGAAAATTCAATAGGAAACTGAACATTGTGATTTTACAGGAGAAAAAAAGATGAACAGGGACACAAAACTCACCACGATTTTGATTGCAGTTGTTCCGATTGTCTGGTGCTTGGCTATGCCCCCCTTCTTGTTTTCGCAAGAAAGCAGGGGGGGCGCCCAGGTTCAGGAGAAATGGCAGTTGTGTATGCAGGCATACACCTTCAATCGCTTCAGCTTCTACGAGGCGATTGACAAGACAAAAGCCCTGGGTCTGCGTTACATCGAGGCCTACCCGGGCCAGAAGCTCAGCAATGAAAAACCGGATGTCAGCTTCGACCACAACGCCTCTGCCGAGGTACGCCGGCAGGTCAAGCAGAAGCTCGCCGGTGCAGGGGTAAAACTGATAAACTACGGCGTGGTCGGGCTGTCAAACAACGAGGCGGAGTGCCGAAAGGTGTTCGATTTCGCAAAGGATATGGGAATTCAGACGATTGTCTCCGAGCCGCCCGAGGATGCATTCGAGCTTGTGGATAAGCTGTGCGGGGAATACAAAATCAATGTGGCCATACACAATCACCCCAAGCCTTCGCATTACTGGGACCCCGAGACCGTTCTTAAGGTCTGCAAAGGACGCAGCAAGCGCATCGGCGCCTGCGCCGATACGGGCCACTGGCTCCGCTCCGGCATTGTTCCGCTGGAGGCCCTGAAAAAGCTCGAAGGCCGCATCATCAGTCTGCATTTTAAGGACCTCGACCAGGGCCATGATGTGATATGGGGCACCGGAAAATGCGACGTCAAGGCGATGCTGACTGAACTTGCCCGCCAGAAATTTGCGGGCTCCTTCTCAATTGAATATGAATACAACTGGGAAAATTCTTCCCCTGAAATCGCCCAGTGCATTCCGTATTTTAACAAAGTAGCCGCCGAGCTGGGCCAGGTTCCTGCCGGGCCTGTAAAGGCGGAGGCTGGCCTGCCCTCGAATGTTTCTGTCGGGGGCTGGCAATCGATATTTAACGGCAAAGACCTGACCGGCTGGGACGGCGACAAGCGGTTCTGGTCGGCTAAGGATGGCGCGATTCGCGGCGAAACCGCGGTCGGCAGCCTCCCTGCTAACAACACGTTCTGTATATGGCGGGCCGGCACGCTTAAGGATTTTGAGCTGAAGCTGAAATTCCGCATCCAGAACGGCAACTCCGGCATCCAGTATCGCAGCAAAGACCTCGGCGAGTGGCGCGTCGGCGGCTATCAGGCCGAAGTCGAAAATTCGCCCGGCAAGGTCGGCTTCCTTTACGATGAGCGAGGCCGGGGCGGGTTGGTCAACGTCGGCGATTTTGTGGTCGTCGATGAAGCCGGCAACAAGAACATACTAGGCAAGGTCGCAGACAAAGAGCAGCTCATAAAGGCCGGCTACTACAAGGAGAAAGACTGGAACGAATACCATATCATTGCCCAGGGCAATCACATTGTTCAATATCTCAATGGCTATCAGACCATCGAGCTGATTGACAACGACCCCAAGGGTGGCTCTCGCGCTGGCATCTTTGCGCTTCAAATCCACGTGGGGCCTCCTATGGTAGTCGAGTTCAAGGACATCCGCATCAAGCAGTTGGAAACGAAGTTCGGCAACGCTGTCTTGCTTTTTAACGGCAAAGACCTCAACGATTGGGAAGTCAAAGGCGACAAAAATAAGTCCAGGTGGGTGGTCGGCACCGCAGCTATCTCGCCTGACAATCCAAAGCTATTGGTAGCCAAAGGCAGTGGAAGCGAAATGATAAATCTTGCCGCCCAGCACGGCGATAGTCTCGACATATTCTCCAGGGCCAAATTCGGCGACTGTCGTATAGAGCTGCAGCTTATGGTGCCCAAGGAGTCCAACTCCGGCGTTTATGTTATGGGCGAATACGAAATACAGGTGCTGGACAGCTTCGGCAGGGAAAAAATGGACAGCGGCGATATGGGCGCAGTCTATGGCGCTGCCCCGCCGCCTGTTAACGCCTGTAAGAAACCCGGCGAATGGCAGAGGTATGTAATTGAGGTTATTGCACCCAGGTTTGACGCGAGCGGCAAAAAAACGGCCAATGCCAAGTTGGTAAAGGTGGAGCTTAACGGGCAGGTGCTGCACGAGAATCTCGAACTGCCCGGTCAGACGCCTGGCGGTGTCACCGGCAAAGAAGTGCCTACGGGACCCCTTATGTTCCAGGGCAACCACGGCCCCGTGGCATACCGCAATGTTGTGGTAATGCCGCTGCTGAAGTAATACGCCGGTGGTATAGGCGGAAAAATCGCAGGTCCGTTCTTGACCGCCGTCTGAAATGGTGGCATAATAGATTCGTGGCCCGTGTCCCGGGACCCATGTTGTGTGGTCCGCCGAGAAGTCGTGGCGGATTAACCAGTTAACTAATTAACCAATGAGGTGCCAAAACAATGAAAAAAGGTATAAACAGGCGTAGTTTTTTGCGTTCCACGGCGGCTGCAGGGGCGGGTTTGGTAATAGCGCCGGTGGTTTTAGGCCAGGCGGCAAGCCCAGCCGAGCCGAAAAAGGCGGATGACATAAACGTGGCCTTGCTTGGCGCCGGCGAACAGGGCCAGGTCCTGATGAACGCCTGCCGCAAGGTGCCGGGCATCCGTTTCAAGGCGGTCTGCGATATCTGGAGCTACAACCGAAAGCGAGTCTCGGGCCAGTTGGATAGTTACGGGCATCAGCACAATACGTATGAAGATTACAAGGAGATGCTCGATAAGGAAAAAGACCTCCAGGCCGTCCTGGTTGCCACGCCCGATTTCTGGCACGCCGAGCACGCGGTTGCCTGCCTGAAGGCGGGGCTGCACGTCTATTGCGAGAAGGAGATGTCCAATACCCTCGAAGGGGCCAGGAAAATGGTGCAGGCGGCCAGAGAAACGGGCAAGCTGCTGCAGATTGGCCACCAGCGCCGCAGCAATCCCCGCTACATTCACTGCTACCAGAAGCTAATCAAGGACGCAAAGCTGTTGGGGCGGATTACCACTGTCAACGGTCAGTGGAACCGCGGCAAGACTGCCTGCCTGGAACTGGGCTTTCCCAAGAAATATGCGATAGAGCAGCCCACGCTTGAAAAATACGGCTTCAAGTCGATGGAGCAGTTCAAGAACTGGCGGTGGTACAAGGGCCTGGGAGGCGGGCCCATAGTTGACCTCGGCTCACACCAGATTGACGTCTATAGCTGGTACCTCGGAGCCAATCCGAAGGCCGTTATGGCCAGCGGCGGCACCGATTACTGGAAGGGCCGCGAATGGTACGACAGCGTGATGGCCGTCTATGAATATGAGCTCAAAGAAGGGACCGTCAGGGCATTCTACCAGACGATAACTACCAACACGGCGTGGGGATATTTCGAGCGATTTATGGGCGACCAGGGGACGCTGGAGATTTCCGAGGCGAAGGGCCGCGGTGCGGCCTATCGCGAGGACTGGGTGCCGGTGGAAGACTGGGACAAATGGGTCAAGGCAGGGTACCTGAAGGCCCCCGTTGACCAGAAAAAGGAAGAAAAACCGGCTGCGGTCGGCGAGGTGGACGTCCGTGAGTCTCCGGCCCCGCCAAGCTATGAGATACCGGTAGTGCTGGAAAAGGCGTATCATCAGCCGCATCTGGAGAACTTCTTCGAGGCGATTCGCGGCAAGGCCAAACTTAATTGCCCCGCTGAGGTGGGGTATGAAACGGCTGTGGCCGTGTTGAAGGTCAACGAAGCGATAGAAGCCGGCAAGAAACTGGAGTTCAAGCCGGAGGACTTTAAGGTTTCGGCTTAACGGATTGAATTTTCGATTTTCGATTGCCGATTTATGATTGTCAGATTCAACCTTCAAATCGAAAATCGTAAATCGGAAATTACAAGGATTGGCCGTACGTTGAGAAAAGGATTGACAGTCACAGGCGTTTTGCTCTGGCTGGTATCGACCCTCTATGCTGCTACCGATGCCAACCAGGTGTTGCTTGGCGACGAAAGTGACGGCAGCCGGGCAAATCCTGTCCATCTTATCCCCCTGCTCGATGAAGACGGTGGAAAAATCGCGCCCGATGATAAGCCGCTTCTGCCGTTCTCGATGAGTCGCACTTGCGGGGCGTGTCATAGTTATAATGTGATAAGTCGAGGTTGGCATTTTAATGCCCCCGACCCGAATGTCTTACCTGGCCGGCCGGGGCAGCCGTGGATACTCGTTGATGCGATGACAGGTACGCAGATAGCGCTCTCTCATCGCAACTGGCCAGGGACATTCAGGCCCGAGCAGATTGGCCTGACGCCGCACAAGTTTTTACGGCTTTTCGGCAGACATACCCCTGGCGGCGGTGTGGGGGAGCAGGAAAGCACCGACCCTGACGAAATCACTCGCGGGTTTATATCAGGCAAACTGGAGGCAAATTGTATGAGCTGCCACGATGCCGACCCTGCCCACAACCAGGCCGAGTATGCCATCCAGGCGGTTCGTGAGAATTTCCGATGGGCTGCAGCGGCGACATCCGGCTTTGCTTTAGTTAGCGGCTCCGCAAAGGATATGCCCGACACATACGACCCCCTAATGCCTCAGGTCCTGGACGACCCCAAACTTGTGCCCCCTTCGATAAAGTATCGCGACGGGATATTCGACTCGAAGAACCAGGTGTTCTTTAATGTTGTCAGAGAAGTCCCGGCCCAGCGGTGCTATTTCTGCCACTCCAATGTCTATTTTACCAGGGAAGGAGTGGAGAAGTGGCAGGCCGATGAGGATGTCCACCTTGCCGCCGGGCTGACCTGCGTTGATTGCCACCGTAACGGCTTCGACCACAACATCACTCGTGGCTATGAGGGCGAGGGGATTATCTCGAAAAACCCGCTGGCG
>Ga0315279_10002914_pt1 | contig 24722 bp, 31 predicted proteins | sample YL17G06_20_MG_FD_203694 | JGI IMG/M metagenome (GOLD analysis project Ga0315279, IMG submission 203694) | Sediment microbial communities from Yellowstone Lake, YNP, Wyoming, USA - YL17G06_20 | ecosystem: Environmental > Aquatic > Freshwater > Lake > Sediment | place: USA: Wyoming | collected...
GACCTGGAAGCCGTGATTGACCACGTGCAGACCGAGGCTCGCTCGGAAGAAGGTGGGTTTCCCGTAAGCCTGGATGACAACAGTCGCAGCGAAATCGCCCAGGCTCTGCTTGGGCTGACGATTGCCGAAGCGGAAAACACGCTCGCCAAGTCCATCGTGGTGACGGGCGAGTTGGGCCACAAGGCTATCCCCCTCATCCTCAAGGAAAAAGAGCAGATCGTGCGCAAGTCGGGCGGCGGGGCGGTCGAATACATCACGCCGCGCTGCACCGTGGACGACGTCGGCGGGCTGGATTTGCTCAAAGCCTGGGCGATGGAGCGTTCGGAAAGCTGGGGGCCGCGCGCGATGCAGTTCAAGCTCGTGCCGCCGCGCGGCGTGCTGCTCATTGGCGAACCTGGGGTCGGCAAGAGTCTGTCAGTCAAAGCCATCGTCAGCTTGTGGCAAGTGCCGCTGCTGCGTCTCGACATCGGCGCGCTCTTTACCAGCGCATTGGGCGGTACGGAAGAAAAGATGCGTGGCGTGCTGAAGCTGGCCGATTCATTGGGAAGGTGCGTCCTCTGGCTTGATGAAGTCGAAAAGGGTCTGAGCGGCCTCGGCTCATCGAACCTCAGCGATGGCGGCGCGCAGGCGCGCATCTTTGCCACGCTGTTGACGTGGATGGAAGAGCACGAGTCGCCGGTGTTCGTCGCGGCGACGGCCAACCTGACCACGCTGGATGTGCTCCCGCCCGAGTTCATCCAACGCTTCTCCGAGATGTTCTGGCTGGACAAACCTAACGATGCCGAGCGGGCGCAAATCCTGAACATTCACCTGAAGGATCGTGGTTTGAAACCCGACGAGTTTGACGTCGCGCGGCTCGTGACCGAGACGCAGGGCATGGTCGGCCGGCAGATTCGCAACCTGGTGCAGGCGGCGATGCACCGGCCTTTCCGCGAGCAGCGCGGTGTCACGACCGATGACGTGCTCGAGGCGCTCAAGTCTCAGCGGCAGGGTGTGCGCGAGTTTGCGGGTGTCCAGGCGCGTCCGGCCTCGTCATCCAATCTGCCCGTGCCGCAAGCCGCCCGCAAGCGGACGGTGCGCATGTCAAACATCTCAAACAATTAGCGAGTTTGTCACTGCCGAGTGCGTCGAGATTAGCCAGGGTAGGCTCTCTGCGGTCTCGACGTGCTCGGCGGTGATATGGAAAGAGAGAATTCATGAGCGAGTACACAACCGTTCAAACTGAAATTACCGATGCCGACATCCTGAGGCTCGCGTTGCAGGATATCGGACTTGCCTTTGAAGAAGCCAACGTCGAAGCCTGTGGCGACAGGAATAGCTTGAGCCTGGTCGGTTATCTCGGTGATACCCGGCCACAGCAGGTGCAGTTCGCCATTCGCCGCCGCAACCTGGGGCGGCTCTCGAACGACATCGGCTGGGCGTGGGACGAAACAGCGCAGCGGTACTTTGCCTACGTCTCCGACTATGACACGCACCTGCCGAACGTGAAGCAGGTTGTGGAGCAAGTGGCCCAGCGCGCGGCGTACCACCAGGTCATCAAGACCGTGAGCGAATATGGGATGATGGTCGAGAGCGAGACCGTCACGCCGAGTGGTGAGATCCAGGTCGTTGTAAGGACTTTTTGAGAGGCCGCGATGCAATACCTCATCACCATCAAGAACGGCCGCGTCACTATCACGGTGCAGAACGTCGCGGGGGCGGGCTGCGCCGGCAAGTCGCTCGAATTTGCTCAGTTGTTGGGCGGCAAGGTCGAGACGACCGAGCACACGGAAGACTATTACGCCCAGGTCGTGGCGACGACGCAGGCGACGGTCAAGGGGCAATGATGTAGACGCTGACTTTGCAGTGCAGTACAAGTAGATGGGGGAGACATTGCAGTACAGTGTGGCGCGGTTTGCAGTGCAGTGGAGGTATTTGCAACGCAGTAACTTTGGCTGGGCCATGTCTAAGACCAACTACAAAATACCGCCACAAAGCCTTCTAACCCAGCAGCAAATCAATATGAAGCAAGACCGTCACTGTAAAATGTCACCTTTCTCACTGCACTGCAAAGTTGATGCCTACAGCAATGATGGCGACGGTGGACTATCCTGTGGCGTGCCTTCAATGTGGATTTGACGAGGCGCGTGGATCGTTCAACACGCATCGCTGCGAGGAGCATACGTGCTGTCCAATGTGCGGGTATGTGGCTTGGACACAAGCTATGATAGATCGGAAACGCCAGGTGGCTGACCCTGAGCGAAGGGCATACTTTAAGCTCGACAAAAATGGAGAGCGAATCTTTCGCACCTACAAGCGGAAAGGGTATGGGGCATACTGCGTTACCGGCAAGTCCGGCATCGCTAACCTGGGCGTGATGCGCGTGCCGGTCACGCGCAAGGTCATCGCGCAGTTCCGGCGAGACATTGCCGATGACGGTGTCAACGAGGCAGCGTGCTGGCTGACGCGCTGGACGGGCAAAAAGGTCGAGGTTGTAGTCGGCAGTCGAGGTCAGGTGATGTCACTGCACCAGTTCGTTTAACTACTCGAAGCACAAATGCGCGGCCGGTAGGTGCTCCTACCGGCCGCGTTACCACTCCCAGCGGACTGATAGCAGCATGGAGTGATACGCGATAGGGCCTGACCAATAGGATCCCAGTCCTCGGTCACACTTCTTGCGTGGCTAGAGTTCTGCACACGCTACCAAATCCAATATGCTAGATGGGCCGGACACTGCGATTAGCCTCGAGTTTTTCTCTTGACCAAGAATTGGCAACATGAAGATTTGCACAGGTGACTGGCACGAGTGCATGGCTATCTGGGTCAGTACTTGGGCCACGGTTTCGTTGGGACATACCTTAATCGCTATCTCTTGATCTTTTGGTATGCGTGGTTTGTTCAACACTTGCTGTATGCTATGCATTCCTTCATCAGCTTGGCCGTTTGTCCATGCAGTCACTATGTTTCTTGTTCCCAGTTCACCATCCACCTTGTAAAGGCGTTCCAAGAAGTCTCCGAGTTTTGGCAAGTCAAACGGCAAATGGGGGTGAAAGCGATGCGGCCACAGATAAGCTATGCCCATTGTAATAGAAGGCAATGGAATCACGTATGAGACGGAATATAGTGACCATGATGTCAAATGCCCAATCAACTGTGGAAGCCATCGGCCATACGAAACCACGTAACCTGCTAGCAGAGGAATACTGATGCTCAACAGTGAACCAAGCTGTAGCCAATCTCTTGCCCACCACAGTAGAACTAGCAAAGACAAAGTGCCTACCAATCCGGCGATATCCGAGTGCTTCCGCAAATTAGTGGTCAAACAAAGGTAGAGCGCAAACAGGCTGCCACACAGTACACCTATTATCACACCACCGATCACACCCCAGAAAAAGCCGATGGCAGCGCGCAGAAAGACTGAATCAGATGCGTACCAAAATGACTCGCTATCTGTCGTCGCATACGCCAAGATACTCCCTACCATGGCGCCGATGAAGGCACAAATCTGAACACATGCCACGAAACCATGCACGAGTAGTGCGCCGGAAACACGAGACTCTGGATGTATCCGTATTGAGACACATGCTACACCGACTAAACAGCCGATGCCGCACAGTGTGAACGATAGAGGGGTGCCACCCAAGACCAACATGAAGATGGGCAGAAATACTATGACATTCCACACGTGCAACGCCCAGTTCACGCCTGCTATCAGTGCAGTGATGATAAGGCCGAGGAAAATGATCCAGCGGGCAGAATCCTTGGGCAAGATACTAAACGCTGTAATTATCGCACGGTCGGCTATAACCGCGCAGCCAAAAGCCAGCCCAATAAATGCCACAATCAACGTGATGCGTGATCTCAGATGAGCCAACTGCTTGCCCAGAAGAGGATCAGACAGATCAACGCCATAAGTAAGTGTAAAGAAAGTCTGGAAACCTGCAGAGTAGAACAGTGCTCCCCAGAATAGTGCCAGTATTTCGACAATGGTAGTCCAGATGGCCTGAATGAACGTTTGCATGGTCACCTCTGTTCACACTTGAACCAGTACCATCGCTTGGGGTCGACTCGGACTCGCTTAGATGGGTTACTGAGTTTTGCTTCAATGATCTGAATCGCTTCTCGCGCGTTGTCTGTTACACACCCTTTGGGGTATCGAGTGACGATATCTTTGTAGGTGGCAAGCGCCAGCTTGTAATTCACAAGGTAATCGATATCTGACTGCGGATCGTTGTTTGCCATATAGCAGTAGCCCCATGCAATCCAGTTGAGTAGGTTATTTGCCAGATCATGTTGAGGATACAAGTCTACCAAGTTTTGTGCTTCACTTATCATCCGCTGGATCCGATCACGCTCATACTTTGGAGTGTTGTATTGGTCAACCGAACTGGAAACATCCAGCGACATTAGAGCAATTCGTTCCATGACGAACTTGACTTGGGGAGAGCTCGAATTGTAGTACAGTCTGAGATAGTCCCAGTACGCTTTTCGTGCCTCCTCCTCTGCCCATCCTTTGTCATATGCCACAGCCATTCGATAAAGCATATCCGGAGAGCTAGCGGCACTCGGATGACTTGACATGTACTTGTCGAGTAATAGGGCCGCCCATAAGTAAATATTCTGGGCTTCTCGAGCAGCATCTGGTATTGGTCGTCCAGTTTCGTCCCAGAAAAACTGACGGGTCAGAACGCTTCCTTCTGGGGGTTTTGAGTCTAATTCGTCCAACAGGTAATAGGCCAATTGATCCAGGTTGTTCACTTGCTGCGGATCAAGTCGTATTACTTGGTCAATGATACGCAAGTTGTATTCAGCCTGTTTGCGCAGGCTTGACGAGCTATATAGATTCAGAAAGCGACTAAACTGATCCCGAGCTGCTATGAATTGACGTTCTTCAAATAGACGCCGCCCAAGTAAGTAGTCCAATTCCTCCTCAAGCGTTGACTGTTGACGATGAGTATTCAAGAAACCAGACAGTTCCTCTATGGGCATTACGTATGCTGCAAGATACTGTGCTCGATTCTTTCCATCATCTGCTGACTGTAGATAAAGCTCTAGCGCACGATGCCGTTCACCCTGGAGCTCATACACCCATCCCATCTGGGCGAGTGCTTTGCCATACCACTTGTCCTTCGGGTACTCCTTTTGGAAACGCTCATACAAATCAAGAGCAGTCTTGTAATCCTTCTGTTCGATCGCTGCACCAGCTCCCCGAAAATAGGCCCTGCGGACAAGGTCACTCTTAGGACGCTCATTGATGAGTTTTACGTAGTCCCCAAACAGATACAGGGCGTAATCTAAGTACGGCTCGCCTGGCCGTATTCGCACGATTTGTCGCAGGCGATCAAGGTCGTCTGCCGCAATTGGTTGAGAGAACTCTTTTTGAGTGAGTGACATAGGCGGTTCAGCAGTGCCTATCAACATGCGCAAAGCAATCTCGTTTGACGGTGATATTCCCAGCCAGTACGGTGATACCTCTGCTTGGCAAATGTTACCGACTCTGTTGCGAAGCGCCTCGACCTCCTTCAAGGCAACTTCAAGATTCATGTTTTTACCATCCTTATCTTTACCTAGCTTATAAGTACTCCAATGAATTGTTATTTTCATTGACTCTTTTTCAGGCGAACGTGTATTATGAGATAGCCAATTACATGCCTGCATCGTGGCACTGCGGGGATCTCCATTATAGTATTCAGTCCCTGCTCTCAAGGCTTCCAGTTCTTCAACAAGTTCTGGCGCTTGCCCGCTTTGCATGATTTCATCAATCAGGGTCTCTGCAATATCCCATTCTTTGTGTTGAAATGCGTTTAGTGCGTTCTTGTAAGCGGTCGCATGATGATTTGCGATAATAATCCCTCGCACACTCTGGTAAGCCGAATTGGCTACTGTTAGAACAACCAGTACGCCGAGGAGCCACCAGCGAGTTTTCGCTTCAATCACCCGCCATATGCGGGGTGTAAGAATCACTATCGCCATGATTGCCAGCGCAACAAAAATCGGCACCTGTAGTGAGAAAGAAAGGAGCAATTGTCCACGCAGAATGAAATCTAGACCCTCCTTAGAGAGGGGTAAAGACTTTAAGTCTTGCACTAATCCCAAGATGGAGACGTAGTGAAACACAACAATAATGATCAGCAATACAGTTATAGCAATTAATCCATCCTGTATTATTCGATGCCGATGTCGTAACCAGAAGAACTGGGGTGACTTGGACTGGACAGTGTTGGGCAATAGAATGGGTGACTCGCGCGGGTAACGCTTTTCGAGGAAAGCTTGCAACTGCTTCCATAGCTTAAGTAGCTCTTGCGGGTTCAGCATTGTTCCTCCTCGTATTTCAATTCTCCGTCCTGTTCGAGCAGGGGTCTGCGAGAAACCACTTCAGTCTATTTTGAACTGGAAACGTTTACAGCAGTGGGATAGGTAGAAACAAGTTCAGATTGTAGGGTGAAGCCTACATTGTGAGATTGTATTCCGTTCATGGAGAATGTCAACAGTTCAAGCATTGAATACCTGCGTATGGACACGTTGCCCTTGCGCGGGATGTTGTTCCTGGAGCACAACCCCATGTCCATTTCTTCGATGCCAACCCTGAAGGCCTTGCGAGAAACGCCCACGGCCCGCATCTATGCCGTTGGAGCCAGCGCTGCGTCGCTGGTCGAACTTCTGGGAGCGGTGCTGGGCAACCCCGATACCGCTCTGGCTGTGTTGAACCAATTCCCAACCTTGGAAGACATCGCCCGCGCCAGCAATGCGGAACTGGAAGACATTGCGGGCATCGGCAAGTCGAGCGCTGCGCGCATCCGCGCTGCGTTGGAGCTTGGGCGACGGCTGGTAAGCACCATGCCGCACGAGCGCCCTTCCATCACGAGTCCCGCCGACGCGGCCAATCTCGTGATGAGCGAGATGTCGCTTCTCGAACAGGAACAACTCCGCGTTATTTTGCTCGACACGCGCAATCGCGTGCAGGGCATCCAGACCATCTACCAGGGCAGTCTCAACACCACCATGGTGAGAGTGGCCGAGTTGTTCCGCGAAGCGATCCGCGCCAACTGCGCGGGCATCATCGCCGTCCATTCGCATCCATCGGGTGACCCGTCGCCCAGTCCCGAAGACGTTGCATTGACTCGCGACACGATTCAAGCTGGCAAGCTGCTCAGCATTGAACTGCTTGACCATATCATAATCGGACGCAATAGCTTCATAAGCCTCCACGAAAGAGGATTAGGATTTTCGTGACCTGTTGGTGCCAATCACGCACTTGTCCCGCTCAGAGGCGCGTCGCCCTTGAGCGGGATTTTGTTTCTGGGAGCACACATGGCAAGACTCAAGTCCGTCATCGCGGAAGGGTTCTATCCCACACCCGAATCCGTTCTGCCTCGCATCGCCAATCTCGTTGCACCTTCCTCCATTCCTGTCGCCGGCCTTGACCCGTGTGCGGGCGAAGGCAAGGCGATGCAATACCTGGCTGCGCAATGGAACCTCACGCCCTACCTGGTCGAGATCAACACCCAACGCGGCGCGGAATGCCGCAAGGTCACACCCAATACACTCGTCATGGACATCGCTTCGGTGGACGCGGCGAACATGGCGCTGGTCTTCGACAACCCACCCTATTCGGATCGTGAGAAAGGTGTCCGCGACGAGCTTTTCTTCATCCAGCGCATGGATCAGGCGCTCGTGCCGGGTGGCATTCACGTCGTCGTCATCCCCGACTATCGCCTCGTGCAGACGCAGAAAATCGTACGCTTCCTTGCGGCGCGATACGACCACATCCGTGCGTGGCGATTTCCTGATCCCGAGTATCAAGCGTTTCATCAAATCGTTCTCGTCGGCGTCAAGCGCAAACGAGCGATACAGGACCGCTTGGCGGCCGACTACTTGGTGGGTCTCGTGCAGGGCAACTTGCTCATCCTGCCCGAAGTGCCGCTCGACGATCCCTACACATTCCCCGCGACGACTGCGCCTGTCGTGTTCGAGGGCAAAGCGATAGACTATGCAGTGGCGCTCGAAGAAGCCGCCGCAAACTCGTGGCCACGCTTGCCGGTCAGCGCCAGTCCCAAGCACATCGGTTTGCTTTCGATAGATGGTAAGGAAGCCGTCGTGGATGCCAGCGCCCATCATCACGGCCAACTCGTCTTGCTTTCGATGAGTGGGTACAAGACGCACCTCAAAGCCATCAAGGCGCAGCTCGACCAACGTGAAAATCCTCTCGCGTTACCGACCGGCGATTCGGTGACAGAGACCAAAGGCGTGCGGTACGTCACCTGTGCGCATCCGCTCTCCAAGGGCGAGCACTGGCTCATCCTGCATCCACGCGCAACCATCGAAGGCACACAGGACGGCCAGTCGTTCTACTGCATCGGCGGGCACGAGCCGCCCTTTGAGATGTTTGCTGAGCAGTTGAAGCAGGCTGTCCCCATTCCGGTGTTTGGCAAATGGGCCAAGCCACTATGGAGCCTGGGTGCCCAACGTGGACTCGTCACGCGCATCAAGACTGCACGAGGCTGCCGGTTGTGGCAGGTCTCGGCGGATTCGGAGCGATGGCGCGAGACGCTCTCTGCCGCGCTCGCTTCCCATCAATTGCCACTCGAAAATGTGGACGACCCGAGCGACTTTTCACCCGCCATGCCTTTCAAGCGCGGACACCTCTTGTTCCTGCTTGTGACCAACGTCCTGCCTAGCGTCGTACTGAAGGGCGACGGCAAAACGCTCGTCATCCGAGGCCGGACAGTCAAGGGCATCCAGACCGAAGGCGAAGCCAAGCCAGGCCACATCGTCGAAGAGACGACCGACCGCAAGGGTGAGATCGTCGTTGCCGACGCCAGCACGGGCGAGATCACGCTCCTGACCGACTCGAAGGAGCAGATCGAGTTCGTGCAAACGTGGGGTGAGCAGTTGGCCCGCATCGTGCTGGAGCGCTTCAAGCCGCTGTATAACTTTGACCTGCGCGAAACGCTCTCGCCCAAAGCGCAAACGCTCTTGGATATCTTAGCCACAAACTGCCAGCCGTTGCCGGGCTGCGCCAAGCCAGGTCTGTTGGAATCGCAAAAGCACCTGGCGGTCGCCCTGCGGCGTGTCCAACACAAGTACGGCTTTGCGATCCTCAACGGAGAGCAAGGGTCGGGAAAGACCAAAGTCAGCATCGCAGTCGCGGCGCTGGCCGAAGTCGAAAGCGGGGTGGGCTTTCCCTTGATCGTCTCCTGTCCCGAGATCGTGAGCGAAAAATGGGTGAAAGAGCTGCGCGAGACGTGGCCGTTGATCGAGGCGCGCATCGTGACCTCACCGCGCGAAATGGACGAGTTCTTTCGCCAGGCCGACCTGAACCCTGGGCGCAAGTGGACGATGGTGATTCCCAACTCGCGCTTGGGTCAAGGCGACGGTTGGCGTCCTGTCTACACTCGCGAGACGCTCGTCGAGGATGACCAGCGGCGAGCGTGGACGCTGGCGCGGTATCGCAGTGATGGCAGTGTGTTGTGGAAACAGGAAGGCAATCACGCTATCGTGCGCCGACCCGATGGCAGGGTGATCAGGCAGATCACGCGCAACGTCCCCCTGGCTGGCAAGCAGTACGATGTGTTCAAGTGTCCCACATGTGGCGACATCGTAACCTATCTCGACAAAGACGGCCATCCTGTCGTCGTGACCGAGGCAGGCTGGTTCGAGCGAACACCTCAACATTGCATCAACTGCGGCGGCGCGCTGTATCAGGATGACCGAATCATGAATGGTGTCGGCAAGAAAAAGTCAAACGGCCTGGGCCTGGCGATGCTCGACCAGGCGCAAGACTGCCTGCGCCCCCGTGTGTCTTGCACGCAGACCGAACAGGTGAAAGACGTACGCGGTCAATGGCACACACTTCATCGTTGTCCCGCATGCAAGGAAGCCATCGTCGGGATGGTGGGCAAAGACACGCTGCTTCCGCGCGAAGTCGAGATGTGCGCAGTGTGCAGCCAGTCGCTATGGATGCGCACCGAGTCTGCAACTGTTTGGATCGCTCACAGCACGCCCAAGCCGGTGCGGTACAGTCTGGTGGACTATTACCGGCGCAACTACTGGGGCAAGGCCAGGTTCTACATCGCCGATGAAATCCATCTCTTGAAAGGCGGCGACACGAATCGAGGTGATGCGTTTGGCAAGCTGGCCCGAGCTGTGCCCAACGTGCTCGTGATGACGGCCACGTTGTATAACGGCAAGGCAAGCTCCGTGTTCTATATCCTCTATCGCCTGTGGGCCGAGATACGCGACGAGTTCAGCTTCACCGACAAGATGGCGTGGGTCGAGCGGCACGGCGTCGTGCGGCGTGTGTACCGGTACGATGACGACGCCATCTTCCGCGAAGCGAGCAGCGCGCAGACGGGATTGCGACGGAGACAGATCGGCGTATCCGAGTTGCCAGGGCTGGGGCCAGAGTTGGTGGCGTGGCTATTGCAGTGCTCGGTGTTCGTGCAACTCAAGGACATCGGCATCCGACTCCCACTATACCAGGAATTGCCGCTGGATGTGGCGCTTGACAAAGACCACGCGAAAGCCTACGAGCGATTTCACGAAAAAGCCCTTGCCGAACTCAAAGAGGACTGGCGGCTGGCGGGCGCGTTCGTCCAGTCACTTCTCTCGTACTCGGTCGCGCCGTGGCGCGTCACGCCGCTGTGTGACCCTGACGGCGTCGAGAAAGCCTGCGGCCCCGACCTGGAGATCGTCTGCCGCCACTGTGGACGATCGCTGATGGGACACAAGCATTGCCTCGGGCCGCGTCCCGACGAAAAGGAACACGAGCCTGGCAAGCAGGGACGTTGGAAAGGTCTGCGGCCTATCGCGAGTGCAGAGGCTCCGGCCTCGCCTGTTCCCAAGCTGCGCAAGGGTCACTGCCACTATCACGGCGACCCACTCCCCGACGAATGCAAAGACGGTTGCGGCGTCAAGCGCGAGCGGCTGTTCGCCGCCGAGAAGCGATTGATCGAGACCGTCCAGCATCACCGGCAGCAAGGCGAAAAGACGCTGGTGTTTGTGGCGCACACGCGGACCTGGAACGTCATTCCACGCCTGCAATGGGCCTTCGATCAAGCCGGCATCCGCGCCACGCCCATGCCCAAGCTCAAACCGGAAAAGCGGCAAGAGTGGGTCGAGTCGTTCGACATGAACGGCACCGACGTGCTGATCGCGTCGGTGAACGAGCTAGCCGAAGGCGTTGACCTCATCGCTTTCACGGTTGTGATTTTCTACGAAGTTTCGTATGTCGTGGCAAAGGTGTCGCAGGCGTCACGACGCAGCCATCGCGTCACGCAGACCAGGCCGGTCACCGTCTACTATCTCAATCCCATCGAGACATTGGCGAACCAGGCGCTTGAGGTCGTGCTGTACGAGATGCTGCTGGACGGCATCCTGCGCGGTGAATTGCCCTCTACTGATGTGATGAACCGCGTCGCCAATGACCACTCGACGTTCGTGGAAAAAGTGGCGCGCGCGGCCATCGAGTCGGCGGGCAACGTGGACGACCTGGCGGCGGTCTTCGCGCGCCACAACCAGGCGACGTGTGACACGTCGAATGACACTTTTCTATGTGCCGCATCGGAGTTTGCGGCCATACCACAAACGGTGATAGTAGATGCGTTGCCCGCCCACATCATCACGCCGATGGAAGCCGTGAGTGGAATCCAAATCCCGATGCTGTTCTAAACGTGGCGGGAGTTGGCGCGTTGCATGCTCCTGTCAGGATCAAGAAGACAAAGGATGCTGATGCAAGACACGACCTACGACCAACAACTGGCTCGCTTGCTTTCCAGCAACGATCACGAAACCTTTGAGCGGTTACGCACGCTCGCGCGTCAGGCGCAAATGGATTTGCACACGGCGCTCGGCGATGCGGTCAAGTTCGCGGCAGACGCTGGCGCGCGACGCACCGTTGCGTGTTGGGCTTGTGAACAAGACCGGCCCGACAATATTCTGCCTTGCCCGACGTGTCATCGTCCCTGGTCGCCAGGGTGATGACACGCACGCAAGTCTCAAGGAGATGACGATGAAGTTCACCGACGTCTGTGGTAATGAGCATGCCCGGCGAGCCGTGGAAGTAGCTGCAGCGGGCGATCATTCGATTCAGTTCATCGGCGCGTTCGAGAGCCAGGCGGGCGACTTGTGCGCGCTGGCTCGCAAGCTAGGCGTGAAGGCGCGCGCCGTCACCGCTTGTCCCTGCGGGCACTTCGGCGATCCTGTGCGCGAGTGCACCTGCGAGACCCAGATGATCGCACGGCACCGACGTCAAGTGTTCGGCGCTGAGCGCGAGTTCGACATCACGGTCGAGGTAGCCATCCCGCACGCGGACAGGATTGTGCGGTGGATGAATTCGGGCTACGCCGAAGGTGAACCTGATGAGGTTGTTATGGAGCGAGTGCGGAAGGCGCAAGCTGTGCCGGCTGTCTCATTGCAGTTGGATGCGACGAGTCTGTCGCTTCTGAAAACGGCTGTCACTCAACTTGCCCTGAGTCCAGCGCAGGTCCGGGGCGTCACCCGTGTGGCGGCCACGATTGCTAGGCTATCTGGCAGCGACCGCCTTGGCGCAGCGCATGTGGCCGAGGCGATTCAGTACAGGCGGAAGACATGGTGAGACGGAAGGGACTCAAGGCGCGGCTAGCGCAAATCAGCCCGATGGATTGGGCAACGTTCTTCCTGGCGGTCGGCGCAACGCTTGCGGCTGTGATTCTGGTGCGGTGAATGCGGCGCAGAAAAATGAGACGCTCGAGTTTTCGTCGCTGCCTGCCAATGGAATGCGCAAAGACTCGGTCATAGCATCCAGGGATTCTATGCTCCGACGGTTCTCGGTCTCATGAGGAGACAAAATGACAGATGACACGCAAGTCGTAGTTTCCGGCCAGACTATTTCGAATTTGCCTACAGCGGGAGAAGTGGAGAAATCACCTCAAGACGCTTCGGAGATGGGCGGCGAGCAAGAAGACACAATTCCAGAAGACGAATCCTTGGAAGCGTCACAGGGTGACGCAGAACCAGCAGACGAAGACGAAGCGGCCGCCAACAGGCCGTCTACCTCTACACCAGCCCAATGCGCGGCACGGGTCGAAGAACCCCACGACTTTGACCGGTGCACCATCCAAATCGGGCTGCAACTCTTGCCTGACGACGGCGACCCCGCCGGCCGCCCCGTCGTGGTCGGCGTCCGCAATCACGCCGACGCGCCCATCGTCGCGCTGACGCGCCTCTCGACGCTGGGGCCGTTGCCTCAGCTCGTGACTGAGTTGCTCGACCGGTTGCGCGCTGAACTGCCTGAGCGCAAAATCGCCAAAGAGGAGGCCGCAGCTCGAAAGAAAGCTGAGGAAGAAACGAATAAGGCCAGACGCGAGGCGGCCAAAGCAAAACCCAAATCAGACACGGCCAAGCCCGCGCCCAAAAAGGTCAAAGGACTTGCCCAGGCGCCCGAGTCCAGCCCGACACCGCCGAGTGCGCCGACCATTGCTGCGCCCGCGTTCGACGCCCCGAAGGCGACCGAACAGATTTCGCTGTTCTAACCAGAGAGGATAGCATGTCAGAAATCGTGATGGTTCACCTGGGAGAAGGGCAGGATGTTCCTTTGCCGGCCGATATCGCCGCGAGCGACGACCTGATTCGCAAGGCGCTGTCGCCGTTCTATCCCGATGTCGCCAACGCCGAGATCAGGCGAGAGACAAAAGACGGCGCATCGGTCATCACTGTCGTCAAGCGGGCTGGCCCCAAGGGCCGATGAGTGTGTCCAACGCCACGAGAGCCGCAAGTGAAGAGGTACTTGCGGCTCTTGCGTCTGCACCCCGGCACGTCAACCCGGCTGTCGAGCTTTGGTTGGAACTCCAGCAACAGGGGCCGCTCTCAGCAGAAGACTTGATGACCGCATCCGCGCAGATTGAAGATGCGATTGGCCAGGGTCAGGCGGAACGGGATGCCGTAGGCTGCGCGCTGCGCAACCTGGTCGCCTCGCAGCCCGTTCCCGCTTGCTTTGTCCCCATTGGCTTTTGAGATGTCCACGACGCCGACGCTGACCGTCTCGGTGGACGAAGCGTTGGCTGGACTGTCACGGCGGCGCATGGTCTCGGTCGGCCAGGCGTGCCGCTGCCTCTCGGATGTGCTCGACAGCGTCCGCATCCTGTCGCTCTACAAACATTGCTTTCCCCGTCAGTACGCTCGCTCGCCGTCGCCGATGCTGATCGCCGGCGACGACCGTTACACCGAGCGCGAGTACGAGTTCTTCCGGCTGGTCAACCAGCATCTCTTTCCGCTGCCCGACGATGTGATGGATGATTGGCCGGACAATGAGCGGAGCGAGTTCATCCCACTTGTGCCAATGGGCATGGACTGGATTGAAAACCTTGACGAATGGTCGCTGCCCGTGCAGGTGTTCGCCACGCTCGTGATGGGCGCAGACGCCTGCGACGACATTCTTGATGCCATCGGGCCGGACACTCCCAAGCCGCTTGGTTTTGGCAACGACCACGTCCTCAACTGGAAACACTTTGCGAGCCTGTGCCGCCGCGCGGGCGGCTTGATGGCATGGGTGCCGCTGGCGCTTGAGGTCGTCGGCCACGACACGGGCATCTTGTGGCTTGACATCACATTCGAAACGCTCGACGCCTGCCCGATGTATCTGTGGACGCAGGAAGGTGTGCGCGAGCTGGCTAACGAATGGCGCAAGGCCAAGAGGATGCTAGACAAGACGCAAGCCGTGCTGGATTGGCTGGAGCCGAATCCGCGCCCGCTGGCGCAGGTCATCGAGTTCTGGAATCGCTCCATCGAGGTGAAGCATGAGCAAAGTCAGCCCTAGCCCGTTCGCTGAGGAACAGGCAGCATTGGTGTTCGTGGGCAATCAATTTCTGTTCCGTTGGAGACAAGGGGATGCGGTTCAATCGAAATTCATCTCGCCCGCGTCGGTGCGCGCGGCGTTCAGCGCCGAGCCGATTGACACGGGCTGGATGCCGCCCAACGTCCGCCGCTGGGGAACCGGCGCGAGCGGCGATTGGGCCGTTCTGTCCATCCCGCCGATGCGCCACTCGCTGCTGTTCGAGCACATCACGCGCGACATTCCCACGATGATGCTCGACATCCCACTGCCTGCGCTCGTGTTCATGCGCATTGGCTCGGCCAGCTACATCTGGGCGCTCAAAGACGATTTTGCGCCCGACGCCCCACTGTATCACGCGCCGCTGCCGAATGTGAACATCAGCGGCGCGATTTGCTTCGGCGGCAATCGCCTGGAGGGTCGCACCCTCTCACAAGCCTGGCAACTTTTTCTCGATAGCCCGTTTACCTCGCACCAAACCAATGGCAAATCACGCCGGCAGCCGGACGACGTTCGCCTGCTGCTCGCGTCATTGCACAAACGGAGACGCTACCCGCTGCGCGACCTGGCGCCGCTGCAGCCGCGCATCACGGTGGACCAGGCGGTTGCGGCGTTGACACGCGCGCAGCCCAACCGATATATCACCGTAGATTGAGGTCACGATGAAACTTGTGGATTACGTGGCGGCGACGGCCTGGCCGTTGCCGCCGATTCAAGCCGCGATGTACGAATACATCGTGGCAAGCAATGGCGTATTCGTTCGAGGCCGGCGCACCGGACTGAGCGTGATGCTGCCCGTCATGACTGGCCCTGCGACGCCGCTGCGCGGACTCGTGCTGGTCGAGCCGTTCGTCCAACTCGATCACCCGCGCGTGCCGGCTGAGTTGATGGACGAGATGCTTGATGCCGCTCTCGCGGCGAAAGATGACGCTCAGAATCCGGTTGAGGTTTTGTTTCACTTGACATGGGACGCCAGCGGCTCGCGGCTGCAGATGCCGCCACAGGAACGAAGCATCATGTGCGTGAAACCCATCGGCCATGCCCCGTCCTACGAAACCGCCGTGGTCGAAGTGCATTCGCATCACGGCATGGCCGCGCGCTTCTCCTCGACGGACGACGCCGACGAGGTCGGGTTTCGGATTTTCGGCGTGTTGGGCGAGACCTTCACACGGCCCACACTGCGCGTCCGCGTCGGGCTATATGGTCATTACTGGGAGATTCCAGCGACGTGGGTCTTCCAGTTGCCACATCGCATCACGGATGCACATGCGAAAGACCATGGCAAACAAGAAACACTTTCCGAAAGTGGATAACCCGCTTGATCTCTCGTATGTGAATGCTGTGCCCGTGCTGCTGCGCGACGCCGAAGAGTTGCGGCTGTACCTCGTCGGCTGCGGCGGCACGGGCAGTTGGCTCGCGCCAGACATCGCGCGGCTGGCGGTCGAGTATCGCGCGCGCTGGCGGCACATCCGCGTTACATTCGTTGACCCCGACACGGTCGAGCCGGTTAACATCCCGCGCCAGAATTTCTGCCAAGCGGAAGTCGGCGCGGGCAAAGCCGAGACACTGGCCGCCCGATACGGCGCAGCGTGGGGACTTGAGATTGCCGCCGTCGCCAAACGATTCCAACCAAGCCTGGTGGATGCGCCGTGGCGGGCAGCCGCCATCATCATAGGGTGCGTGGACAACGCAGCCGCGCGCAAGTCCATCGCGAGCGTCATGGATCGCAACAGCCCTACGCCGAGCGTCTGGTGGCTGGACGCAGGGAACGCCGTGCAGAGTGGTCAGGTGTTGCTCGGTTCTGCGCCAACGCTTCGAGAACTGACGGGGGCGTTCGCCGTGCCGACGTTCTGTTCCGCGCTTCCCTCACCCGCGCTTCAGCATCCCGATTTGCTCAAGCCGCTGCCGGAAGAACTGAAGGGCGCGCGCATGTCGTGCGCCGAAATCGCCGTGGCTAATCGCCAAGCCCTTGTAGTGAACAAGCAAGTCGCCGCTCACGCGGCGGTGATGCTGTCGCAATTCCTCGCGGGCGAGTTGCGATACTTTGCGCTCTACTTTGACCAGGCTAGCGGCACCGCGCGGTCGAGGTACATCACCCCTGAAAACGTCATGGCCTGCCTGGGCAAATCGCCTCGCCGGCGGCCCAAGACGATCAACGCATAAGCTGTTCGTACCGGGCTTACGATGACGTTTGCCTCATCGGACAGGCACGCACCAGGCGCAGAGACTTTGCTTTCGATTGGAAACACGACGGAAAGAAACACACGCATCCGACCTGCTGCAGGTGCAGATCGGTTGGATTCGGGAGGGAGAGCCTGGCGCTTTCCCTCTATCGCTTATATGGACAATCCATGTGACGCCCATCTACAGTTACCTTCCGCCTTTTCATCAAGACCCGAAAGAAGTGCTGTCGCTTGTGCCGCGCAACATGATCGCGTGCATCACGTCGCGCCCGTTGTATCCGGCCTGGCCGTGGGCCGTTGAGGAACTGGATCGCACGGCCTGGCGCTGCCTTCACAGCGGCAGCTTCAAGCTGGTTCAAAGGACGACCGAGCGAGATGGCCGGCCCGTCCTGGACGCCCAGGGCATCCTGGGGTTTTGGGTGGACACTCGATTTGTCGTAGAGGGCTGGTTGCGCGTGGATCACCTGCCGCCAGCCACGCAGTTGTTGTGGTTCGGCGTGGAAATCGCTTACTGGCGTTCTGAAGTCGAGCGGTGGACACAGCACCCAGAGGCCTGGCAACAAGCGTACACGCCGTTTACAGACCACGTCAAGAATCCCAGGACGCATCGAGAGGCGCTCCAGCAAGCGCGTCAGGAAGTGGATTGTGCGCTCAGGCGAGCCAGGGCCTTTGCAGCCTGCCACAGGTTGAGTGTGGGGCAAGATGTCTTGAACGCCGGCATCCAGTTCGCGCCGTGTTCCGTGCAGATGGCGCTGCTGTGATCGAACGCAACAAGTGGCGAGGGTTGCCCCTTATCACGGAAGAAGAGCCTGCTGCCGCGCCGTCCCGTGTACAGAAGAGAACGCGGCGCAATGGCCACGAACACAGCCCGCAGCTTGTTCTGGCCCATGAGACGACGGAGACCGTATGACGCTGACGACCATCCATGCAGGGCGCGTCGTGCCGCTCGTGGACTCGAACGAACGCGCGCGGCAACTGCAAATCCTGGACGCCCAAATCATCCTGGGGCCGATCCCGACCCGCGACGGCAAGTTCTTTCTGGTGCCCTCGCCACGCTTTCACCAGGGCGCGATTGCCGACTGGCACTCGCTCGGCGGACACTTTGAGCGCCGTGACAATACGGAATGTTGGCTGATTCCCGTTCGGGCCGGCTGGCTGCGCGTGGACCAAGTTTACCGGCGGCATTTCGCCATCGAGATTCGCGATGCGGGGATGCGGCTGGCTATGGCGAATTACACACTCCGCCGCAAGGTCGAAGCTCGGTTGCAGGCCAGGCGGCAAGAGTATCTCGAACAGGAGCGAGTGTGAACCAGTACAAGGTCTTTTTTGCGAGGAATTGGCCGGACGCCTTGCTCGACCGAAATGGCGCGGACGACTGGCCGATCCACTATGACTTTGCGGGTACTTTTCAGGCCGACGACTTCGATGGGTTGTGGGCCTTGTTGAACCAGGACGACCGGCCCAACGCGCGGATGGGGCGTTCGATGTGCGTGGGAGACATCGCCATCGTCGCCAGAACCGATGGCGCGTCAAGCGAATCGCACGGCGAGATGTGGATTGCACGGATGATGGGCTGGGAAAAGCTGAATCGCACGACCAACCAGCTTGTGCCTCGCGTGATCGGCGTGAACTGGCCCGATCCACTGTTGCGTGAGACTTTAGCGGACGAATTCCTCGAGAGGTGAATTCATGGCGGCTTACGAATACCATGTGGTGAATGAATACGATTCGTCGAGTAGCGATGCGACGTACACCGTTTGCGTGCGAGTGGACACGCGTATCCGCAACCCTCAAGAGAGAATCGCAAGGGCCATACTAACTTGCAATTGCCCTGGCTTCACGCACAGGTGCCCGGACGGTACGGATGCAAGTCGAACGTGTAAGCACGTCCGGCGAGAAGCGGCTGCGTTAGCGCGCTTCAAGGGCAACGGCGGCACGCTGCACGCACCTGTGCAGCCCAAGATCGCACCGGTCGCTGCGCCTCCGCCAGCGCCGCTCAACGTTTTGACCGAGCCGCCGCCCGTGAAACGTGGCCGATGGGCCGGATTGCGGATCCAGAAATGAGGCACACGAGGTGACAGACGCGATCTTTGAAACACAAGGTGGGGACTGTGTCGTGTGCGGTCACTGGGTCGAGCCGTATGCGTTGGGCGACGCGCTGTGTGGCGCTATCGTCCACGGTGAATGCTTGGCCGAACACGTGGCCGGCTGTGTCGAGTGTCAGGAGACCGGCGAGAGCGCGGACGACATACCGGTCGTCTCGCGCTTCCTGGAACATGCGGGCGTGTCCGTGTATCACGTTTGGCACGACGGTTGTCTGGCGGCGTACTGGTACTCGCTCGATCCTGACGATACCGACATTGACGATGACAAGGGCAATCAGTTCGATGTGCGAGACCTGCCTGTGCCGGCTGACCTGGCCGCGCTGCGCTGGGACACGCCGGACGGGCATGCCGCCATCATCCGTGCGGCGATTGACGGAAAGTTGATCGTCGCAACGATGCCAGCACGCAGCCGACCCGGGCTACGCCGGCCAACGTTGCAGGAATTGGCCGTGCTCTGCTACAGCGTGGATGCGCTCTACGAGTGGCGGATATACAAGCAGTACGTCGAGAAATTCTACGGACAGGCCACTCGCGTCGTCGTGCACATCAACGAAGACTTTGATTCGGACATCGGCACGGGCTACTCTGTCGCCGGCGTTGACGTCTTTGAGGGCGAAAGTCCGTTGCGGCCCAGCCTCGCTTTGCTGAACCGACATACCGACGATCCGTTCACCGAATCGTCAGGCGAAGACGAGATAAACGAGTTCCTGAACGATTTTGTCGCCGACTTGCCAGTCCCATTTCAGTTTGGCAACGTACACGGGCAAGAAACGATTGGGATTGACCTGACCCGAGAGCCGGCTGACGCTCAGTTAACCACGAGACTCTGGATGGCCGAGGATGTTCACGATGCTGGCGCGGCGCAGAGCGTGATTCCGACCGAGATACAGTTGCTGGTCACAGGTATCGGCGGCCCATTCGATACCCCGCAAGCGTTTCACACTCTGCAAGAGGCCAACGCGGCGCTGGGCAAGTACGCCGAGGAACTTGACCTGGAGCCTGACGAATCCGGCGAGTACGATTTTGCCGAGTCCGAAGGCAACGCCAGCATCTTCACCCTTGATACCAAAACTCTGCAGGTGATCTGAGGGGCGTCATCTGCGACGCGATGGGGCTGGCACAACTGGCATGAGGCTGGTTGTGCCAGCCTGTCTTATTTGGCATGGAAAGAGCACACATGAAAACATGCAAACAACTTCAGGCTGTCGTCGAAGCGCTGTGCGCTAAACATCAGGTAGACCTCAAGCAAGTTGGAGCGCACTTGATTGGAGAATGATCTTTTCGAGCCGCTGGTGATCGAGTGCATCGCCGATCACCAGGTCAGCGTGGCCCACTATTACATGCAGGGTGGCGATGCCATCGCCGATCCTGACGTGGTGCTCTTCACTGCTTATGCTGAATGGGTGCCCATCAGCATCCAGCAGCCGACCGTATGCCTGATGGGACGCGCGTTGGGTGGCTATCGTGTGGTGGCCGAATTGACGGATGACGGCAACAACATTGCGCGTTTCTATCCCCGCGCACAATCTGAAACCGCCAGTTTTTGTACGACTTGGGCTCGTAATCTCAAGGCGCAAGGCTGGCTCGAACACGCGGTCAGAGCCGAGTCGTAGCCTTCCTTCGTCACAGGAGCACACCGAATGAGCAAGCACGTTTTGAGAACCGAGACGGTGGTTCGTGATAACCTGACGTTCCACGTAGCGCAATATGTGGACCTGTATCCCGACCTGAGTTGGATGGGCGAGTACACCAGCCGGCGCGGCGAGCCGTTCGCGATTGACCGGCGAACGGGCCTGTTGCATGGCGACGATAGCGAGACCGTGTTGGCGTCAGAATTGCCCAGAGACCTCGACTGGCGCACGTACCAGTTCTTTCTGCCGACTGCTTTAGCCGACCATCAAGGCAGTTGGAATCACGTCCCCACGCGCGTCATCGGTGAGTGTTGGAAGAGACAATCAGCGGCGATGGCTCGTTGTGGGATTCGCTCCCGCAAGAAAACGCTCGACCTCGATATCCTCGCTGCTGTGCGGGACTATGAGCGCATGGAAGCCTACAACAAGGGCGACTGGTGCATGACGATTGTCCAGGCGGCCCTGGTCGTGGATGGCGACGAAGTCGAGCGCTCATGCGTCGGCGGCGTCGAGTCCGATGCAGGTGAAGAGGTGTTTCAGGAAATCGTGGACACCCTGATTGCCGATGTCCTGTCTAGCCCGCACGTCGTGGCTGACCGGCTGGAAGCGCGCGCGATCGCGTGCATCCAACACGCTCGCGCGCTGCATCAGAGTGGAGTCCTACGTGCCGACCTCTGAACGAAAACAGGCGCACGCCTACGTCGGCGTCCGGCGTGACCTGCGCCGTGAGGTGTTCAAGGCGACTCGAACGCCGACGCGGAGACACGCTTCGCGCGGACGGCGCTACGCTTACGTCGTCGGTCCGTTCAAGACACTGCGAGGAGCGCGCTACATGGCCGAATGTGGCGCGAACAATCCGCACTGCACGTGCGTGGCGCAGGCCGAATGGCTTGCCAGACAACAGGCTCAAGATCACACACGCAGGAGACACAAGCTATGACGTCCGACATTCCTGTGTTGAAAACCAGCTCGCGCATCTGGCAGGTACTCGGTGGCGCGTTGTATCGGGCTCGCCCGCTGCTCGCGATTACGCTGCGCGAGATGTTCCAGAACTCGCGTGACGCCTGTCGAGGGATAGTTCGCCAGCCTGACATTGTCCTCACGCTTGAGACCGATGATTTCCGGCAAGGCATCCTCACCTGCCAGGACAATGGCATCGGCATGACTGAGGAGACTTTGCTGACCAGGTTTCTTGTGCTAGGCGAGAGTGAGAAGGCGGCTGGCTCCACAGGCGGCTGGGGCATCGCCAAAGCCAGTATTGTCGGCGGCGCGTGCCGGTGGAACCTGCACACAAACGATTTGTATCTGTCATCGGAGCACCTTGAAGATGGCCGTCCGATTGACCACGTCACTCCCATCGTCGGCACCAGGATCGTTTTGGAATATGAGCCGTTCCCCGAACGCGACCCGCGTCGCGGGCTGATCGGCCTGACGCCGAGTTCTCTCGCGCGCGGCCTCGGGTGGCTGCTTCACAGCGACGCGCCATGCGTCGTTCAATTGATATATCAAGGGAAACGAACTGAGTGGCGGTCGTTCGGCCTGGTGGCGACGGAAGACCGCCGCCTATGCGGAGAGAGTAGCGACCGCACCACATGGCAATTGCATCAATTGCCCGCGATTGAATCCGAACCGGTACAATGCGCCGGATTGGGCAGTTACTCCATCGCTTCAGCAGGTCAAGTCTTCTATCGCCATCAGGGCTTGGCACAGTTTTGCGATCCCGTGTCCTCGGCGCACGAAGATACGTTCGTCGTGGACATCCAAACCAGCGCGAAAGCAGGCGACAGCGATTATCCCTTTACGCCAGCGAGGGAGTCGACCACGGGCGATCTGCCCTCCAAAGTCGAGGCTGCCATTGTCCCGCACAAGCTGAATCCGCTGACCTCGATGACGCGCCAGCGTGATCGCCAAAAGCCGGTAGACGTGTGGTACTATGACGGCCCCGCGCTCGGACGCAAGGGACGTCCGGACTCGACGCAGCAACAACGGCTGGAGATGGCCCAGCGACTTGTCACGCCCCAGGTAGCGCTGTCCCACGCCGGCCTTGCGCAGCGCATCAGCATCGAGGGGCATTTTGTCAGTCCGCTCGGCATCCGGTTATTGTTCAAGGGGATATCACGTACGAAGCGGGATGTGCTATCGGCTGTGAATCGCCGCTTTCTCCTGACATGGGGCAAAGTCGTAGACCTCGTCATGGAAGCCAATCATATTCAGGAAGAGTTCGGCATCGGCTTCCTGTTTCACCCGAGTGAAGCGGCCGAACGCCACGTGGACACAGAAGGTGCGTATTACCTCATCAATCCCAACCTGGTCAACCTGCGGTCAAGTCAGCCAGCCGAGACGCTGCTGCGTATGTTCCTCGTGGCCGCGCACGAAGTCGCGCATGGTGTACACGCTGACCACACCGAGTCCTTCACGGCCTGGATGCAAACACTCGCCGACGCGGCTGTTCCGCTGTTCTTTCAGAAGCAACGCGAGCTCAAGTTCGTGCTGCAAGGGCGCTATCCTTTGCCGGCGATGGAGGTCGTCGGCCAGTTGCCGCTGGAGTTGTAGGGCAGATCGGCGCCGATGTGCTGGTCTGCCAAATCGACACGCGAGAGAAAAATGGATGCGATTTTGCTTCAACCCGCGAATCTGACTCGACAGGCACTGGTAGACATTGTCGAGCATCTTCAGCATCACCTGTTTCTCGATATGGCGGGCAGTGACGATCCTTTCCCGCCAGGGGCGGAATTTTGGAATCCCGACAAGAGTTGGGATGTCGAGCTGTTGGAGTCGTTGGTCGACAAGCTGGCCGAGTATGGGCTGCGTCCCGAACAGGCAGCATCGCGAGCACAAGTAGAGCAAGAAGATGAAGAGGCTGCCAGCTTCACCAAACGCTATTCGATCCAAGATGTGTTGAGTTGGGAGATTTACAGGAATCGCTTGCGGCATGTGTTGGTAGACATTACAGCGGAAGACGACGACTGTCCGGAGGCCGTCAAGCGTTTCGACTGGGAAGGTGACATTGAAGTTGACGGCGAGAATCTGGTCGTCACTCTCCATGCAGGGTCGCTGGTGGAGAGTTGAGTGTGTCAGTTCGGCGTGATTCGATGCGAAGTAAGAATCCTCGACGGATCGCGGCTCTCATCATGGTGGACGTGAGCCCGCGCTGGATCACCGGCTGCACCATCGTCGAGCCGCGTTGCAACCTGGATGAGGACAGCTACGAGATGGCGCGCGTGGCCGAGCGCATCGGCTGTCTCGCGCGACACGTAGAGGAACTCGACGTGCCGATCATTGCGGTCGAGAGCGGCGCACTGGACCGGCTGGAGGTATCCGACCTGCGCGGAAAGTGGATCGCGCTGTGCGGATTGTACGGCGGCTACTGCGTGCGCGAGTCTGTTCGCTGGTTTCGCGCAAGACGGATACGAGTCATTCAGGTGCGTGATGCCATTGTCTGGCCGCCTGGTGAAAAACCGTCCGGCTCTCTGGCGACCGTGTTATTCCCCCGTGTATACTTCCCGCCTTGGCTCAACGTTAACATCGGGGTCTGACCCTTCACCTGAATACCCGCTCGAATGTGACGCTGCTTTCGAGCGGGCTGCGTATCCTGGGAGAGACTCGTGATCAAACCTATCTTGTTTTCTTCTGGCGAAGTTCTGGCGACGCCAGGCGCATTGGGCCTCGGCGTTGATTTGATGCCATATCTGTTCCGCCACTTGACGGGTGACTGGGGCGGCGTGGACGAGTTCGACAAGCAGCAAAACGACCTTGCAGTGAAAGATGGAAGCCGCATCCTCTCTGCGTATCAGACACCGGCTGGAAAATTGTGGCTCATTACCGAAAGTGATCGAAGCGCAACGACATTCTTGCTGCCGGATGAATATTGAAGCTGTGCCTACTCTCAGAAACGAGGGCAACTATCAGACGAAAACTTGAAGAGTGGATGCCAGGGAGCACATGTGTTCAAGCCAGCCTTCCAGACGGCTGCCGGCTCATATGTCACATGAAAAACCAAAGAGCAAAGATGCTG
>Ga0315279_10002915_pt1 | contig 24711 bp, 16 predicted proteins | sample YL17G06_20_MG_FD_203694 | JGI IMG/M metagenome (GOLD analysis project Ga0315279, IMG submission 203694) | Sediment microbial communities from Yellowstone Lake, YNP, Wyoming, USA - YL17G06_20 | ecosystem: Environmental > Aquatic > Freshwater > Lake > Sediment | place: USA: Wyoming | collected...
CTTTTTCGACATAACAGGTCTTGCCATGTCACACCCTCAGTCCTCTTGCTTGAACCAGGTCCGGAGGCGTTCTATGCCCTCGGCCAAGGTCACCTTCGGCTTCCATTTCAAGACCTTCATGGCCTTTGACGGATCGCACAGGAGCTTGGGTATCTCGCTCTGAGGATGGATGTGGGGCACGTGCTTGATCCTTTTAGGGTCCGTCGCGATCTTCTTTGCCAGCTCGTTGACCGAGATGTCCTTGCCAGTGCCGGCATTGAAGACCTGGCCCAGGACCTTGTCGTCGCGGGATGCTTTGTATATGAAGTCCGCGCAGTCCTCGACGAATAAGAGGTCCCTGGTCTGCTTCCCGTCACCGAAGATGTTAAGGTCCTTTCCTTCGAGGTCATGCTTGACGAAGATGGAAACGACCCCCCCTTCCATGTTGGACTTTTGGAAGGGCCCGTAGGTATTGAAGGGACGGAGCACGACGACCGGGAGGCCGAAACCCCGGTAATAGGATTCGGCCATGAACTCGCCGGCAAGCTTGGAGGCGGCATAAGGAGATGCGGGCCTCACAGGATGTGTCTCCGAGATCGCCTTCCCAGAGGCCATCTCGTAGACCATGCAGGTGCCGATCATGACGACCTTGGGGCCCTTGGACTTTTGCGAATGGAGGATGGCCCTGGCCTCCTCGAGGACATTGTGTGTCCCAAGGATGTTGATGTCGAAGTTCTTCTGGGGGTCGTCGAGGCTGCTTTGGACGTTGATCTGGGCCGCGGCATGCACGACGAGATCGGGCCTGGGGTCCATGGCCTCGTGGACCTTTAACCTGTCCCTCACATCACCTATGATGAGGCCTCCAAAGCCCTTCTCAGGTGTGAACTCCTCGAGGTTCTTTTTGGAACCGTTGGACAGGTCGTCGAGGACCCTGACCTCATAGCCTCCGTCGAGGAAGCGTTTCACGAGCCAGCGGCCTATGAAACCGGCCCCTCCGGTCACAAGAACCCTTTTTTCTCCCACAACATCACCATGGCCTTCGAACCCATGCCCTCGCGAGTAGGAATCCTCGCACCGCGCCTATTCGGGTCCATCGAAGATGTTACCAGAATTTAATAGTTTCTTTATGGCGGTCCTCGACAGGGCCTTTTGGGTGTCAGAGCGGTAGACCTTCTTGCATCGTGGGTATTTGTCATACTTGGAGTAATCCAGGGCCTGGTAGTCCTTGTATCCCTCGGGGAGCACCATGAACATGCCAGGAAGGACCTTGGTCCTTGGCAATTCTTCCATGGTCATAAGCTCCTCATAGAGCTTTTCGCCAGGTTGTCGGCCTATGACCTTTGGCTTGGGCCTACCTTTTGACAGGACCTCTTTTGGCGTTAAAATGTCCACCATCGCTTCGTAGAGGTCAAGCACATTGATGACATCCATTTTAAGGATGAAGGTCTCACCGCCGACCGCTTTTGTGGCCGAATCCAAGATTAGTTCCACGGCCCCCTGAAGTGTGAGAACGAACCGTGACATATTCTTATCCGTGATGGAGACCTGTTCGCCTGAGAGGATCTGTTGTCTGAACAATGGAACGACCGAGCCACGTGAGCCGAGGATGTTGCCAAAGCGCACGCTTGAGAACCGCGTCCTTGCTTTGCCTTTGGCGAAATTTGCCGAGGTTATCAGTTTCTCACCAAGAAGCTTGGTCGTGCCCATGACATTGCTCGGGTTAACGGCCTTGTCGCTACTTGTGAAGATCACCTGCTCGACCTCGTGTTTGATCGATGCATCGATGATGTTCATGATCCCAAGGATATTGGTCTGGATCGCCTCGGTCGGGTTATATTCGCACAACCAGACATGCTTGAGCGCGGCGGTGTGGAGGACCAGGTGGATATCGGTCATCGACCGGTCCAATCTCTTTCGGTCCCGAACATCGCCGATAAGGTACCTCAACTCGTGGTGGTTCTTGAACTTGGTCCTGTATTCAAAAAGCCCATTCTCATCGTTGGACAGGATCCTAATGGACGAAGGACCATACTTGAGGATCTCCTTGATAAGGCCATAGGCCACGGTCCCTGTGCCGCCAGTGATGAGTATGTTCTTACCTTTGATGAGCTCTTTTTTGTCCATGTTGTTCGACCCCTCGACCGTTCTTGTGATTAAAGACCAATATATGGATATTTATAATTATCTAGGTCGGCTGTTGATTCGAACATCTTCATTTCCCTTTTCTTCTGCCTTTTTGCATCCAACAGAGGAGTTGGAATGCCCCTTCGGGATGGTTCCTAAGGTAGATCTGTGTCAGATCGAGAAATAGCCAGACAAAACGGACCATCCTGTCCTCGCGCTCATGGACCTTGGCCCTCACGGGCCTCCAGCCATGGATGCCTATGACATCATAACCGAGCTCCCGCATGTCCTGGACCGTCCAACCTGATTTATGTTCCTGATGAACGTTTCCGTCGAACTCGTCCTGGTGGAAGAAGCCATTGGGTGTGAACACGATGACCTTCTTTTTAGCTATGCGCTGCATCATCTTCAGCAATGAATGGACCTCTTCTTTGGTAAGATGCTCGATAAGGTCGAGGGCAATGACGGCATCGAAGGAGTTTGGTTTGAACTTCTTGCCAATGTCAAGGACGTTCATCTGGTGGTATTCATCGTGGATGCCTAGGGCCTTGCTCTTATCGATAGAGGGCTTGAACAGGTCCACCCCTTCGGTGTGGGCCTTCCTGGGCAAATATTGTATTGGTGAGGATTTGCCACAGCCCACATCAAGGATCGTATCGCAATCCTTCAGCACTTGGTCGAGCTCATAAACGAAGTCGTGGAAGACCCGCTTGTAGGTCTTGATGAAGGTGCCAGGTTTCTCGTCGAGGGCCATGATCCATCCTCATCGTTTCTCAAAGAGACATGTGCCTGGAGGATATACGATTGGTTGGAAAGTCCTACTATAAGAAAAAGCTTATGGAAGGATGTCTAAACAAAGTATATATTGAGACGGGACAATCCATAAGGCAAGAGAACTAAAAATGCGGAGGGACAGGCCCTTTGGGATCAGCACTCTGTTTCCTTAACACTTATCGGAAGGACCCGGTCGACGCGGCATTGCACGATGCGAAGGATAGCCGGATCATTTCCTTCTCGATGGAGGCGTCGTGGGCGCTCAGACAGGGCGGTGTCAAGTATGAATACGTCGATGATTTCTTCCCGTTGAAGATCCACGAGAACCTTGACGCGCTATCTAACAAAATGTCCCAGACCTGGTACAAACCGTTCGATGATAAGCTCCAATATCATGGTGTGGATGTCGGGCCTCTGTTCATGCAATATATATCGTATTATTTTCGGGATGCCTTGAAGTGCTTCTCGATAGCGACACAGGTATTGAAGAAGAATAAACCTGAGAAGGTCATTTGCTCACCGCCTTTGACTTACGGAAGATGGTCTACCTCGATAACCATGCCGTTGTACACACACTTGCCACATGCCTTCGCCTCCGTGTGCAAGATGGAGGGGGTCCCATTCGAGAGTCTCTCGCTCCAAAAGAACGACCAGGTCTTCGAGAAAAAAAGGCAAGAACGGAAGATGTTCGACCTTGCTGTCAAAGGCAGGAACCTCTTAAAGGACCTGGCAGCGAAGGGTCGGCTTGGGGGCTCCCGCGGTCGAAAGATGGTCCTTGCGGTGGGGCTCAAGCCCAAGCTGCATGAAATGCTCGAACAGATCGCATCTGAGAATGGTCTAGACCTCATCAACTATCTACAGGCAAGTGATATCCTTTCACTGAGCAGACCGGGCGATATAGAGAGTTTCTGTGATAATGCCGTGACGATGTGGAAGGCCCTCAGAAAGGATGGGAAGGACCTGCCCGATATCCCTGAACAGATGGATCCCGTTAAGGACATCCTAGATGTGGACTTCGATTATCTTTTCACGGAACCACTAGTACAGGTTTTGTGCGAGATAGACCGGATGTCAAAGGTCCTTACGAAGTATCATTTCGATTTTGTCCTGGTCGGCGAGGACCTGATGCCCTTGTCCAAGGCAAGGGTGGCCACAGCAACCAACATCGGTATCCCGTCAGGGGTCATCATGCATGGGTTCCTTCCACATACCTGGCATACAAGATATGCACCACCGACGGCAACATACAATTTTGTCTGGGGCCCTGGTTTCATCAAGACCTTCACTAATGAGAATTTCCCATTAGACCGGATCCGTGTAACAGGCCTCACATCGGCCGACATCATATATTCCAAACCGACCGGATCGGAAATTCGCCAGGTGAGGGAAAAGCTGGGCATCCCTGAGGACAAGAAGATGGTCCTTTGGGCCACCCAGCCACTTTTTAGCAATGTCACGTCGAGCTCGCTCAAAGGATTCGAACTTGAGATCATCGGCCTATTCAAACTAATGAAGGAACGGAATGAGACATTCGTGGTCAAGCCCCATCCCATCGATCCTATCGAGAATTACCAAAGGATTGCCCAGGAGGTCGGATGCCCTGCTGTGATAACAAAGGGGCATTTACCGGTTCTCCTGCACATCTGTGATGCCTTGATCGCCGACAATTCTACAGTTGGCCTCCAGGCGATTGCCATAGCAAAGCCATTCATCCTACTAAGGACACGATACATCAAGGACCTTTGCGGTTATGTCGATGGAAAGGTTGCTACACCGGTCTTTGACCTTGAGGAGCTTCCAACAATATTGGATAAAATCATGAAAGGTGGGCCCGCCAGCCTTCCAAAAGAGGGACTTGTCAAATCATTCCTCGATGAATATGCCACGGGGCGCGACGGTAGCAGTTTGAACAAGCTCGTTGAGGAGATCAAGGATATTCTAAAGAAAAAAGACGAAAAGGACAGATAGAAAAACCATCGATGGGACATCATTGATTTTTTTATCGACGATGATAATAGGGTCGGTTACTTGGAGGAATTCACTTCAATATCAAGTACCTTTAGTTGAGAATGGAATTATGGTATGAAAGGATAGTATCTTAATTAATATAAAGGAGGAACATCATAATCAATTGTTCGTATTGAACAGTGAGGTGAGGAAATGACCCACCATAGGTTTCCACTGGCCATTCTTCTTGTCATGATGTTCTTGGTCATACCCATCCAATCGACCATCATATCAGGGAATGTTCCATCCCATGAGATATTGAACCAGGTCCATCCTTCGGCCGTTGAACCTTCGCCCAGAGGAACGGGACCGAGGAGCTACTTTGAGAATGGCAGTTTTGGGGGAAGCTGGTCCGAGTTCTTCGAAAAGGGCACGACCGCCCGTCACAATGGGACCTATTTCTATGACGATAAGATCCAGCTCGACATCAATCCAAGCACCGTCGTCAAATATTACAATAATCCAGTGCTCACGACGAGTGTCGGGAAATTCGATTCTCAAGCGTTGCGAGGCAATTCCGTCATCTATGACGGAGTGCTGTACAAGATGTGGTACGGTGGCTACGACGGCAATCCGAACAGGATCGGCTACGCGACCTCGATGGATGGGAGGAACTGGACGAAGCAGAACAACGGGAACCCGGTCCTGTTTGGTGGGGCGAGCGGCGCGTGGGATGACAGCGGCCTGTACTCCCTTTGCGTGATAAAGGATGGGACCACGTATAAGATGTGGTACTCAGGCAATCATAATTCGGTACAGATAGGATACGCCACTTCATCGGACGGGATAACCTGGACGAAGTACGCAAGCAACCCCGTCTTTTCGGGCGACGGGGCAGGGTTCGATTCGGCCAATACCTGGGCCGGGACCGTCATCAAGGATGGGAGCACATACAAGATGTGGTACCTGGGCAACAGCGGTGGTGGGGGCGGGTTGGACAGGATCGGCTATGCATGGTCGAACGACGGGACCTCCTGGAGCAGAAATGCGAACGCGGTGATGACCACGAGCGTCGGCAAGTTCGACAGCTCCGGCCTGAGGGACCCCGCGGTCCTCAAGATCAATCAGAAGTACTACATGTACTACACCGGCTATGACGGAGCGAACTACAGGATCGGCGCCGCTGAATCGTGGGACGGGACGACCTGGACCAAGATGAACAACGGGAATGCCGTCATAACCTTGGGCGTTTGGGACAATGTCAACCTGATCGAGCATTGTGCAATCCGTCTTGCGTATCAATACTACATCTGGTATGCCGGTGGAGGGTCAGCGACCACAACAAAGATTGGGAACGCCTATGCAAACAATTTCCTCAAGACCGGTTCCGTAGTATCCGAGAAGATAAACATACCGAAGGGGATGAAATGGGACCAGGTCCTCGTCAAGAAGGCGGAACCTTCCGGGACGGGGCTGAACATCTCCGTGGTGGACGGAACGACGAACAAGACCATCAGCGGCTACATCAATGTCACGAGCAGCGGCATCAACATCACGGGAATAAACGAGACCACGTACAAATCGATCCGTTTGGTGGCCAACCTGAAGGGTTCTGGAACGGCCACACCGACCTTGTACAACTGGGGCGTCTCCTGGGTCCCGGCGAACACCTGGAGGGACACCTTCCTCTCTGCGAACAGGACCTCTTCCGTCAATGCGACCAGGTTCGTGCTCAATAAAGGACAGGTCCAGTTCGATACCGATCCAACGACCTGGACCAAGGACCCCTCGAACCCTGTGCTGACCTATAACGGCGGCACATGGGACTATTCGAAGGTCATGGACCCGGGCTTCATCAGGTCCGGGAACAGCTATTATCTGCTCTATTCAGGGAACTCGTCCGGACAGCGGGTCGGCTATGCCACATCGAACGACCTGAAGACCTGGACGAAATATGCCTCCAATCCCGTGCTGAGCCCGGCGGCCCCCAGCTTCGAGGAGTTCGGTATCTTCACATCCGGTCCCATGAGGACCGAGGGCGCGGTCCGGACCTACTACACGGGCGAGCAGTCTACCTGGAAGTTGACCATAGGTATGGCCGCTACCGGCGATTACAACAATTACACCAAATATGAGAAGAGCCCCATCCTGTCGAACAGCATCGGCCAGTGGGACAGCAATTCAGTGAAGGACCCATCGGTGCTGTTCATGAACGGGACCTATTACATGTGGTATGCCGGGAACCAATCGAGCCCGGCCCCGGTGTATAAGATCGGCCTGGCGAGATCGAGCGATGGATTGTACTGGACGAAGCCCTCGAACAACAAGGTGCTGGACCTCGGCAGCAACGGCAAGTTCGATTACTATTCGATCGCGTCGCCTTCCGTCGTTTATGATAAGGACAGGTACCTGATGTTCTACGAGGGCATGGACGACCCTGTGAAGAGCTGGAAGATTGGGGCGGCGAGCTCCACGGATAGGACGACATGGACGCGCCTGAACAACGGGGACCCGGTGCTATCGCTTGGGAACAACGGGGATTGGGACGACACCCACCTCCTCTCTGTCGATGTCGCCAAGGTCAACGACCTCTACGAGATGTACTATGTCGGTGATAGCGGTGACGGGAAATATCAGATAGGTCATGCCACATCCGGGCGTTATTCGCAGGGGACGGTCACCTCGAAGCCCATCGACTGCAGGAGCAATGGCCTCTGGAACACGCTGGTGGTCAACAAGACCGAACCCTCGGGGACCAGTATCACTGTCACATTGCTCAATGCTAGCACCGATTCGGCCATAGCGGGCTATATTGACCTTGCAGGTTCCCAGATCGACCTCAAGGGCCTCGACACCAGGGCCTATCCGAAGCTCAAACTGAAGGCCACCTTCCAAGGTGACGGCGCCAAGACCCCGGTGCTCTATGACTGGGCCATCAACTGGACCATTGCCAAGATCGAAAAGGTCAAGGACGTACCGGACAGGTCGTTCCCCGAGGAGGGCACCGCGAAGGGCCTTTACGACCTCAGCCAGTACTTCTCGCACAAGCGTATCTCGAACAGGACGCTGAAATACACTATAGCCAGCGAGACCGACCCGGTCCACGTAAAAGCGACCATAGCAGCCGACGGGTACCACATGGACTTCTCCTCGCCCATGGTCAATTGGACCGGTTACTCACTCTACACGGTCAAGGTCAATGATGGTTACATGAACCTCACATCGAACAAGTTCAACGTCACGGTCACGAACGTGAACGACCCGCCGTTCTGGAAGAAGATACCTGACATGCACATGACCGAGGACACGCCGGCGAACGACCTTGTGAAGCTCAAGGACTATGTTATAGATTCCGATACGAGCAACGACAGCTGCACCTATTCGTTCACCAATCCGGACCCGGTCAACCTTATGATCACCTTGGATGCGAACAAGAACCTCGATGTCGTACCGGCGGACAACTTCACAGGGACCGTGAAGGTCAATGTGTCGGTGAACGATGGACAGTATACCGCCAACAGGTCGTTCAACATTATCGTGGACGGGGTGAACGACCCGCCGGTCTGGACGCCGTTTGGACCCATACAGATGACCGAGGATATCCCGGCGATAGACATCGTGGACCTCGAGACAAAGGTCAAGGACGCGGAGACACCAACTTGGTCCCTTATCTATACCATCAATGTCGACCCGCTGGCCATTGGTACGACGATATCATCGGGCCATAAATTGAGCATCACCCCGGTGGCCAACTATACCGGGACCACGAACCTGCTGTTGAACGTGAGCGATCAGCAGTACACGGCCACACTCAGGGTTAATGTGATCGTTGGGCCGGTGAACGACCCGCCCTTCTGGCTGCCGATCCCCACATTGACGATGGTAGAGGACGAGAAAGGGAAGGACCTCATCGACCTCAAGACCTATGTGCGTGATGCGGAGACGCCCGCGGCAGACCTGAAATACAGCGTCGAATCAATTGGCGAGCCCACGGCGGTCGTCGTCATCGACCATGGCCATCTGATTGTCACCCCGAAGGAGAACTATAATGGAAAGTTCATTGTGGAGGTCTCTGCCTCGGACGGGTCCCTGAAATCGATGACCAACATCACGATCGTGGTGCAGTCCGTGAACGACCTCCCGATAATAACCTCGATACCGGTGAAGACGGCGGTGGCCACGGAACTCTACCAGTACCAGGTCGTGGCCGCGGACGTGGACGGGGACAAGCTCACCTATTCGCTGAACTCGTACATCATTGGGATGACGATCGATCCCTATTCAGGCCTGATACAATGGACGCCGATGGTAACGCAGACCGGGAGCTTCGAGGTGAACATCCAGGTGTCCGATGGCCAGGCCTCGGCCAAGCAGGACTACTTCATCGATGTGACCCCGAAGGCGACCGGAGGGGGCAATCCGCCGGTCATCATTTCGCAGCCACCAACGATGGCCATCGTGGGTGACTTGTACACCTACACGGTGCAAGCAGTGGATGCCGACAAGGACCCGCTGACATACTCTTTGACGAGCAAACCGATCGGCATGACCATCAAAAGCCAGTCGGGGGCGATCGAATGGACGCCAAAGCCGGGCATGGAGGGAAAGAACCCGGTCGTGGTGACCGTATCGGACGGTAAGTTCCAGGTGACACAGAGCTATGACATCATGGTCTATCCGAAAGGGACCGTGATAAACCACCCGCCGGTGATAGTGTCGATGCCGATGACCAAGGCCCTGGTGGGGGTGGAATACAGATATACGGTCGTGGCAACGGACAGTGACGGTGACCTCCTCCACTATTATCTGGACCAGGGGCCCATCGGATTGGTTATTAACGGCATCCAGGGTTTGGTCCTATGGACACCCGGGGTGGCAGATATCGGCAATAGGAGCATCATGGTCCGCGTGACCGACGGGAAGGCCAACGTGAGCCAGTCGTTCACCCTGGTCGTGAGCTACGCGAACCAATTGCCGACCATGACGAGCACACCGGTCACGAAGGCGACCGTCGGGAAGCCTTATACCTACAGATTGACCGCGACCGACCCGGATACGATGGACAAGCTGCAGTTCGGCCTGAGGGACGGCCCACCGTCGATGAAGGTTGACGCCTTGACCGGCCTCGTGACCTGGACGCCGTCAGACGATGATGTCGGGACGAAGACGGTCACCATCTATGTGACCGATGGCATAGCCCAGATGAACCAGACCTACGAGATACAGGTTACAGCCAAGGGGAGCGCGGGGCTTGGCATCGCCAACTTCCCATGGTGGATCGTGATCGTGCTCCTCGTTGCGGTCATCGCCGTGATCGCAGTGGTGCTATCGAGAGGGCGAAAGCGTGCTGAGCCGGAAGGGATGGAAGCCCGGGTCCCGGCCGACCGGGGAGTTCACAGGATGGGGGAGTTCGATAAGACAGGAGCCCGAGGAGGTCCTGGGGCAGCGGCCAAGGCCACGGGAAATGTGCCGAGTTCCGACATGTTCAAGGTGGAGGAGGTCGTGAACCTCGACGATATGGACGAGGAGAAGGGGACTGGCAAGGTCGAAGGCCCGCCAAAGGCCGATATGGAGGATAGGCCCAAGACCCCGGAGGCTTCCGTGAAGAGGGAAGCGTCCGCTGATGACATCATCGAGGACATTCTCGGGAAGGCGGATGATGTGAACGCGAGGCCCTCCTCGAAGGAGATGCCCAAGGAGAAGACCGTGCAGGCCGACCAGCAGGCCCCGTCCTTGCAAACGAAAAAGGTCGTAAAGAAGGCGCCACAGGATCCCAAAGAGGGCTCAGGCAAACAAGGTTGAGTATCCCGAAGGGCAGAGGAAAAAATCTACGGTGGAGGCCTCTATTTTGTATCGCCCCTCTTCGGACCGGGGGCCTTCGCGGTGCCATCCTTCTTGTAGGGCCTAAGGAAGGTCGAGATGCTGAAGGGATCGCCATAATACCATCTCCGACCCAAGCGCACCAGCAGTTCGCCCTCAGGGGACTCCCAGTAGGTACCATTGATTATCTCGATGGCGAGCTCCTCTACGGCCTTTCCCCAGAGGGTGGGGGCCAGGCCCTTTGGCATCGTCTCGATGATCTTGAGCAGCTCCAGCTCGTCCTTTATCGGCGGTCCCAACGGGCCTTCCGGCTTCTTTCGTCCCTTCATGACCTTGGCCTTCAGTTTCTGCAGGTTGGCCTTGACCTCTTCGACCTTGTTGATGTCCCGTAGCATGAGCTGGATGAGGGCCACCTCGTTCGGGAAGTCGTCGGCCTTCAATGTCTTCAGCGCCCATTCGCACCATTTCAGTTCTCCGATCTTGGACTCGAACTCCTCGTGCAGTCGTTGGTACTCCATGAAGTCCTTGTCCCGGAGCGCTTTGACGGAGGACACATTGAAGCCCTCGGCGCTCCAATCCTTGAGCTTCTTGTCCAATTGCTCCCTGAACGATATGCTCGCCTTAAGGTGGGCGATGATCTGCTCGGCCTCATTGATCTTGCTGATGTCCCTCAGTATATTGGATAGCCGGTCGTAATCGAACGGGGCGACGCTCCTGTCCAGGCCTTTCATCTCGGTCTCGATGGCCTTCATCCGTATGACGCTCTTCTCGAAGTTGTTGAAGGTCTCCTCTATTACCGCGATGTCCTGGGTAAGCACGTCATAAAGGAAGCTGGTCCTGTACTTCTCTGCCTCCCATCGGCACAGCTTTGTTGCCAGCGCACTGAGCTTGGTCTCGTAGTTCTTCTCGGTGGTTATGATGACCTTCAGTTCCTCGAAGTCCGTCTGGGCCTTCATGAGGTTTACCGGGTCTATCATGAGCGTATGGAGGTTCTCCACCTCCCATTCGTAACCGGTCGTGTCCATCGCATCGAGCTCTGCCCTCATCCGGGTCAGATGCTCTGCGTTATTCCTGAGAGCGTTGATGGAGTTCCGGGTGGATTCGAGGTCCCCTGTCGCGAGCAGGCGCCGAAGGGCTGTGACCCGGAAGCCCATGCCCTCTATCGACTGTATCTCCGTGTTGAGGGCCTGGACGTACTGTTCCATTTGCTTCGCCCTCTCGGCCTCCTGCCTGGCCTGCTCCTCGTGCATGGCCTCGGCCTTCTTTTCAAGGATGACAAAGGCCTTGAGAAGATCGTCGACATTGAGAGGGTCCTTGAGCAGTCTCTGTAACTTCGTGAACTGTTCGTCGGATGGAGGCAGGTCGAGCAACTTGACCTTTGCTATCAGGTTCAGCCATTTCTGCACCACCGTTTCCATATCTGCAAGGAACTCCTTCCTCGGGTCGATATCCATCCGGAAACCTTCCTTGAGGAAGGTGGGATCCCCATTCTCGGCCGTGACGATCGCGATGAGGTCCCTCAATTTGCCATTAACCTCCATCTCGGCGTCCACCGAGCAGAGACCTAGCTCGGCCCTGATTATGTCCCTAAGGTCCTTCCTGCCCTGGGTCACGGCCACCACGATGTCCGGTCCGATCTCCTTGACTATCCTCTTGACGATGTTGTTGACGAACCTATAATCATCCTTCATCGGTTTATCGACCATCGTTGCTGAAAATAGCCAGGTGTCCTTGGGAAGGACTATTACCCGCTGAAGAGGGGTCGAGAGCAGGATGATCTTGCCATCCTGCATGGAACTTGGGTTCTTCGAGAAATCCTGAAGGACCTTGAGGACATCGTTCAGGGAATCGCCCCCTAACATATGGATCTCTTCGAAGAACAGGATCTTCTGGTTCGTTGCATTGGTTATGATGAACCTATTGAAAAGACAGGGGCTCTTCTTGACCACGACCTTTTCAGGTGTCTCGGCCATAGATCGATCACCGTTCCCGTCACATGTCGCCGGGTCCTGCCCATCGTTCCTAGGACCGGGCCCGTGTGAACAGTCTAATGCTCGGGATTAACATAACATCCAAAAAGTAGATAAGAATATTGATGTGTGACTTTTTTCCTCAGAACGATAACATCGACCCAATTTCCCTCCATATGTAAGTTGGGCTGATGGGACAAAGGGGAAGGACCATCCTTGGGACAGGACATCCTCGAACTCGTGATAAACGGAGGATTTAAATAATCGGCCCGGGTTTTTATATTAGGTCCTCCGTCGGGCCCGTGACGGGCTCATTGGACCGGGCCAAAATCGAGTTCGTGATCAGAGTAATCATCGAAGAGGTAAGGCATGATGGGGCAGACCAAAGGAAACGAGACCGAGGGGAAACCACATCTTCGAGGTGTTCGGAAGAAGCGGTTCGAGCGGCGCATCTTCACGCTCATAATGATCGCCCTGCTAGCAGTCATAATCGTCGCCCCTGCGGTCTTCTATTATTATGAGACCCCGCCGGTGGACGACCCAGCCACGCACGAGACGGCGATCTTCTATGAGGGGGGCTGCCTGGAGTGCAGGGACTTCACGGAAAACAATTACGTCCCTTGGCTGAAGGCCATCGGCGTCCCGCAGATCAAGCTGAAGAACCTGGACGGCCCTGGGTCGAAGAGGTTCAGGGAGGAGAAACAGCTCTTCCGGAAGTACTACAAGGTCCCCTCTGTCTTCCAGCAGCCCATCGAGGTCTTCGTCGTATCGAACGTGACGACGATCTTCATAGGGGACATATGGAAGGAGCTCATGGACGGGTTCCTCTCACCGGTAAACCAGACGAGAATCGCGAACAGCACCACGAAGATGCTCTATTATCAGAAGGACTATCTCCAGCCAAAGAGCGGTTATACGGTCTGGGGGTTCGCCGGTGGGCCCGAGACCTACAATGTCTCGACCCCGATCAGGCAATACTTGACATATCTCGAGACCCAGGGGAGGGGCCTTCCCATACCTGACGAATACCGGTACAAGGAACAGGCCGAGTTCGACCTTGGCTTCTTCTGGACCGTCACGGTCGCGGCCCTGCTGGACGGCATCAATCCGTGCGCGTTCGCCATTCTCATATATTTCATAACATTCCTCTATTCCGGCAAGTCCTCGCGGACCAGGGTCCTCATAATGGGCTCGACCTACATCATGGCGATCTACACCATCTATTTCCTCATAGGGCTCGGGCTCTTCGCTGTCCTCACGAGCGTAGCGGCCGGTCTCCTCATAGTCACCATCGGTTCGATCGTGATGATCGTGCTGGGGTTCATCAGCCTGAGGGACCTGCTGTTCCCATCACTACCGGTAAGTCTCGAGGTCCCCTATGCGGTCAGGAAGCAGGTTACGAACTGGCTCGAGAAGTCCACATTGCCGGCCACGGCCTTGATCGGTCTCCTGATAGGAGCGTATACCTTCCCATGTTCCGGGGCCATCTATGTCGTCATCGTGAGCCTGCTATCGGTCAAGACGAATTTCCTCATTGGTCTGATGTACCTTCTGTATTACAATGTCTGCTTCGTGGCTCCCCTCATCATCATCCTCGGCGTCGGCTCGAACAAGAAAGTGGCCGACAAGCTCAAGGACTGGGAGTATAAATCCAACAAGAAGCTACGGATAGCCTCGGGCATCATCATGATCGCCCTAGGAATCGCGATCCTCACATGGTTCGTGTTTTACAAGCTGCCGGGGCCCTGAGCCTGTCGATTTTGATGGCCCCTTCTCCATATATTTCATATCTAGGTAAATGCCATCATATGAAAATTATAAATATCAGGACAAAATATCTCCTTTTTGCAATCTAGGAACGGAGAAGATAATAGTATGTCCATACATCTTGGCCCAAAGGACCTCCTTTACAAGCCCGTAGTGGATGCCTCTGGTGAACCCGTAGGCAAGGTCGTGAACATCACCCAGAACGGCTCGGGCAACTTCGATATCTTCGGGGTCGCGGTCACGGAGGAGGCCAGCATCAGGCTGAACCACGGCCATCAAAAGATGGGAGAGCCCGTGTTCCTCGACATCGAGCTCATTGAGACCGTGGATAGGGTCGTTAGGCTCAAGAAGAGGCTCGAGGAGCTTTTGGATGGCTGAGCCGGTCATTTTTTGGAAAATCCATAATTATATATATTTACTTTCATGTTGAAAGGCCATAGAGGACCAGCCCATGGACCCCGAGATCGCCGTTCTCATCCTTACGCACAACAGTCAAAAGATACTCGGGTCCGCACTGGACTCTGTTCTGGCGTCGACCATCAAGACGAACATCGTCGTCATAGACAATAACAGTACAGATACCACCCGCGATATCGTTCGGAAGAGATATCCAATGGTCGAGCTCGTGGAGAACAAGAAGAATTACAATTTCGGTAAGGCCTACAATCGTGTCATGCCTCACAGGCCTGAACCGTACCTTCTCGTGATGAACGATGACATCATCCTAGAGCCCGATGCCATAGAGAAGTCCTACAAGCTCATGAAGAAGGACAAAAAGGCGGGAGGTGTCATCTTCCTCGAGTTCATAATGGATGAGCCGATGAAGTTCCCCTACGACCGTGATTACATGGTCAAGAAGAGGTTCAACGTTGATCTAGGGTCGCATGTCCATTTCGAGTCACGCAAGGACGGGCCGAGGAAGGTCATCTTCTTATGGGGCGGCTGCAGCCTCATCCGGACCGATCTCGTCAAGAAGGTAGGTTTCGACGAGGACTTCTCCTGGTACTTCGAGGACATAGACCTCGGCTGGAGCATCCACAACAGGTTCGGCACCTACTTCCTGGTCTGCCCTGACTGCATCGCCCACCACATGAGCGGGGCCACCACCAGAAAGCTGATGACCAATTGGGCCGGGGACCGGAAGAACCACAGGAACTCCATGCTCTCCTTCGCCAAGAACGCGACCGGTTGGCAGCTCCTGAGGGCCGCTCCCGAGATGTTCTACCAGCTCCTCCTGCAGAAGGACAGGATCGCATTGCTCAGACAGATGAGGCACAAGCGCAAGTTCGAGAGGAACCTGCCGGAATCTTAGAAATAGATTTATATCCATCGATGTTAGTTTGCCCAAACGAGACCGGCCCGTGGGAAAATAATGGAGAATACCCCTAGGCCTGGATGTTGGTCGGTGTGCCAGATGCCCGATGTCGCTGAGGTCGGAAGGAAGGGAGAGGACATCAAGTCGGACTGCTGGGTCCGTCTAGAGCTGACAAGCTCGGGCGACATAGTCGTCGAGCAGACCAGCAAGGTCAGCGTCATGTACGGGAAGCAGAACGATGCCCTCTGCAAGGAGGTCCTGGCGGCCCTCGGGGTCGAGAGCGCCAAGGTCACGCTCGTGGACACGGGGGCCGTTCCCTTCGTGATCGCTGCCAGGCTCGAGGCCGCGGTCAAACGACTGCAACCTGCCAACAGGAAGGAGTACCTTCCCGAGATGGACAAGAAGTGCGTCTACGGGACGACAAAGGACAGGTTAAGGCGCTCGAGGCTCTACATCCCCGGCGACCAGCCGAAGTACATGCTCAATGCAGGCATCTACAAGCCCGATGCGGTCATCCTAGATTTAGAGGATGCGGTGGCCCCACCGGTCAAGGAGGAAACGCGGTTCGTTGTGAGGAACGCCCTGCGCAAGGTCGACTTCATGGGCTGCGAGAGGATGGTCAGGATCAACCAGGGAGAGATGGGCATCAAGGACCTGGACTACATTGTGCCTCACAACGTCCATGTGGTCCTCATACCGAAGTGCGAGGACCCGGCCATGGTGCGAAAGGTGGACGCGAGATGCAAGGCCATTATCGCCGAGAAGGGTGACGGTAGGGGAGGCCATGGACCGGTATATCTGATGCCCATAGTCGAGAGCGGCCTGGGCATTGTGAGGGCCTACGAGATCGCATCGGCCACGGACACGGTGTGCGCATTAGCCATAGGCCTCGAGGATTACACGGCGGACATCGGGACCCAGAGGACGAACGAGGGGAAGGAGAGCTTCCACGCGAGGTCCGCGCTGGTGAACGCGGCCAGGGCCGCTGGGGTCCAGCCCATTGATTCGGTCTTCAGCGACGTCCAGGACATGGAGGCCCTCAAGGCCAGCTGCCTCGAGGCCAAGTCCCTGGGCTTCGACGGGAAGGGCTGCATCCATCCGAGGCAGATCAAGGTCATCCATGATGCCTTCGCGCCCAGTGCGGCCGAGATCGAGAAGGCGAAGAAGATAGTGCTGGCCTTCGAGCAGGCCGAGAAGGAAGGGAAGGGCGTCGTGGCCCTGGGCACCAAGATGATCGACCCCCCCGTCGTGAAGCGCGCCCTGAGGACCGTTAACCTTGCCGTCTCCCAGGGGCTGTTGAAGAAGGATTGGAGGCAGGTGCCGTGAGCAAGAACGGCTATAAGTTCGTGGTCAATGCCGCCGGCAGGAAGGTCCCGACCGTCGTGAACGGCCGGAAGGTCGTGCCGTTCCAGGGTGTTGGGAAGTACGAACCGGACGGCCGGAAGGCGTCGCCCCCCATCAGGTCGGCGAACAGGTACCCCGAGGACGGCAACAAGGTCGTCGGGAGCCTCAAGGAGGCGTTGCAGAGATGCGGCCTCAGGGACGGCATGTGCATCTCCACCCACCACCACTTCAGGGACGGGGACCTGATATCGAACGAGATCTTCCGGATTGCCGCGGAACTGGGCGTCAAGGACCTCATGTGGTTCCCGAGCGCCGCCTTCCCATGCAACAGGCCCATGATCGAATTCATGGAGAAGGGCGTGATCCATCATATCGAAGGGAGCCTCAACGGGCCGCTTGGCGAATATGCCAGCAAGGGCAAGATGAAAGGCCTCGCGGTCCTGAGGTCGCATGGGGGCAGGTACAGGGCCATCCAGGACGGGGATGTGCACATAGATATAGCGGTCATTGCGGCCCCCGAGGCCGACCCTTTCGGGAACGCCAATGGCGTCAACGGTCCCTCGGCCTGCGGGCTCATCAGCTACGCGAGGCCCGACTCGCTCTACGGCGACAATGTAATAGTCGTCACTGACAACCTGGTGCCGTTCCCATGCATCCCTTGGCAGATACAAGGCCAGAACGTGGACTTTATCGTCAAGGTCGACAAGGTCGGCATCCCCGAGAAGATAGTCTCCGGGACCACCGTGCTTACCAACAGCCCCGACAGGCTCCTCATAGCCGAGCTTGCCGCGAGGTTCGTCGAGGAGGCCGGGTTGCTCAAGGATGGCTTCAGCTTCCAGTGCGGGGCTGGTGGGACGTCGCTGGCCTTCACCATCTTCCTCGACAGGATCATGAGAGAGAAGAACATCAAGGCCAAGTTCATTGCCGCAGGGGGCACCAAGTACGCGGTAAAGATGTTGGAGGAGGGCCTCTGCGATTATATACTGGACGGGCAGACCTTCGACCTGGATGCCGTCAGGTCCGTCCGTGAGAACCTGAAGCACATCCCGGTGGGCCCCTTCGAGATGTACAACTATCATGGCAAGGGTGTCGTCGCGTCCATGCTCGACATCGTTGTCCTCGGGGCGACCGAGGTGGATGTGGGCTACAACGGCAACGTCATCACGCACTCGGACGGGAGGCTGCTCCACGGGATCGGCGGCTGGCAGAACTGCCTTGCTGCGAAATGCGTCATCTTCCCGATCCCGCTGTTCAGGGAGCGGGTCCCTATAATCGTCGACAAGGTCACGACCCTTTGCGGTCCGGGCGAATTGATCGATGTCATCGTGACCGAGAGGGGCATCGCGGTGAACCCCATCAGGAAGGACCTCATCGAGGCCACGGAGAGGTCGGACCTCCCATTCAAGTCCATCAAGGAACTGAAGGAGGAGGCCGAGGCGGTCACGGGCGGGCCCCCTGCGAAACCGGACATAGACCCCGAGACGCCCATCGGGGTCGTGGAATGGGTGGATGGGACCGTTCTGGACACGGTCTGGAAGGTCCTGAAGTAATGGAAGGTCGCCATTTTGGGACCATTGTCAGGACCCATTTCTTGGTCGGAAACTGACCTATTTTCTATATGGCGCATACCAAAGGATTTTATAGCATAATATCTATGGGGCAAAACAGATTGTATTTCGGGGGGTGAAGATGTGCCCGAAGGTCTATCAGACAAGGCAGAGAAGGTCTACAACGCAATGAAGCAGTCCGGTTTCATCACTGAGGATAAGATGGCCACCGCGGAGAAGGTCGCATCGCTCGCCAAGCTTCCAAAGGGCATGGCGATCTCGGGTCTTCAGGAGCTCGAGGCGAAAGGCTACGCCAAGAGAAGGGCCAGGGAAAAGGCCGCCGGTTATTATCTCACGAAATGAAGAGGCAATTTTCCCCTTTGTGCTTCGTTCCTTTCGATTTAGATTGGCCCATTTTAAGGCCCATGAGCCCTAGCCCTTTCCGGCCCGTGGTTATTAAGGTCAGGGCCGGAATTAATAACCCTAGGCCGGAGCTCGACCGATATGTTTATAACAACCTCCGATGTTATTATGCCGTCGGGGGGACGCAGGGAAAATCGAACCTATATTGGTATGACCTTCCCAGGACCAACGAGCGCCCTTCCATCATGACCGGTGTCGGTCAGGTCGCACCTCCGGATGAGCAAGAGAAGAAATAGCGATCCCATTCTGGGTTCCAGCGATGACGCTCAGACAGGATGCTCGCTCTTGACGTGGGCCCTTCAAATACCTTCCGAACATCCATCGGCCTTTCTCAGGCCCATGGACCAGCAAGGTGGTGCCCCATGACCCTGGGCAAGGACGTCAAGGCCGAGGAAGCACCCCCGGCCGAGGATGCATCGGGCCAGGTGATGCAGGTCGGCACAGAGCATGAATATTCCATCAATGATGCGGACCTCAATCCCCTGCCGATAAACGACCTCCTTATCAAGACCCTGACCGGGGAATTCTACATCGAGGCCCCTTTCGGGGGCATAGCCCTGAGCAAGGAGCTCCAGAAGCATGTGCTGGAGATGAGGACCCTGGGACCGCACAAGGACCTGTCGATACTCGAGACCGAGATGGTCCAGGGCATGCGCTCGGTGGACACTGCATTAGGGGGCAAGTACAGGTTCCTTGGCCTCGGCATGCATCCACTGTTGCATCTGGACAAGACCTGCTTCTGGGACCACGACGAACGGGAGTACTTCGACGAGTTTCATCGGGTCTTTGGCCTCCAGAAACATGGCTGGTTGAACATCCAGGCGCTGCAGATCAACTTCCCTTATGTGAGCGAGACCGACTTCGTCATTAAATTCAACCGGGTCAGGTCGCTGATACCATACCTCGTGGCCGTGACCGCGGCCTCGCCCTTCGTCGAGGGCGAGAGAACGGGAAAGGTCGACAACAGGGTCATCTTCTACAAGGAGAACCAGAGGAAGATACCGCTCATATGCAATGACATGATCCCTGAGAGGCTGACCTGCATAGAGGACTATCATGGCATCCAGGAACGGATCTACAAGGAGCTCAGGAAGGAGGGCGCAGAGCTCCTCTGCAACGAATGGGTGAACTCCCGAGGCGTCATAGCCCGCTTCTCGAGGAAATGCCTGGAGATAAAGGCCATGGACGAGCAGGAATGCGTGCGTTCCGACATGGGCGTGACGGCCTTCGTCAGGGCCCTGCTCAGGGTCAAGGAGCTTCCCCTCGAGGAGGACAGGGACGCCCTGCTAGAGATGAACGCCAGGGCGACGGAGAAGGGCACGTCGGCGTTGAGGCCCGAGCTCCAGAGGCTCTACGATATCGCCCTGGAGAACGCCCACAAGGATGACAGACAGTACCTGCCCCTAGTGAAAAGGAGGATAGACGAGGGATGTCTCGGGGAGCTCATGCTGAGGATGGGGACCGACAGGAAGGCCATCCTAGGGACCCTTGACATGATGGCCAAGAGCCTGAAGGACAACGCACCTTTCTTTGGCTCGGCCTGAGCGGGAAGGTTCAGGCGACCTTGGCCCCGTTCTTCGGGCCCTCCCCGCCGGCCTTCGCGAAGGTGCGCGAGGATTTGATCATGACCTTGAGCCTGTGGCCTCGGCGGAGGCCCTTGGCCAGGAACTCGGCCTTGGACATCAACGATGTCAATGTATCCTCGTTGGGAAGCCCTATCTTTACCTCGATATATGGCCCGAGGAAGGTGTAGTTCTCGAGGAGGCCGTAGAGCATCTTCGGGTCCTTCCCCTCCTCGTCGCGCTCGATGATGACATCCTCGGGCCTCACCATGCGCTCCATCTCGCACTCGGTGTCCGTGGCCGGGATGCTGATGACGTTGACGTTGCCGACGAACTGCGCCACGAAGCTCGTCCTTGGATTGTCGTAGAGGTCCCTTGGGAGGTCGATCTGGTCTATGGTGCCCTCGCGCATGACCGCGATCATGTAGCCGACCTCGAAGGCCTCCTCCTGGTCGTGTGTCACGAAGATGGTCGTTATGCCCGTGTTCTTCTGGAGCTTCTTGAGGTCCCTGCGCAACCGCTTGCGTATCTTGGCATCCAGGGCCCCGAAGGGCTCATCGAGCAGCAGGAGCCTTGGCTCGATGGCCAGGGCCCTGGCCAGGGCCACCCTCTGCTGCTGGCCGCCCGACAGCTGGCTCGGCTTCCTGTCCTCCATGCCTTCCAGACCGACAAGCTCCAGGAGCTCCTTGACCTTCCGGGCCATCTTCTTCGGGCCGGCGCCCCCCACCCTGAGGCCGAACTCGATGTTCCTCCTGACGGTCATGTGCGGGAAGAGGGAATAATGCTGGAAGACGAAACCTATGCGCCGTTTGTTGGCTGGCACATCGTCCAACCGTTCGCCGTTGAGCCAGACCTCGCCGCTGTCCTGCCTTATGAGGCCGGCTATTATCTTCAGCGTCGTGGACTTGCCGCAACCGCTTGGGCCGAGGATGGCCAGGATGCGCCCTTTGTCGACGGTGAAGTTGAGATCGTCGACCACCTTTGTGCCATCGTACCTCTTGGTCAAGTGCCTGACCTCGAGATGGGTCATTTCGTCGCTCATACCGCCACCTCCTTGCCGATGCCCTTCTCGAACCGCTCGGCGAGATAGTTCAATATCAATAGGAGCGCGAAGGGGAACAGCATCAGGACGATGGCGATCGAGGTCGCGCCCTGGAAGTCTATCTTGGCCTCGGTCAGGTAATAGATGTAGATCGGGGCTGTCCTTATCATCCCGCCCGCGATGAATAAGGTCGCGCCGAACTCCCCCAGGGACCTGGTGAATGTCAGGGCCGTCCCCGCGATGATGCCGCCCCGTATCGACGGCAGTGTCACGTGCCAGAAGGTCTGGAGCTTGGAGGCCCCCAATGTCAAGGCCGCCTCCTCCTGGTTGATGTCCAGCTTCTCGATGGAGACGGACACGGCCCGGACCATGAAGGGGAATGTCACGAAGATATGGGCGAGGAGGATACCCGGCAGGGCCAGCACGACCTGAATGCCCTGTTCCTGTAGCATGGGCCCTAGCAATCCCAAGGGGCCGTAGAGCATCATCATGGCCAGACCGACGACGGAGGCCGGTATCGCGATGGGCAGGTCGATGAGGGCCTTGAAGACCGAACGCCCTGGGAACTTGTACCTGGTTATGGCGAAGGCTATGAGGATTCCGACGCCAAGGTTGATGAATGTGGCCAGGGTCGCGAGCATGAGGCTGTTGCCGAAGGCATCTAGGGCCTCCTTGGTGGAGATGGCCGCGAAGAACCCTCCGATGCCGTCCTTGAAGGCGAATTGGAACATGGAGGTCAGGGGCAAGAGGATGAAGAAGGTGAACAGTACGATCGAGAAGGAGATGAGCGAGTACTTCGTCAGGCCCCTCACGTCCTTGAACCGCTCGAAGGGCCTTGCATCGTTGGCCCCGCTCTTGACATTCTCAACCATTCCCATCTTGTCCTACCCCCAGGCTTTTAGCCTTATCCCTTCGCCTTCGTGAACAGATCGTCGATGAGGTCCGAATGGGCCTTCTCCCATCCGCCGAGGTAGTCGACATAGAACGGGTCCTGGATGGTCCCGAACTCAGGATGGCCATTGTTCATGCTGGGGTCAACGGCCCTGAAACCGGACTGGATGAAATAGGCCTGGGACTGCTGTGTATAGATGAAATCTATGAGGCCCCTCACAACCTCCTTCTGCTTTGAGTCCATGTTCCGGTCTATCATGACGATCTTGTTCTCGGAGATTATGGTGCTCTTTGGATATACTAGGGTGTAGTCGTTGGCCTTCTTGTTCTCGAGGAGGGCGTCGCTCTCGTAGGTTATCAGGGCGTCGCCGAAACCGAGCTCGAACTGGGACAGCGACTTCCTTGCCGAGGTCTGATAGGAAATTATGTCCTTGACGACCGTTGTCACCAGCGCGTCCGCTTTGGTGGTGTTGGGCTTCCCCTCGGTGCCGTTCGTCCTGCGAAGCTCCGAGCCGTACATACCGAATATCGACCAGCAGGCCCCGCCAGAGGTCAATGGGTCGGGATGGACCATCTTGATGTTCTTGGTGGCCAGGTCGCCGAAGTCCGTGATGTCCTTTGGGTTCCCGTGCCTTGTCATGATTATGAAGGGCGTCAATGAGACGGTGCCCTTGTGAGGGAAGGTGTTCCAGTCGGTAGTGATGAAGCCGTTCTTCTTAAGGGTTAGCGCGTCCCATTCCGTCGATAGTATCATCGCTTGCACGGGTGCCCCCACTATGACCTGGTTGGTGACCTCCCCGGAGCCGGCCCAGTTCGTATTGAAGGTTACATCCTCGCCGGTCTTGTTCTTCCAGTATGCCTTGAACGCTGGCAGGATCTTCCCGTCCATGACCTCGCCCATTATGCTATATCCATAGATGGTGACCTTGACCTCTCCTCCTGCCGACTTATGCCAGAAGATTGCGACCCCGACGAAGGCCACGATGAGGATGATGACAACGCCTACGACCGCGAACTTACTGGCGTTCGAGGGCCTGTCCTCTTCGTCCTCTTCCCCGGCCTTGTCGACGGCCGTTCCGGTCGCGAATAGGAGAGCACTGGCAATCCCTGCAGAGATCGGTTCCAACATCCGCACTCGCCTCCACACCAATCGATTTTGGTAAAGTGGGGATATTATGGAGTATTGTGCAGTTATTTAAGTGTCTTTTGGTGCGCATCCAATAAAGTTTGGTTCCAATAATTCAACATTCTTTGATGTAGGTATGTAAGTCGGCACCGACGGTATATGGAAATCGAATGGAAAAAAGAAAGAATAAGAGAGCCCTAGTTATCTAGTTTCTTCAATATCTCTGATAATGCGTCATCGGTGCTATCCTTTGAGTCGTTCACCTTGACCTCCGCCGGTTTCTCCTCCATCGGTGGTCCTGGTTCGACCGTTTCCTCCTCGGGTGGCTTCGTCGGTTCGGCCTTGGACTCCTCTTTCGGGGCCTCGACCTCAGGTTCCTTCACAGTGTCAGGGGTCGTCGATGTTTCAGTGGGCACCTGGTCTTCCTCAGGTGAGGTCACTTCGGCCGTCTCTTCCTTATCTGGTATCGGTTTTGTTTCCTCTTTCTTTATCGACGGGATAGGCCGCGAAGGCCTCTCCATAGGCTGTTCCTCTTCAACGGGCTCAAAGGACCCAGCGGTCTGGTGCTCTTCTACTGGTGCCTCGGGGCCACCGCGCTTCCTCTTGCCTAGTGTGTAGGCCACGACACCGATTATGATGGCCAGGATGAGCCCTATGATAAGGCCTATCCCCAAGTAACTCTCGCTACTCACCCTCGGCTGCGTCGGGTTCTTCACCTTGAAGCTCGTGCTCGCCTGCTGTGAGCTCACATCGTTGCTGAACGACTGCACATATAGGTAATGCGTCCCGTCGGACAGCTTCAGGTCCTTAACCTTGAACTCGTAGCTCCAGCTGGTCGTTCCTGCCGCCTGTACCCATTCGCCACCATCGATCCGGACCATCACCTTCGTGACCTGGCCCGAGCTTATCCCTGCGGTCCCCATCACTGTCACCTTGTCCGAATACGTCTTGTCGCTCGTGGGCGTCGTTATCGCCACTGTCGGGAACACCGCGGTAACCTTCACCTTGAACAATACCGTCGTGGTGTTGATGGCCGTCCCGTCCGAGACCTTCACGGTCACATTGTCCAGGCTCACCTTG
>Ga0315279_10002917_pt1 | contig 24701 bp, 23 predicted proteins | sample YL17G06_20_MG_FD_203694 | JGI IMG/M metagenome (GOLD analysis project Ga0315279, IMG submission 203694) | Sediment microbial communities from Yellowstone Lake, YNP, Wyoming, USA - YL17G06_20 | ecosystem: Environmental > Aquatic > Freshwater > Lake > Sediment | place: USA: Wyoming | collected...
CTGGCTGGTTCGTGCCAAATCAAGCTATTATTGAGAATGCTGCGGAAAGGCTGGGAGAGGTGCTGGTTTGTGCTGCTCGAATCCGGGACTTAGGGTTAGCTCAGATGAATGAGGACTTTGACTATGATAATGAACCTGAAATCGTGGCAGCTGCAAGTGTTTTCCTACAAAAGCGTCCTGATCTAGTTCCTAGACTTGCGAATGACGATGTGAAAGAGACTGTGTGGTCGCCTGAAGCCTTGAAGTACTTAGGTAGCAAGCACCAACCAAAGGAACGGGGTCGCCCCTTCGTTGCTTCCATATTTGGATGATTCAGCTACAGAATTTTTGCAGCGCTCAGCGTATGCTTATCAGCTTTCTGTCTTAGAATCTCACGCTGCTGTTTACTCAAAACAACTCTAACTATGTCTTTTCTCGACGGCGACCAGCATCCTCACAAGCCATTCTGCAGTGGGCAATTCAATCTTGTGAACATTGGTGCGCGTCTGCTAGGTTCGCTAGGTTCATATGCCTGAGTCATATTTATTCTAGTTATTCGTCGCAATCTCGAATAGTCTCTCCACGTATGAAGGATCTTCTATTCCTTTGTCTTTGTACTGGAATAGGATGTGCTCGTCTCTTCCGAGATTTTCGAGGTCGATTCTTCTCTGAGGGTGCATTCTGGACAAGATGCTGAATGGGGTAACTGAGATTATGAATGCGTCGAGCTTGACGTTGGGATTGTCTATCTGTTTTTGGATTTCGTTCTTGAGATATTCGTGGAGTTTCAGTTTGGGATGATCCAGACCCAAGTGAGCCAAGCCCTTTGGATCTAAGAACAGGATTGTCTGCTTTCCACTTCTTCGGATCCACATGATGAAGTCGGGATAGAATGAGTGAGATTCGTAAAAACCGACGCCTTTGCTCTTGGTAAGATTTCTCAGCAAATAGATCTCGCCAGGTGGAGACTTTTCTGAGCTCAAGTATGCACCTAAGTCTTCAATGAACTTGGTTTCTCCTTCATTCAATCCTGTTGGAATTGTGATTATTCTGTCGGTATTCTGTCTGATCAGCAAAGGCTGATACAGATGACCTTTGAAATAGGCGTTTTTGAAGGTAGTTGGGTTCTTATCGATGTAAGTTCGCATATCTCCAATTAGTCTGATTTCGGCCCCGGATACGTAGATCCTCCCACTTTCAATCAGTTTCTGAATATTCTCTGCGAGCACTTGGTCATCTTCTTTTATCTGTATCGTGTAGGATTTTGTGAGGTTCTCATCTTCTGTCTTTAGGGGTCTCAGCTCTAAGTGACTCTTTTCAGCTGCATTTCGCTTCTTTGAATAATACATGTCAAGATATTTCTTGAGGATCATGATGACTATGTCTTGCACTCGTTCAATTGATTCGTACTTTGTTGGCTCGATTAGATTTTCATTGCACAACAAGGCGTAATTGTTCTCATACACGATTTTTTTCAGTGAATCTCTGCTGATTGCTATGTTGAACAATTCGCGATCATTCTTGTACTCAAGCAAGGCGTAGAGAATGCCATCCCAGTCTAGGAGATCTAGTATCTCTTTTCTGAGAGTTTTTTGCATACGATCAGTGGTTGCGATAAGTGATTGGTCCTCTCGCATATCGATTATCGTTGCCCGAGGTAGTAGGTCGAGTTTCGCGTCTATGTCTTGTTCTGGCTCGAGGGTCAACAGCTCTTCGTCGAATGACCAGTCTCCCTTGATGCCCAGGATTTGAAGACCCTGCGGAAATGGATCGATTTTTCTAGTTTCCAACTGCAACTCACATGAGGCAACGTCCTCTTTTTCAATTATTTGCCTGAACACTTCCATGTAGTTTGCTTTCACACCAAAAACATGTAGAGTCTCTAGGACTTCAATGTACGGCGGGTGGGGCGGAGGGATAAATCGACTTCTCTTGAGATTGAATTCCTTTCCTTTCAATCTGACCCCACGACCGAACAGTTGGATAACCTGAGGTCCTTCACTTTTGCCAACATTCAGAAGACACATGTTTGATACGCGCCAAGAGTTCCATCCTTCCATGAATTTCTTGGCGCCAATCAGAACGTTGATCGATGAAGCTGTTTCGTTTATTTCGTCAAATAGTGACTTGCTAATTGCAGCGGTTTCCACCGCGACGTCTTTTACTTTCTCTTTCACAAGTTTGAGGAATTCCGACTTTTCTCCGATGTTTATCACGCCAAAATACTTGCCTGCACTACCAACGCTCAGACCGATCTCGCCTTCGGCAGTTCTAAGGTCCACTAGGCGTAGTTTTCTGCCCATTGTTCTATGTGTTGTGTTAAAGATCTCTGCGAAAATCCCATCATAGATGTCTTTAGAGGATATCTTGCTTGTTCTGAACGCTTCTCTCAAGTAAGGGAAGTTTCTCTCGGGATACCGTGGGGCAAACGCATCATCCTTACCAGCCACGACGCCGCTCTTGCCGTTCAGGATGTTCTCGATAGTCTGCTTAACTCTCATTTCGTCTCCTCTGAGGAGCCAATCTAGGAACTGAACAACCTTGAGTACATCAGAAGTGTCTTCTCGCACTTTGCTGCCAACGAAAACCCACAGAGGTTTTTCAATATTATACTCTTTGAGAAAAGTTCTGCTACTCTCGTGAACTAGGATTTGCTCGTAGAAAGACATGGCGTCGGCGAGTAGGAGTACCGGCACCTGTTCATCGGTAAAGGCCTTAGTGTCCAAGTTCAGAATTCGGAAATCTTTTCCGTAACCGTCTCCATAGAAGTACTTGTAGGAGTAGTCAAAGAGTATTGCTTTCGAGTATTCTCTGAAAGACTCTTCATTGCTGCTAGTTATCGCTTGCCCGAAGGTTGCACTATACTCGAATGTGAATCCGTCTCTTGCCAGTCGCTCTCTAGTCCTTTTCCACTTCATATCTTCGGATTTCTGTCCCTTGTGTCCCTCATCGACGAAGACAAGATTCCGTGTCCCTAGGCTGGAAATATCGACGGTAACGCCTTCACCTTTCTTGTCTTCTGGCAGTTTAAGCTTGTGAATACTTATGACTTTAACAGTGTTCCTGTCAATTCCGAAATAGCCTCCTTGATCACCTTGGAATAGGATGGCCGATATTCCGCTATTCTTTAGCTCCTCCAAATGCTGTCTCGACATTTCATCGCTTGGGGTGATTAGTATTACGTTATCGAAGTCTATCTTTTTTGGACCGTTGTTGTAGAGAATGAATTGCCAGTAGTTTGCATGCATAATGAGCGTTTTCCCACTTCCTGTCGCCATCCAATAGGCTATTTTTCTCAGATTTGGGGCACTGAATGGTTCTTTGGAGGATGTTTCTGAGAAGACCCACTCATTCATTTCATTCAGGAATTTGGCTGGGTTCTGGAAATATGAGTCCAAAAAGACTTCGGCGAAGAGAAGGGCCAGGTATTGATAATATTTCAGCGAGATTCTTTCTTCTCTGTTTTTTCTCATTTTCTCAAAGTACCTTTTGATGTTGTCGTCATATTGTCTTAATTTGTCCTCGTGGATCCGAAGACCAGGACGGGCGATTAACTCATGGAACATATAACTATGGCCATCCGAATCAAACCCCTCTCTGACGTCGCTGAATCTCTTGATGTCTGTTGCTTCAAGCATTCCGAATTTGCTGGCGATGAACTTCGCAAGAACAAGATGGTTCTCAAGCTTGAACGCATTTTTGCTTCGCTCAGCAACCTCCTTTGGCTTTGACAGGATCTCAAACCCCCATCATTTTCTTGAATTGTGGCTCAATCGCTTGGGCATTCTTCACATAGCTATCGCCATTGACAAAGATGCGGTCATAATTGCCACCTGCTAGCACCTTTTCTTGTATGAAATTCCTGTCCTTCTCAAGGTCGAGATCACTTGCATCGCGCCAGATTATGATCGTTTTTTCATGACCGTGTTTTCCAAAGATGACAAGATACGTCCGTCCTTCATCATCTAGTGTCTGGAGTTTCTCTACGTTCAAACCAAGCAGATAGTTGAAAGTTTCCACGAGATCAACAGTGACTTCTTCGCAATGATCTCCGCTGACCGTCTTGATCTTGTAGCTAAAAGGCGTCTTAAACCTGCTCATTACGAGTCTTGTTGGACTTTCGCGAGTTTCATACTCTAGCATGTAACGTAGGAAGTAATCATGAAAGCTGTCGAGTGTTTCCTGAAAAGTCTTGTCCAATGACCTGAACACAATGTTGTTTAGAGTATCTTCGTACTGTTCGAGAGTCTGATATTTGAAGAAGCCGCCCCCTTTCCAGTTGTTCGCAGAAGAAATGCCCGACTGTTCACCATTCAAGGTATTCTTCAGACGTCTAACCAAAAGTGAGTCAAAGAAGTCGGCCACATCGACGCCTATCCATTTACGCCCCATTTTCTGGGCGGCAGCACAGGCAGTTCCAGTACCCGCAAAGAAATCTAATACTAGATCTCCAGGGTTAGTAGCCAGTTCAATCAGACGCCCGATTAACTTCTCAGGTTTCTTTCCTTTCTTCAGAGTGACTCCGCCTTCGTTGTGAAGATCATTCGGAAGCGTATCATCCCAGATATCTGTTACTAGTTCACCTTGGACAACCTTGGATCCTATTCGAACGACACGGTCAGAATAGAATAGAATACGTTCCCCTCTAACTACGTACCAATCTTCGAAATTCTGTCGACGTAAATGATAGATGGTCTGAGGATCTTCCTTGGATTTCTTCTTGAGTTCTCTTGCGTCTTTACTTATCTTCTCGTCATCCAACGCAGCAGTTCGCACCACGGCATCTGCGTGATCAAGTACAAATTGATCAAGTTGCTTCCTGAAATCTTTGTCAAGTGCTTTCTTTATACGGTTTCGCGGTATTCCTTGGAAATCTGCGAATGCTTGAAGCAGGGACGTGAAGACCCATTGTGATGCATCTTTGTCTCGATTGATGATGTAACTATTGTATCTTGTATCGCGCTCCCTTTCTCTGTACACTCTATTGGGTTGCCAATCCGTGTCGCTCTTCGAGTAGATGACGAGATTCTCAGAGACATTTACTACGCCAGGATTGATGACTTTAGGTCCTGTCACCGACCCCCTTTTTACCGTGATAATAGCGCGTCTATTCCGGAATATGAGGTCCATTATCTTGAGCAATTCGTCAAGTTCGTTGTTGTCAATACTAACCCCTATCGTGCCCGACGGTTGTAAGAGGCCGTGTGCGAGCCTCAATCGATCAGTCATCATTGCAAGCCAACTTGAATGTTGATAGTTGTCTTTGTAGAGGAACTCGTCGTTACCGGTGTTATAGGGAGGATCAATGTAGACACACTTGACTTGACCTTCATATTTGCGGGAGAGCAAATTCAGTGCCTGAAAGTTCTCGCTCTTGACGAGAAGACCGTCAAGCTTCTCCTCAAGGTCATTAAAGGATCCGAGTAGTCTATCTTTGAATTCATGATCGAAGAAGGCTGTATCAAGCACAAGATAAGGGTATAATTTGACAGATTCTGCATCTAATGTTGTCTTTCCTTCTGTTCCGTAGAAAGTGCCTTTCGTCATTTCATCCAGTTCAAAGTGATTCTTCCATTCTTCAACTTGTCTTTCATTCTTCCCAATTTCAGAGTAGAACTCTGTTGGTACCCGATCTAATGTTATGCAGTAGTCTGTTCCTAGCACGAATTTCTTCTTTTCAAACATTTTCCTCTGAAAATCCTCAATTTGGGCGAGAAAATCAATTACTTTGTTACTGATGATCTTGATCGCCCGGATCTTGGCTTTGGTTATTCTTATATTTCTTTCATCCATATGCTCGATTTCATCAATATCCAAAACCTCATTCTTCAGATAGAAGTCGAGTTCCTGCTCTAAGAAGGACTCGAGATTTCTGTGGATGAAATAATCTGTCGTATTTCTTTTGACATATTTGGCAATATGCTTCTCAAGCAATGTTGTTTCTTCTTTGACTTTTCTTCGGAGCTCTTTCGCCAGATCATTATCGCCGATGTCTGTAAGGAATTCCGCAACGATGCCTGAAGTTATCGCTTCCTGAGTGTTTCTTGCCCCGTACTTCCTCTTTTCATCGTCAGTTATTGCTCTCCAATCAAAATGCAGGAACGCTTCTCTCTTGTCTTCATCCAGTTTGATACCTTTGTTGCCACTTAGAAGAAAATACCTTGCTTCTCCCTTGACGTTGTTCATATCGATTTCTGCCTCCTCGAGTGCAAAAGTAATGCGCCATGCGCCAACCCTAAAGCTATAATTCTTGAAATATTCTCCGCTTTTGATGTAGTATTGGTCCTGGTTTGCCCAATAAAGAAGGACTTCTTCCCCATCATAAGGGACGTAATACTTCTCCTTGCCCTCCAAACCTCCTCTTTGACAAGAAATCGCCCTTGTCATAATACCTTGAAAAAAACTCGTAAACATGATTGAAGACTTCATGTTTCTGCTCTTGTGTTATTCCAACAGCTCTCGATTCATCTTTCTTCTGGAGGTATTCCCTGACTTTTGGTGCTTCCTTATTCTTTCTGACTTCTCCGTCGCCATCTATAGTTCCTTCGCCAAAATCACGTTCAATTTCAGCTTTGAGTCTATCAACCTCTCTTTGCAAGCCGCTGAGGTCGGTCTTGGAATACTCCTCAAACTCTTTTTCTGCGGCTGCAATGAGATCGTGGTCTATGAACTTCTCAATTTCATTCCTCTTGAAATTCATTATTCGGTAGATTCCGAAATCAAGGTCTTGTGCGTCAAACTGGAAAAGCTCCTTAAGCAGACTCTTGACTTTCTCTCGAGCATCGCTCTCTATCAGAGCCATGTTAATCTTTCCTCCACCTGCAGATTGGTTTCTGATCGCACCGTTTGCAGCTTTCCCCTGAATTAGGTTCAAACATGCTTCCCATGATACCTACTACCGTTTCCTCGGCGTTTTTCTTCTCTTTGACAAGCAATGATTCCTGGACGTCAACCATCTTCACATCCGGATCTTCAAGATAGGCAACTGAGCCACTTGTGACAGGTCGCCCCATGCTTTTTAGACCGGCAGTGTACAACCTGACTTGCACAGAAACTTCTTCGAACGTTCTAACTTCTTGGGAGGTCTTGTAATCTCTGACCTCCATTTCTCCACCATCCTTCAGAATCACATCAACCTTCCCCATAATCGTTGCATTGCGAACTAGATACTCAAGTCTATACTCCACTTCCTCAATCCGCTTCAGATCATTTCCATACTTCTGGGCGAAATTCACCAGCTTTGTCCTAGCACTATTCTTGAAGTTCTCAAGCACAGGACCTCCTACAAATGGCATGTGGAAATCTTCGTCAACAGAAGTTGCCACCGCACTAACAGGGTTATAGCCTTCCTCCTTGATCAGTTCTCCAGCCCTTCTAAGACAATAATGCAGTCCGTTGCCATATCCAATAGCCACATCGAGCTGTGGCTGATATCCCCAGAGCTCTCTTAGAAGATACATGTGTGGACAAACGTTGTAGGTGACAATCTCGCCTGCTGAGAAGGTCTCAATCTCCTCAGATGCTGTGCTCGGTTTGATGCTGAGATCAGGAATCGGGTCGCCATCTGTCAGATTCGTGACAACACTCGGCTCCATGCCTTCAATAAACTTGCTACGCTTGGAAGCCCTCGTAATTCTTCTAAAGTGACTGACGACTAGAGAATCCTTCGCTCTCGTTATAGCTACGTAAAACAGCCGTCTCTCATCTTCAAGATCCCCCTCATACCGTTTCACATCAAACATATCCCTAGGAACGTCACACCAGCTCTGTTCCCAACCGACTCTGCTAGCTGGAAACCTTGAATCAACGGTGGCAAAGAGAAAGACTATAGGCCATTCAAGACCCTTGGCCTGATGAACAGTCATAAGCTGGACAGCGTCAACTCCGCGAATATCATCTGAAGGCTGCTCTTCATACGCTTGGAGCCCATAAGTCGCCATAAACCAACACAACCCCTTGAGATCCCTCTTCCACTCCGGCGTTCTACCTCCAATCCTGTTTGCAGTCTCATAATCAGTTAGCAGATTGCTGAAACGTCCAAGGTTGGCCATGACAGCCGCATCATTTCTATTCTTGTAGTTTAGCTTCTCGAAACCCAAAGCATTCAAAACGTCATAGTATATCTTTGTGAAATTGTTATACGAAGACTTGGAGGAATTAAGATCCGCCTTGATTTTTCGTAATCTGTCCTCTGCATCCTTTGGGTGTCCGTGAGTGTGTGCTGCATCCCAAGATGTTAGTGCCGTATTGAGCAATGCGTCGCCGGAGATTCTCTCATTCCAATTCCACACGCCTGGAACCCAAAAACCCTCTTCCCAGAACCAAGAAAAAATCCTGCCAAGTGCCTGCGCCTCGTCTCTCTTGAATAGACCGACTTTCCCACCTACGATGTAGGCAATTCTTCTCTCTTTGAATTCATCGATCAGCGGTCCAGCAGAAGTGCTCACACTTCTAGTCAAGATGCCAAAGTCTGAGAGACTCAGTTCTTTGTTGTTCTCCATTAAGGTCTCTATCTGGTCCGTAATCCATCTTGCCTCATCTTCAGCAGTTTCATGACTTGACACACCTACAAATCCGTCCACGGGCCTTGTCGGATCCATCTCCTCATAATGCCTTCTCGAAAAAGTCGCAGCAAACTTGTTCGCGTTTTCCACGATTCTCTTGCTACTGCGCCTGTTTTCGCGGATCGCCACCTCGCTGGTGCCAGAAAATGTCTTGGAGAACTCATCGAAGAATCTCTCGTCTGACCCTCTCCACTGGTATATGCTTTGTCTGGGGTCGCCAACAACGAATATGCTTCCGTTTCGCCCAATGAGGCTTATGAGTTCAGATTGGGCCGTATTTATGTCCTGATACTCATCAACAACAAGGTGCGAAACGTTAGCGAGTTTTTCAGGACTCTTTCTGAGATTCAAAACAGCCTCGTAAATCATTCTGCCGAATGTCAACAATCTATGATCTTTAAGTATCTCCTCAAAATGCTTCATTCTCCTGTAGAAATCCGGAGCCCTCTTCTCAAGCTGTTTCTCATCGAGCAGCTCATCCCAAACCATGTTAACTGTCCTAAGAAAAGTGCGACAACACTCAGCATAAGAACCACCATAACTATTCACACCAAGACTCCAACCGTGCCTCATAAGAAAAGCAACTTCCTGGTTATCATCCAGAACAGTGTAGTTCCCATACCTGAAACAATCTTCAAGAACCCTCTTGGCATACGCATGAATAGTTCCCACGTACATCTCGCCAAGATTTGCAGTTGCTTCCTGCCCGCAGATTTGCCCAACCCTTTGATAAATGCGACTCTTCATGCTCTGAGCTGCCTTCTCAGTAAAAGTAAAAGCCACAATCGACTCCGGCTTCACCGCCTCCACTGAAAGCAGGTAGACTATCCGCCTGGTTAGCGTTTCAGTCTTGCCAGCACCAGCACCGGCGATAATTCTGCTGTATCTGCTTTTAGAAAGAACTGCCTTCTTTTGGTCAGCTGACAACTTTGGCGGGCCGTCAAGAATCTTCTTAACTAAACCAGACGATGTCACTGTTTCAACCCATCCCGACGCGCAACCTTATGTAACTAGCAGTGTTCTAGGAAAAATGCCTTTTCTATTTCCCCACACTCGAACACTACAAAAACCAATGGAAGACATACCAAAAGCAACAATAACCGTAAGATGATGATATGGAGTGCGAGGATGAAATGCAATTGCCTATGTCAAGTGAAGAAATGCAAATGTTCATCGAAGTAGGCAAACTCGTCTCTTATCAGCGCGCGCAGCTCACGAAACAAGGCAAGAAACTATCGCCAAGCGGAAGCCGAGACATTTCTGGGAGAGTAACAGAAAATGTGATCCGTGAACATCTCATCAAACATGGACTAAACATCTCAAACACTCGCGTAGGAATCGAAGGCGCACCACTTGAGATTGACCTCATTTCTCTCAAACTTGGTATCAACCCCGCAAAAACCTCGTATTATCGACACGAAGTAGACACGGTTTTAGAAATCAAAAATAACGCAGTCGCCGACCAGACAACAGAAATCAAGAAAAACTTCAACAGATTAAGGCAGTTAACTGCGGGCATACGTTTCGCAGCTGTCGTTCTATCAGAAAGGGAAGGCTACAAATACGCAATCAGAGAGGAGCAGTTGGGCTATCCCGTTTTTACTCTTATTTGTCGCACAGTCTCGGCCGGACGTTGGATGTGGTCGGAGAGCGAAACTCTAGTTGTCCACGACAAAATCATGAGTCGCGGCAAGAGGATAGGCAGAAAAGCCATGCAAGAAACAGGGGAATGGCAAAGACTTCTCGACTATCTGCGTATACGAAACGCGAAGTCAGGAATGAGCGGTTGAGTATTATCTTACAGAATACAGGTCAGAAGAGTTTCCCAATCTTCTCGATTCAGCTTGTTCAAAGCTTTAGGAAGCTTGAGCTTGTTGTAGAGAAACTTCGGAAAACTTCTGTATTCTACCTTCGCTATTTTGCTCCACGTTACCTTCCTCTGGTTAGGATATAGATGAGAATTCTTGGTCAAATCCACACTCTTCATCTCACCCTCAATCGTGCCCAAAGCCCAAACGTAGCCATCCGTAACAACAACTACTTGGTCGCCGAACTGCATGTCTCGTATGAAGATCTTGCCCTGAGGCGTATTCTTCTCCCAACCAATTGCAATATAGTTGTGACGAAGCCAGTCACCTAGTATGACTGACTTGGTCTCATCAGGATCTTTTTCTCTGTGACCTGCAACAATCTTCCAATACTGCAAACAACCACCCACCTCAGGTTACTGTAACATCGCTTTATGAAAGTTGCGGCAAATGCCGTGTGCCTTCTAATTCAGCATTGCAGAATCGACAAAAACCTTAAATATGATGTTATTATTGTTATTATTGTTTGAGAGTTAAAACATCAACAATGTCAAAGTTGTTTTGGAGGTGAATACGTAAATGCAGAAAAAGAAAAAACGAAAAAGGAGAGGTATAACAATCAAGATTCCACGAAGTCAACTTGAGAGTGATAGTGCGGTCGATAAGGTCAAGGAGCATCTCAAGGAAAACAAAGACGACGCCTACACAATTATGGGATTGATGATAGAGATCTTTGGCATTGACAAGGAAAAACTAAATGGGCCATTTGCAACGTGGCCAAATGGGGCTCCTAGCCTGTATACCAGAATAAGGCATTCACTGGAGAAACTGAAAGAAGAAGGAATCGTCGACAGCAAGAAACAAGGAAAGGCAGTCTTCTACTTCTGGAGAACGTGAGACTAGCCCTAGCAGACATGGTGAGCGTAGAACAAGCGCTCACTATAGACCCTCGAGATTGTCAATAATCGCCCTTTCAAGTTGTTCCGGCTTCAGGACCAAGATATTCTTGCTGCTAAACTGTATTTTTCCGGCCCTCACTGTATAAGCAAGATACTCCAAATGCTTCATGAACGTTTGATATCTGTCTTCATTGTACCCAACTAGAACACCGATCCTACCTGAGATGCTCGCATTGATCATGTCTCCCAATAAGTCTTTGCGGCTTCCACTATCCTCGACTTCAATCGCCAAGAAACATCGAGCATTCCAGTTCACATCTTGACTAGACGAAAGGAAGTCTGCGTAGCCGTTTGGGAGTATACGTTCTTCAACTCCGAAATATCCCTCGCCAAAATCCTGGTAATTAATCCTGAACTGCCTCACCAAATCATCAATTGTTCTTCGCGAGAAATTCACACAACGATCATAATCTTGCCAAAGAGAAACTCCTCTCACTTCCGAGAAAGGCCCCACCGTCACATCTATCAATGGCGAGTAGTTTCTAAATCCGCTTTCTGATCTGTACTTCAAACTCTTCCTAGTTCTGATCGCTGCTTGATCAAATCCCGAGAAAAATAGGTCCAAAAGGTCGCTGATGTCATCCTCGAACTCTTTCGCAGTTCTCATAATCTAACAGTTAAACCTTTCCCAGATATAACGCACACGCACGTTGTCTCCATCAATGGACCAAAGAGACATTCCTCGGTCATTGAACTGATACGTCTCAGCAAAACTATTAGTAATGCAATCTTAATAATGAATCAGTCTGCTCAGTGCGGATGATGTAGAATGAGCAAAATCCTTGGATATGGAGAAGACGCTCTCACCTTGTGGGCCTTGAAACGACATGTATCCACTATTCTGAACCATTTCAAAGATTCAAGCTCGCATTCAGACTGCTTGGTTTTCTATCGGCCAAGTTTCGGCAGACACGCCAAGGAGAATTCCTCAGTGTTCGGAGAGTTTGATGCAATTGTAGCATCTCCAAAAAACATCTATTTGGTGGAGAGCAAATGGGACAATCTGGTTGAATCCAAGAAGGACGAACTCGTTATCAGACGAGAACAATTGACCAGACATCAGATCTTCACTTGGTACCTAACACACTGGAAAAAGAAATACTCCAACAAATGGGCAGACTTCATCGAGGAACAGCAAAGTACCTTCAACTTCAGAAGAAAGAGAATCGCTCCTGCAAACAGTCTGCTCGCGAAAAATCTCGAGTTTGTACTAAACAAGTTGCTTGAACGTTGCGAGGCATTCTCATCTGACAATAACATCAAGAATATTCTCCTCTTTTTCCACAGAGGGAAGTCGAGAGCTCCTCTCAAAATCAACGAAGCTTTCACACCGATAGCCATTAACTATGGAAAAGAAGCTCCAAGCAACTTCATCTCACTCTAGAAAGCCTTAGCTGCACTACAAGATTTCATCAAGATGAGTCATTTCAAGTACCTCCAACCCTCTTCTCTTCATCTCCTGTACAAGCTCACGATAGAGAGGATGCAATCTTCCAGGGTTGTAGTAGAAGTATGCAACGTTGTACAGCTGCAGGACATCGAAAGCGTCGTCGAATAGTTTCCTCTTTTCGGAGGATGTCACAGTTTTTGGGTGCTTTTCGTACCATTGGATTCGGTCATACACGTTCTAATCCTTAAATATTGTCTATTATAAAATGCTGTGGGGTGTCGTAATGCAGAAGTTCCCGGATTGGACCTACAAACATGAGAGAACGGGTTCACCACTTGCTTCCGTTTCCTCTAAATGCAAAGCCTCTGATCCAGTTAACCTATTATTCATCAATGCTTCCCTAACTGAAGTATGCAATGCGCTTTTATCTGCGAGTTGGAAATCACCAGGAGCTGTTGCAGACAACTTATATCTTGACCCTATTTGCTCTCGTTATCAGGACATGCAATTGACATTTCCATCGTCCATATGGAGACGCTTTCACATTCGACTGTGGCAAGATGGAAGCAATGTGATCGGGAGTGCTCATTATGAAACCTTAAGATCCTTTTATCGGCATGAAGTCCATCATTTCGAAGGAGCTGAAGACAAAGTATCTGACATTTTTGAGAACTCGGGGTGGAAGGTTAGTAGGGGGAGCAGAAAACTTCAGAGTCCTGAATTCGAAAGATACAACGATGGCTCCTGCACCGAGATCACAAAGTGATGTTGAATGGAGAAAATTGGCGAGTTGTGCAGAAGCCTCCCTGACGCATTCGAAGCCTGGCTTTTTGAAGACGGCATCAGAACCCCAGTAGAGGTGCACTACCAAGGCCGCTCTAAATTGGAAATTAGAGGGTTGTTGGAAGAACTGCCGCCTTTTTTAAGGATAGATTGGCATGAAGGGGCTTTCTACTCGATCGACGGCAAATCGTATGAAAAAGCCAGCGTCCGGGAATTTGATTTCTACAAATTACTGGATCCAAGAATCGTACTCACTAACAAAACGTTAGAAATCACACGAACACGAAACGTGCATAGTATCAAAAGCCGACTTGTGCTTGCAAGATATGACGCTGCATTTATGGATTTACCATCTGAGCTAATCGATTGGCTCAAGGAGAAAGGTCAATCAATAAGACCAGTGGTTTTCGCAGTAGATGATCGACCAATGATACGTCTGATGAGTCAGCCCGACATACCTCCATCGCGTGCTATCGTCAGCTTATTCTTTCACTCTCTGGGAGAAAAGGTCAACGCAATCTCTATATGCTCTTCCCTACTTTTTGCGGCGTCAGCAATTCGGGAACAGTTGTTTATTTGACCAACTTCATTTTGGAATTTCGAACCCAGTGCAGGAGTAAAGCAAATTATCTTTACCCCTGGAAATGTCAACTTGATTGCGGGACTAGCCAAGACTCAAAAAGCATGTGAGGTTTCGCTATGGGCTCTCCTGGATGGCTTGCCCCGAGATTTGTGATTGAAAGTAAATCTAGTACTTTCAAGCGATGATTTTAGTCAAGAAGTTAAAGTTGATTTTTAACTTCAAATCACAAGTTTTAAATACAACCGGAAACCATCACAACACTGTGAGTGAGAAGCAGGTTCCGTTGGTTAAATTCGTTCTAGGCAAGGGCGAAATAGAAATTCTTAGAATCCTTAAATCTCCTAGAACACATGAAAAGATCATAGATGCACTCCTGTCAAAGAGGATTTTGGATGCTAAGGCAGCTGGTAAGAAAGCAATAAAATCTTTAAATGACAAGAAGCTGATAGAGTTGGGAGAAAAAGTGAAATTGACGGATGCGGGTAAATTGCAGAGACAAGTGCTGCTGATGACTGGTGTAATAACGGAATAACATGAAGGTGACAGATGTGAGAGAAGGTCAAAGCGGGTTTCTGACATGGAAAGCCGACATGGAAAGGTGGACGAGCTTTCTTGAAAGAGTAGAGAGCGTAGGTGCCAGTAGAAAATTTAATTTCTCTCGATTTCCTTTGTATAACTTGGAGGAGGGTACGAGATGCTTTTATACGACCTGCGCATCATCTGGTCTCTCCATACCGACATGGCAATGGAACTGTGCTCTCTCACAAACATAAGAGTGGGGTTCGAAAATGTCTGAATTAAAGCAAGTTTCGAAAGAAGAACAAGACGTAACTAGAGGCGAGGTGCTAGATATAATCAGAAGTTACAATCTGGATGAAGCGCGAATAGGGATGATCGCCTCTCATTCAGCTTTGGACTTGGCTGAAGGCGCAAAAGAGGAAAATTTCCAGACTGTGGCTGTATGTCAAAGGGGCAGAGAAAAAACCTATCTGAGATACAAAAGAATCATTACAAAAACACTAGTTTTGGAAAGCTTTAGTCAGATAATGCAAAAAGATATACAAAAGAAATTAAGAGAACTGGACGTTTTATTTGTTCCTAATAGATCTCTAACTGCTTATGTAGATGTTGAAAGAATTGAAAGAAATCTTCACGTTCCAATGTTCGGTAATAGGAGTATGCTGAAAACAGACGAACGAAGGCTTCAACATGAACTTCTTGAAGAAGCTGGTATTCAGCACCCCCCTAGGTTCAAGTCCTACAAAGACATAGATAGATTGTGCATGGTCAAGGCAAAGGAACCCATAAAGAAGATCGAAAGAGCATTCTTCACCTGTGCCTCCCCTCGAGAATGCATGAAAAAGTGGAAGGCCAAGTTTGGTAGCGATTCCGCAGTATTGGAGGAGCAATTGAAAACTGGTGACACATGGATAGAAGAATTCGCTTTAGGTGCCCAGTTCAATTTCAACTATTTCTATTCGCCACTCAAGAAAGAGGTGGAATTCCTCGGCATAGACAGAAGAATACAGACGAATCTGGACGGAATATTGAGATTGCCTGCAGAAGATCAACTTGGAAAAAACCTGAACGTCGAATATTATGAGATTGGGCATGAAAGTGCCACCATTCGTGAATCTATGTTGGAAAAAGTCTATGAAATAGGCGAAAAATTCGTCACTGCGTCCCGGAAAATGTACTCTCCAGGAATAATTGGCCCATTCGCTTTACAAGGTGCGGTGACTCCAGACTTGCAGATTGTTATCTACGACTTATCGCCAAGAATGCCAGGTTCGCCAGTATTGTACTCCAGTCCTTATTCGCAGTACTATTTCGGGTTTCCAGTCACGTCTGGTCGAAGAGTTGCCATGGAGGTCAAGATGGCCATCGATACCGACGAACTAGAAAAGATCATTACATAGCATGAAAACACTATGCGTCATTGCTTCAGCGAGTATCTCAACGAAGCGCTCCATTTAATTCCCACCGCTATCAAAGTCTCCTACCAGGAGCCATTCCCACGAGAAACATTGAAACAAGTTTAATAATGATGGTGATGTTCACTAGGGACAGATTGAATACATCAGTCGTTGCACCTTTGCTTACTTTCAGGCCAGCAGAATGGGGCATGGCGAAAATGCGTCGAAAGTTAACTGACCACTTTCTTAAGCATATTTTTCTTAATCGCTAGCCGCAATTCACCTGCAATTCTCCTTCCTGTACTCATTGGTTCATCATAGATGTATGGAGAATATGGTGAGCCAACAGGATACAAGTTTGTGCCTGCAACGATTCTGGCCGAGATTTCGAACGTGACAAATTCCAAGTCTGGGGTGCATATCGTTTCCAGACAGAATGGTCCGACAATGCCTGGGTAGAAGAGTTTCAGCGAAGATTCAACGACTTTTCTTCCCATTGTCATGAGTTTTGGCAGCAAGGCCTCTCTCACGACAATTGGCATGTTTCCAGTGACCACAAAGCTAGGTATTATTCCGTACCTTTTTAGTTGGCCTCTTGTCATTCCCATTCGAAATATCTCGTCAATGTTTGATTCGATCCGTTTGTCTATAGACAATAATTCGATACTGCCTTCACCAGTCGCCAATCCAGTTCTTGACAAAGGTGTGTAGAAAAAGTGTGGGTAGTATCTAACGCCAATAACGTACTCTTGGAGTGTATAACCTTTTGACACTTTCTCGCCCTTACCGACTAAGAAATAGCCTTCGCCACCTTTTGCCCCACTCAACTTTGCAATAGCAAGTCCTTCAATCTGTTCGGTGTTGCTATACTCTTTGGGAAATCTTAAGCCAGAGTCTTGAACCCATTGTCGAAGTCTGTCTCGACTAGATTCCCACTTCAAAGATGTTTTGTTCCCAAAAACAGGGACATGGAACGATTGTTGAATAGCATCCGCGCCTACATACTCAACGAAGGAGCCATGAGGGACTATTATCGCATTTTCTTTTATTAGCTTGTCCTGAATTTCTGGAGACAAGATTTCTCGGAAATCGCTGACTACTATGTATTCATCTGCACCTGCTTTAGGGAACGCATCATAAAACTCCTTCACTTCGCTTTTTGTAATTCCGATGGTCCTAAAGCCTTCCTGTCTCGCTCCATGGAAAATCTGCAATGCTGAATGAGAACATATTGTGCAAATTGCAACGTCATCAACATCATATCCAGCTAATACTTCCTGAGCTTTGAGTTTGAAGTGGAAACGTTGAGAGTTTTTATCTAACATGTAATTTACTTCCTAAGACAAATCTGCCGTTCTTTTAAATTAATCTTCGGTTCAGTTACGTTACTATCTCTGATAATGCATCTTGCTTTTTCGACCTATAAAGTTCAAGTGCAGTCCTCTCCCCTAGAGTCATTTCCGTTTGTCGTTTCCTCTTCGCAAGGTCAATCAACGGGCAAATTGTCTCTGCGTCAAGTCTGTCGTACAAGCCAAGATTCATCCCAGTGAGTTTAAGTTCATAGCTCGACACACCCTTTTGTAACATAGTGGCCTGCAAGCTCCAACTGCCAATGATCCCAGGCGGCTCTTCTTCCCTCAACAAGAGAAGAAGCTGATCATCATGCTTAAGTAAATCTTCAAACAAAAAATCCTCTGAGAAATTCAGTGTAATCTTTGGTAAACGAAAGGTCTTGACAAAACCCTTGACTTGTGTTTGAAACTGAATTGGCAAGTCCTTGATTCTCTCAAGAATGTCCGCCTTGCGTTCTTCAATAGATACCAACTCATTTGCTAAGCAGACTCGAGCATCTTCTAAACTAGTGTTGTAAAGCGAGGCAAACATATCGTCTGCAGTTCCCCATTCTTTCTTAGCATCTATGGGCGAAAAGAAGAAGTTTAGATTAACGTCCGCACCCAAAAGAAATTGCTGCGCCCAAGCTCTCTCCAGTATTGTTTTGTCAATATTCCCTGCCAAGACTTCTTTTGACACGCGCTCTTCAAGGTCACCCGAATTCTCTCCTATTATAGTCTTTTTTTCACTTGCGACTGCATATCCAGCCAACAAAACAAGCGGTTCATTGACTGGTTGAGTGAATCTGATACCATTTTCACTTAGTTTGAATTCATAGAACTCCACGCAAGGAATGCCCACCTTCTGGGCGAACCATCGACAATCTTTCTCGGTTGCACCAATGTTTGCTATTTTAAACAGCTTTCGCGATCCCATGATCGGAATTGCGAATTGATTTTCGATAATGTTGCACTTTTCATCTCCACCAATGAGAATTGAGAACGCCTTACTTGGAATTTGTATACATTCTAGTGCAAGTAACTCATCAACATGCTTGGTTATTTCAGGATACGCATTTAGGCGAAAGACTGCAGTTTCCCAGCTGTCTTTCTTCTTGATTTCTGCAAGGTCGTCAGCAACGACAAGATGATTATTGGGACGCAGGTCTTTGTCTTGTTTTCGGTTACAATTTAGCTTTTTGATGTAGTCTGGTGCCTTCTTCTTAGATACGTAGATTATTGTCCTCAACCCATAATGCTTTAGAGCTTTTGCTGCTTCTACTCCGGAGTCAGATCCTGTAACCAATGCAATCGGCTCATGATATTTTCTCGCAATTGCCTGCATTTCTTTTCTATTTATGGGCATTAAGCATCCACTCCCGATATTTTCAATTTGGACTAACGCCTAACACTCTGTGGGTCTAATTCATATTTCGACTATTCTTGGCAGCTAGTTGACGTATAAAGTGAAAACAGGGCGTATTTTTATGCTTCCCTTAGAAGTTCTTGTTGCCAATCGCTTTTTCTTCTCCAAACCTAGCTCACTTGCATACAAACCCCTCAGGCGTGATACCATCAGTTAGTTTGAGGCGTGCCCAAACTCTTTCAATATAGAAGGCAGCCATTAATGGACAGTATCTTTGAGCATTAGTCTGTCAGTATTCCCATGTAGAAGGTTTTTGGGTATAAGGGCATGAACTCCCTTAACGTAGTTTACCGCTTGGGTTATATGGAAATCAACACATAAACTGCAGAACAAACGAGGTCTATAAACCTTCTGAGTGTTTTTAAAGAGCACACATTGAAGTTCTTGCAGTACCCCGAGTTCCTCGATTATTTATTGTCTCAATTCAATATAGCCTCAGATAAACTTATATTAATCTTATATACGCATATATTCATAGAAATTAAGGAGGTTTAAGAGTGATGAATTCAGATAGGCTCAAGATATCCGTTGGTCAGAATAATGAGACCGTAATCACGATACAGCGGGATGCTGAAAAAGTGCCGCGACAAATTCGAACTCAAGTTGTAAAGACTGTGGCAGACCTTCTAGGAATCGAGTTCAAAGAAGTGTTGACGGAAGAGTCTCCACAATTATCCGTGCCTACTCTAGGAGAGATCGTTGATGCAAACGGCTGGAGATATGTAATTCCCAGCGAAATGACCAGACTAGCGGTGTCAGGACAGGCAGGATGGGTTCTTCTTTGTGAGAATCATATTGGGCACTCGAAGGGAATTGAGGCGACCCAACTTGCAACAGAAGTCAAGGCAAAATTCTCAAACCTGTTTGGGCAAAAGAGTGACGGTTCACTAGCTACAGGAACTGCCAAGAGTTTTCAGAAACTCATAGACATCAAATTTGTCTCCTACGAAGAATTCAATCCGGATCCTAGCAACCAAGACTGGAACCGACGCAGATACTGGGTCGAGCCTGAACAAGCAAAAAAGCTGAAAAGGATTGGCCCATAGAGGGACACCTAAGTCCTTCTACGCTCATTATTCCCCTTTTTTCTGTTTGCACCAAGACGTAGGTATGCCTTGGAGTGCTCGCATCATAAAAAAAGAGAGTTGCGGGAGATATCTCCACTCAGCCGCTAATCCAGCCTAGACTACGGGCCCCTAGCACGAGATTACTCTAATCTAGCAATATAAACGCTGACGCGCGCGCTAAGCTAAGTCTTCTTTTCTCTGTACAGCTCTATGAAACCGCAGTTTTTGCAGTAGAAGACGTTGATTCTCTCTCCGACATACTCGTCTCCCTTCTTCAAGGTGACTTCAGTGTATAGCCCTAGCTTTCTATCTGAACCCATTTCCCCGCCACACTTAGGACATTTCAAAGCCTCGTTCATGGCTCATGTTTCCTCTCTTTTGACAGAAGGCATGTAGCTAGTGTTGAAAAAGTCAAGGGCCTATATCGTACCTTGTCATCCAGACTTACCAGAAAACTGTCGGTTTCTGCCACATCTAAGAAGCCGAACTGCCTGAGCCATTTCAGAACGTTGAGGTATGAAGAATAGTCTTCATGTAGCGAGATGATAACTCCGTCAAAGCCTAAACCTCTCCCTCTCTCAAGCATGATAAACTCGAACTGCTTGTCTTTAACACTATCTGCGAGAAGCTTCTTCGCCTTATCCGCTTCTTCTTTGTCAAGGGTTCGAGAGAGCGCGAAAGTTATCGCCATAATTCTATATCCCAGTTTACAGAAGTCAGGAATCATAGTGTATTCCTTGATGTAGCCTTCTTTTTCCAATCTTGCTCTCAGTCTTGTGACTGTAGGCTGAGAGACTCCAATTGCCTTGCTTAGTTCTCTGTCGCTTCTTCGGCTGTTCTTCATGAGCTCAGCAATCAGCTTCAACTCAACACTTTTCATAGACTATTCCTTTCTTTTTCGAATAATCGAGATAGAATAATCTTAATATATAAATCAATCATGGCTCGTACATATAGCACACGCTCAAGCTGGCTTTTACTCCAAAGCGTGCAACTGTTCAAGAACCCCCGTCCTAGTCTTCCACAAGGACCTAGGCAGTTCTATTTCCTATCGACAATTCGTTAGGGAAATTAATGCTTATTGGAGTTGCTTCGTTATATTCATGTTTCAACTGTCCATGCTATCTTCGTTCCAGATAATGGAACCTTTGTCATATCTAATCTTCCCGAGGTCCTCTAAAATGTCAATGTACTCTTCAGCCACTTTCCTTCTCAATCCGAAATACTGCATTTCTGCAAGAAACTCCCAACAGTTGACTACATGCCTATTCCTTACGAGGTTGGCGATAGCCTCAACACGTCTGTATTTCCGCTGCTGATGACTATCCATCAAGTTAGGGTCAATCCAAACACCAGTCAACTTGACCGTATTCTATTCACCTCCATACAGGTTCGCACATACACTCACATTCAATCAGGCAGAAGATGAGGAGACTTGGCTTAGAAGTAGTAGGCGTTGAAAAATTTTCAAGGCCTACTACTAGTTATGTGCTTCCGAAAGAACTATTGACGGTTGAGCAGGCACTGTTGTCTCTTGTAGCGGCTATGAAGGCGCTGGAGCAGCTTGCAGGACTTATCAAGATCTGCGGTTTTCTGATGTAGACGAAGGCTTACCTTTTCTGGGAACGGCCCGCTTGAACTCATAGACCGTTACCATCGTTTCTGTGGGTCACCCGCTGTTTATCCCGGTCCAGGCATGCTCTTATGAGCCCAGCGCGCGCTCCTGTAAATTCGCAGTCTGTAACAGTGACCGGTTCTTTGAGAGTGGATGACCGGCGGTTCTCTGACCAAAAGCATTTTATAATCACAATCATAACGAAAATCACATGGGCTACAAGACTTGTGCTATCTGTGGAAGAAAAGTCTACCCCGGTGAGGGAATGTATTACGGTGGCCGCCTGATACATCGCGCCTGCCACGGTATAGCCAAGATTCAGCGTTACAAGTTGAATAGGTAATCCGCCTTGCATAATCACAATCATAACAGAACTCACAACCTCAACCCTTTTTCCCCACAACACCCAGTGCAACCCTTGTGCTTCGCCGACAGGAAGGTTGAACTTCAATACTTCAAAGAAACGGCGTGCAATTCGGCCGAACTGGATCCTCCTGCACCGTTGAACTACGCCATATTGGGAACGTGGGGCCAAGGCAAGACTTCATTAATCTACAAATTCAGACAAATTGCCTTGGAGGAGCTGCAAAATAAGATTCGGTCTGTCTGTATCTACTTCCCGCTCTCCCCCCAAGACTGCCAAAGCTGGGGCACTTTCAGCGAAAGCTTCCTGCGAACGGTTAAGTCAACCACGAATGCCACAAAAAAACTGTGGCCGAAGATCAAGGGTGAGATAGAGAAATGGGAGGTGGGTTTGGATTTGGGTGTCATGTCTGCACACAGGAATTTCAGCCAGAAACAGCCTAATCTGACAGACGCCCTGCAGCGACTGTGGGAGGACCATCTCAAGCCTTCAGGAACCCAGATTGCTTTCATTTTGCTCGACGATCTCCACTATTTTCCAATCAGAGCGGAGGACTCAGCCTACCTGAACCTAAGAACAACCTTCCAGGAGCTTGTCAATAGGAAGTGCAATTACTCGCTTGTCGTGACTGCTCAGTCACTCTTGTTCTCTGAAATAGCTGAAATGGCAGAGCCTGTCATAAGGTTCTTCAAGCGTTTCGACCTTAGACCGTTCACATTTGATGATGCAAAGGAATCCATTGAGGTGAGATTAAGGGTGGCGGGAAGCAAGATCTCAGTAGACGACGAGGCAATTGAGACAATGACAGAGAAGACGAGAGGGCATCCTTACCTGATCATGTTTGCTATGTTCGAGTTACTGATGCGGGTCGGTGGAGTTCAAAGGATTGGAGTGGAAGATCTTAAGAATGCTTGGCCTGCTATTGAGGACTCCCTTGGCGAGACTATCTTCTCCCAGAAGTACCAAACTGCCTCGGAGAGGGAAAGGCAGCTGATGACTGCAATAGCTGAAACAGGGAAGGAATCTGTCTCTCCAAATGATTTCAAGAACTTTGGCAGCGCAGCGGAGCTTTTTTCAAGGCTCGAAAGAAAAGAGCTACTACTACGTAAGGGCAGGGGGAAATACAGCTTGTTTCACCCAATGTTCGCCGAGTTCCTGAGACACCAATAGCACCTCAGACTGGTTCAAACCATAACTTCTCTCAGTTGACACAACCACAAGCTCAAACCTGTTTTCTTGAATATAGCGCGCGCTTTTGAATCTAACGTTAACCATAAGGGATTTTAGGAAACCGTTTCTAGCTTTCACTCTTAAATCGTTTAGCGCGCATGCCTGTTCCTGAATTCCAATCTCAGACGTCGAGGAGTTCAGTCATGCTTCTCGAGCGAATGCTTCGAAAACCCAAGGCATATCGTCATCCATGGACGGGGCAAACCCGCAAGCACAAACGGTCTCGCATACGAATTTAGAAACAGGCTAGCGCGTTATACTGCGAGTGTCCCTGATTCCGCGATTGAGTATCCGCCTTCCTTCCTGATCGTGTAAATCACATCTGCCACATCCACTATTTCGGGATGGTGGGTTATTATGAGCATTTGCGGTATGATTCTTCCGCCTTCCCTGAAGAAAGAGCTCAGAATAATCACTAACTCTTTTCTTCTTTCTTCGTCCAGATGTGTTGTAGGCTCGTCCATTATGATGGTCTCAACTCTTCCTGATAGGACCTGCGCAATGGCTAGTCTAAGCGCGATGGCCAGAGCGACTCGCTCTCCGCCGCTTATCTGCTCAATCTGTTGTTCGCCGCTGGGACCTATTACTGCAATGTTGTAATTATCGTCAATCTTGATGTCGGAATAAGCGAGATTGAATCTTTCAAAAAGATCCCGAGTAGACCTCTCAAGCAGAGGTCTCGCTCTGGCTCTAATCATCTTTTGGACGCCGTCTTTTCCATACGCGGTTCTAATCTTGTTCAAGAGCCCTATGAAATTGTCAACGTGTCGCTTTTCCTGCTCTTTCTTCTTGAGAGCTTCAAGTTTCTTGTCATAGTTCGCTATCTCACTGTCAGCGGTCTTCTTGTTCTCCATCATCCCTGTGATTGTTTCTCTCAACCCATTCCTTGAATTAGTCTCAGTATCGAATTCACCCTGTTTTTTCGAATGCTGTTCTTCGTCATAACTGAGCTTCGTGATTTCCTCAAGCGTTCCATCGAGTTCTTGCTCTTTGCTTGACAGTGCTTCTCTTGTGGCTGCTACGCTGTTCCTATATTCTGACTCCCGTTTTGCTATTGAAATGTTCTGATCATACTCTTGTTTTTTCTGCCGAAGCACTTCTAATTCCCTTGAAGGCTCTTTGGGTTCGTAACCAAGATTAGAAACAGAGTCTTTCAACGGCTGCGAGGCTTTTTCCAAGGCCTCCGTGATAGGTTCCATTTCAGCCATGACTTCTTCTCTAGGCTGCAACTTTGTTAGTTCACGTTTGGCAGATTCAAACTTCATATAACACTCTTCAAGCCCGCCTATCTGGTTGCCAAGCTCCGTCAACTCGCCGTCAAGTCTCTTGAGGACGTCAACATTCTTGTTGAGTTCTTCTGCTTCCAGTCTCTGCTTACTGAGCTTTTCCCTAGTTTCGTCGAGCTGACTGGCACGTTCCCTGATCTGCTCAGGTTCTATCTTGTCCACTTTTTTCAGTTGCCCTTTAGTATGATCCTTTCTCTGGATGATGGTTGTAAGCTCGTTTCTCGTCGTTTCAAGTTCTCCTTTGATCCGCTCTTTCTCGGAGGAGAACTTATTCCCTAACCGAGCAATCTGCTCTGCTGTCAGGTCTGTTTCGCAAGTTGGACACTTTTTCGCACCCGGTTCTGAAGGCCCAAGCTTGGAAAGATTGTCATCCAACTCCTCTTCTCGATGCTCGAATATT
>Ga0315279_10002918_pt1 | contig 24694 bp, 25 predicted proteins | sample YL17G06_20_MG_FD_203694 | JGI IMG/M metagenome (GOLD analysis project Ga0315279, IMG submission 203694) | Sediment microbial communities from Yellowstone Lake, YNP, Wyoming, USA - YL17G06_20 | ecosystem: Environmental > Aquatic > Freshwater > Lake > Sediment | place: USA: Wyoming | collected...
AAGCCGAGGTGCGAGATGGCAATAAAGCGATCGACAAACGGCCAAAACGCAGAGAAACCATCCTTTCTGACCATGCGGCTTTTCAATCCAGGCATGTCCCCTATGCATCGGGCTGGACTGGGCGGTTTAGCTTGCACCCTGAAATACATTGAACGAGCTTATAAAAACGGCGATTTAGCAGAGAAAACTGCGCCCGGAGGGCCGTGGCAAGAAGGCAATCCGCCGTGGGAAATCAAACCTCTAGAAATTACGTTGCGTTTCGGTAAACCTGAGAATGCTGGCGATTTCCTAAAACGGCTCTTCGCCTGTGCATTCTGCATCAAAGAACGGCTAATCTTCCTGCCCGCGCAGCATCGGGTTATTCCTTCAGTGGAAACCTTGGCGGAACTGCAGAACGGGCTGACGCTCTCTTTCCTCCAACACGGCAGAGTGCGACAACTCGCTAAAAAAGAAACACCCATTTTCTATGAGATCGACGGCCAATTGCTTCAAATCTCGGTAAAACAATGCAGCGGCTATAAGCACCAGGCCGGGTGGAAGGAGTTTTGCAGTAATGGTTGCCTTTCTGATAAACCCCTTGAAGTCGTTGGCCCTCTCAATCCTGGAGCGGTCGTGCGTCACGTGGCCTTTCAGGCGCAAACCAGGATCGAGGAGGGGCCGGCTTTGGTTTTACCGTTATACTTCGCACTGATTGGTTGCGTGGCCTTACCCATCAACAAAGGCGTTGGCGCATTGTTGGTGCCCGAAGTGATCGATCTGGTGACTTTTAGCAGGATCCGTCCCTGGATGACTCCGACGGGGGTGAGAGAGTGTCGTATCGCCGGCGGAAGTGATGCCGCATTGCAGGCCCAGGTTCGTCTGGCCGCCAGCAAGATTGTCCAGTCTCAACAATTTCCAGGATGTCACGCGGTAAGCTTTCATTCTACCCCTTGGGCAAGCCAACAGAAGTCTCGCGTCGATTGTCTTTATGTTCCCCCTTGCGACGGACCTCGTCTCCGTCAATTTGAGGTGGCTCTCGCGGAGCTTCCTCCACGCATTATCCCCAAGAAAAAAGGGCAGATGAAACAGACTCGGAAGAAAAACGAAGCAGTCGAAAAAATCGATAAATCGGAATTTTTCTGGGCGGACAGCGTGGTTCGGCCTTTAGTGGCAAATAACCTCGCAGGAAGCCGGCGTTGGTACCAGGGCTTCGCCGATTTGATACGAAGATCGGCAAAGAAGGTCGCTTTCGAGAAAGGAGGAATAAACACGATGATCAACAAGATTCCGTGGGAAGACCATGGTGAGTCGGTCGTGGTGAAGGCCGTTCACGAGGCAATCCGGAAACGTTTCGGTCAAATTGCCGAGGAAAACAAGGGTAAGCTTGGCACGATGAAAAATCGATGGCGAAACGAGAACGATCGTTGGCGGCTGGCCTTCTCCGGAGCCAAGACGGCCGAACAGTTCCGTCATTCGCTCTGCGATTTATTCGGTAGAGCGGGGAACAACAGCGTCCTGCGGGAGAAGTGGCAAGAGGTCTTACCCATGCTAGACGCCAGACACTGGCAATTGACCAGGGACCTGGCTCTGCTGGCGCTGGCCAGTTACAAAGGCAAAGGATCTGATTACGTGGCGGAAGCCATGGAAGAGCTGGTTGACGAAGTCGAAAACGGGAACATTAAGACAGGAGGAGATAAATGAGCCTTTATGTGTTTGCAAACATCGTCACGCCGTTTGGCACGGCGGCCAATAACCGCGCCGAGACAGACGGCAACATTACAACGCTCCAAAAACTGATCTGGCAAGGCCAGTCCCACAGTACGGTGAGCGCGGAGGCGATACGTTTCGCATTGCGCCGATTGCTCGCTGGCATCGAGAAAGAAGGCACAAACCGTGTTTGGGACGAAAACGGTCGGGTCAATAAGTGGCGGGATCACGGCTTCAAGAACTGGGCCAAGGAAAGCGGCAAAACTTTTATAGATGACGATCTACTGGGTTTCATGTCAGCCGAGGCTAGCAAAGAGGAGGGCGAGGCCGGTACAGCCACTATCCGTCGGGCCGTTCTAGAGGTTACTCGTGCCATATCCCTTACCCCTTGGCCGGGCGACGTGACCTTCAATGCGGCTTCGCCTGGCGCTACGCCTTCGGCTGCCAAGAAAGGTGTTAACCCCGTGCCGTACGGCACGGAGGTCCATGCAACTCGCTATCAATTCGGATTAGCCTTGACGCCCGAGCGTCTCCGTGAAAAGGCGCGTGCAAGCAAAGCTCTGCGTGCCTTTGGCGATCTACGGACGGTCGCCGGGAACCACGGCCGGTTTCTCTTCGATTTCTCACCAGATTCGATCGTCATCCGAATCACAGACGATCCGGCTCCTCGGCTGCTTTATTGTTTTGAGACCGCAGACGAAGGCAAATCCGTTGAAGCTCCAGAGTTGGTCCGTCGTCTTATGGCCGGCGATATCGCCGCAGATGAACTGATCATTGGCGGACCAATAGCCGCCGACAGCTCTAAAACCGGAAATGGACTTCACGAAGCCAAAGTCAAAGCTCTCCATGATGGTGTCAAGTCGGCTCTCGAAGATGCATGCAGGCGCATCGATAAGCAACTCGCTGCCAAGGAATAAACTTAATGCTTGGAGTTTATGTTTCAGTCCCCGTGGCTTGCTTTCGGAAAGGGTTGGCCAGGGAGTACCTTGAGACGGAGTCGATTCCGCCCCCGGCGACGTGCTACGGATTCTTGCTTTCCTTAGTGGGAGAGACCCAGCGTTCCCGGCACGTTGGTGCAAGAGTGACCGCTACGATGTTGAACCAGCCTCCGATCAGCGTTGTGTTGCGGACGGTGTGGAGGATTAAAAAAATACCGCTGGGTTCCTCAGGAAATACTCGTCCGGACTACCAACAATTGCTAACGGGAATCGAACTGGTGATCTGGCTTGATTCTTCTGCAGAACTAGGCAAACCGCCTATGCTTGAAGATCGAATTCGCCAAGCTCTCCACCCCAAAACGCGGAGCAAAATCATTAGGTTCGGGGGGTTGAGTCTGGGCGAAAGCACCCACCTCGTGGATACCGCGGAGCTTCTTACCGAGAACCTTCGCCTGAGATTGATTGAGCGTCTAGAAATTGCTGGGATCGTGCCGCGGACATATTTACAGACGGAACAAGGCCTTATTGGTTTGCCAGTGTGGGTTGATCATGTCGGCTCGTCCGGAACCATGCATGTCATAGGTGACTTGACCCAGAGTGAGGGTCTTGAACCACCCCCGATAGAAAGAATTCCGCAGATATGCCCGCCGGGGTGAAACCCATGACCAGTAAAGACAGAGACCTCCTCCAGCTTATGTCCCTCCACGTGATTGCTTACTGCAAGCAGCCGGGGGAACGATTTCGGGTGAAAACTCCTCGGATGCCGAAAGGCGTTGAGCACATGAACAACCCGGAGAAAGCCCGGATATTATGGACACGAAAACTCCTCAGATGCCGAAAGGCGTTGAGCACGACTCCACCATCGGCACGGTCCCTCCGGTTGAGTTTGAAAGCGAAAATTCCTCAGATGCCGAAAGGCGTTGAGCACTACCCGGCGACGTTTCTAAGGAAAGACCGCTGGAAGCGAAAACTCCTCAGATGCCGAAAGGCGTTGAGCACTGGACGCCGGTAGAGGGCGAGTCGGTGACACGCTGAAGCGAAAACTCCTCAGATGCCGAAAGGCGTTGAACACATCGAAAGCATCAGTGGAGGCCAGAAGCCGGACATGCGAAAATTCCTCAGATGCCGAAAGGCGTTGAGCATGCAACCCAAGAAAGTTGGCAGACGCGCGACAGCGTGGCGAAAATTCCTCAGATGCCGAAAGGCGTTGAGCACAGACAGACCTTGGCGACTTCCGTTGGCCGGGTCGGAGCGAAAACTCCTCAGATGCCGAAAGGCGTTGAGCACATCCACTTGTACATGAATTCTTGCGCGGCAATCGTGCGAAAATTCCTCAGATGCTGATACATTAGCAGATGGGCGGCCACGAATCATTCGTTGGCCTCACCTCTCCTCGGCCGCCCTCCAGCCATTAGGCGCCGAGGCGGCAAGGTTCAACGGGCAGGTGCTTCAAAGATATTTTTTAGCCCCGCTCCGGACCAAGTGCTCCAGAACCTGCTTGACCCGCTGGTCCTGGCTCCGGGGGCAGATCAACAAGGCATCCTTGGTATCGACGACGATCAAATCCCGACAGCCGATCAAGGCCGTGAACTTGCCCGGATTGAAGCACAAGGTCCCGGATGTATCCAAGGCCAGGGTTTCGCCGTGCAAGGCGTTGCCGGCCCGGTCCCGCGTCCAGACATCGTAAAGCGAGGACCAGGCTCCGACATCCGACCAGCCGAAATTCCCTTCGCAGACGACGACTCCCCGGGCTTTTTCCATCAGAGCGTAATCGATGGAAGTCGCCGGCATTTCCTGAAAAACGGACTTCAGCCGGGCCGGAGAGCCCGAGCGGAGCGCCTCGAGGGTCCGTCTCCAGAAGGGGAAGTAATCCGGCGCATGCTCCTCAAGCTTGCGGGCGAACACATCGGCCCGCCAGACGAACATGCCGGAGTTCCAATAGTAGCCGCCCTGGCGTAAAAAGGCCCGGGCCTGCTTCTCCCGGGGCTTCTCCTTGAAGGCCAGGACGGGATAGAAGGAATCGCCGGCCGTTTTCCACGGCGCGTCCCGGCGATAATGGATATAGCCGTATCCCGTAGCCGGGAAGGCCGGGGGGATGCCGAACGTGACGAGACATTCGCGGGCCGCGGCCGCCGCCGCCGCCGCCCGCAGCTTGCGCCGGAACAGCACCGGATCGGTGATCAGGTGATCGGAAGCCAGGACGATGACCACCGCTTGCGGATTCCGCAGATATACGGAGGCGGTGGCCAGGATCAGGGACGGCGCCGTGTTCCTGGCCAGGGGTTCGACCAGGGCGTTTTTCGCCGGGAGCTTGGGCAGGATCCGCTTGATCGTCCGGGTGTGGTCGCGCCCGGCGACGGTCAGGATATGGCGGTAAGGGATCAACGGGAGAATCCGCTCGACGGTCTCTTCGATCATCGTCTTGCGGCCGGCGATCGGCAGAAACTGTTTGGGGCTCTTGCGGCGGCTCAAGGGCCAGAAGCGCGTGCCGCTGCCGCCGGCCATGATCACCGCCTTCAGATCGGGCGCCGGCTTCGTCATGAGCCCAATTTTTGGATGGTCCGGGTGACGGCGCCCTTGACTTCGGCCTGAATGGCCTCGAGATCCTCTTTGGTCTCGGCCTCAAAACGCAAGACCAGCACCGCCTGGGTGTTGGACGCCCGGACCAGGGCCCAGCCCTTGGGATAAATGGCCCGCACGCCGTCGATGTCGATGACCGGATATTTGGCCGAGAGTTCGGCTTTGACTTCGTCGACGATCCTGAACTTGACCTCGTCCGAGACATACACCCGGATCTCGGGCGTGCTGACCATCGCCGGAAGGCCGGTCAGCATGGCCGAGACCTTCTGCTCGGACTTGGCCGCGATTTCCAGCAGGCGCGTCGCAGCGTAAATCGCGTCGTCGAAGCCGAACCAGCGGTCGGCGAAGAAAATGTGCCCGCTCATCTCCCCCGCCAGGAGGGCGTGCTCCTCCTTGATTTTTTTCTTGATCAGCGAGTGGCCGGTCTTCCACATGATCGGCCGGCCGCCGAGCCGGGCGATCTCGTCGTAAAGGAGCTTGGTCGCTTTGACTTCGGAGATGATGGTCGCGCCCGGATGGGCGGCCAGAACGTCGCGGGAAAAGATGATCATGAGTTGATCGCCCCAGATGAGGCGGCCGGTGTCGTCAACCACGCCGATGCGGTCGGCATCCCCATCGAGGGCGATCCCCAGATCCGCCCTCGTCTCTTTCACGGTCCGGATCAGGTCGGACATGGCGTCGGGAAGCGTCGGATCGGGGTGATGGTGGGGGAAGCGTCCGTCCATTTCGCAATAGAGCTCGACCACCTGGCAGCCGAGTTTCCGGAATATCGGCACGGCCACGACTCCGCCCGTGCCGTTGCCGGCGTCGACGACGATCTTGAGCGGACGGCGCAGCTTGATGAGGCCCAGGACGTAGTCCTGATATTCGGACACGAGATCGTAATCGGACTTCGTCCCGGCCTTTTTCCGGATGAAATCCCCGGCTTCGATCAGCCGGCGAATTTCTTGGATCGTCTCGCCGTAGAGCGTCTCCTCGCCGCACATCATCTTAAAGCCGTTATATTCCGGAGGATTGTGTGAGCCGGTGATCATAACCCCGGCCTCGTACTTCTTGTAGAAGATGGCGAAATACAGGAGCGGCGTGGGGACGGTCCCCAGATCGGAGACGTCACAGCCGGTGGATTGAAGCCCCTTGGCCAGCGCGGCGGCATACGCCGGCGAGCTCAGGCGGCAATCGTGGCCCAGGGCGACGGCCCGCTTGCCGTGCCGGCGAAAATACGTCCCGAAGGCCCGTCCCAGGACCTCGACGATCTCCGGAGTCAGATCTTGGTCAACGATGCCGCGGATGTCATATTCACGGAAAATGCTGGGGCTGATGTCCACGCGTCCCTCCGTTTCGATTTACTAAGCCGGGCGGAATATAGTTGACCCCGGATGTCTTTGTCGCCCGGCTAGTACTCGGGGAGCAGTAAGGATTATGTAACATATTTACTGCTCCCCGTAGTAAATGGAGCGGTCGAACAGGGTCCTGAGCCCGGACGTCACCGCGTCCCATTTCTTCTGGGCGGTGATGATGAATTCGACGAACTCCCGGTAGGCGCCCCGTCCTCCTTCCGCCCGGCAGACGAAATGGGCGGCTTTCCTGACGGCCGGATGGGCGTCGGCGACGGCCCCGGCCAGCCCGGCCCGCCGCAGGACTTCGAGATCGCCCAAATCGTCGCCGATGTAGGCGACCTCCTCGGGACGAAGCCCGTGGCGGGCCAGAATATCCTCGAAAACGGGAAGCTTGTTGATGACGCCCTGGTGGAGCTCGCTGATTTTCAGGCGCTCGGCCCTCTTCTCCAGGCCCGGCGAACGCTTGCCGGTGATGATTCCCAGCTTCAGGCCGACGATTTGGGCCAACAGGACGGCCACCCCGTCCTTGACGTGGTAGGCCTTGACCTCCTCGCCGTCGGGCAGGACGGCCAGCGTCCCGTCGGTCAGGGTGCCGTCGACGTCAGTCAGGATCATACGGATGCGGCGGGCCCGCGCCCGGCACCTCATCACACCATCTCCGTGCGCCATAGGTCGTGCAGATGGATGATCCCGTCGATCCGGCCGTCCTTGGCCAGGACGACGAGCGACGTGATTTTCTTCGTCTCCATGAGATTCAAGGCTTCCGTGGCCAGATCGCTCCTTCCGATCGTGACGGGGCCGGCGGTCATGCCGTCGGCGGCGGTCTTCGTCAGCCAGTCGGTCTTGTACTTACCGATCAGGCGGCGCAGATCGCCGTCGGTGATGATGCCGGCCAGGGTCCCGTCGGGACGGACCACACAAGTCATGCCCAGACGCTTGCGGGTCATTTCCTCGACCGCTTCGGCCATGGGCGCGGAGACGGAAACGCGGGGCACGTCGCCGCCCTTGTGCATCAGCGTCTCCACGCGCAGGAGTTTCCGGCCCAGCGCGCCCTTGGGATGAACCAGGGCGAACTCGCGCTCGCCCAGGCCTTTTTTCATCATCACGGCCAAGGCCAGGGCGTCCCCCAGGGCCAGGGCGGCCGTGGAGCTGGCCGTGGGAATAACCCCGCTCGGGCCCGCCTCGCGCTCCACATGGGCGTCGAGAACAATGTCGCTGTAGCGGGCGATCCGGCTGTGGCGATGGCCCGTGAGGACGATGAGCTTGACCCCGATCCTCTTGATGAAGCCGAGCAGGTCGACGATCTCCCGGGTTTCTCCGCTGTAGGACACGGCCAGGACGACGTCGTTTTTGAGGATTATGCCCAGATCGCCATGGCCGGCCTCGGCCGGATGGACAAACATGGCCGGCGTGCCGCAGCTGGCCAGGGTCGCGGCGATCTTGCGGCCGACGAGCCCGGACTTGCCCATGCCCAGGACGATGATGCGGGTCTTCGTCCGGGTGATGAGGTCCACGGCCTTGACGAATTCGTCGTCGAGCCGGCGGGCCAGGGACTGGACCGCGGCGGCCTCGATCTCCAGCACTTCGCCGGCCGCGGCCAGGATCTGCTTTTTCGTCATGAGTTCTCCCGCAAGGCGCGTTTCAGGGCCAGCAGGCCGGCCCACAGGGATTCCAGCCGGTTCAGGGGAAACGAATTGTGTTTGTCGGACTTGGCTTCGGCGGGATTTTCATGAACTTCCAGGAACACTCCGTCGGCGCCGGCGGCCACAGCCGCCCGGGCGATGGTCGGGATGAAGTCCAACTCGCCGCCGCTGGCCGATCCTTCCCCGCCCGGCCTCTGGACGCTGTGGGACGCGTCGATGACGACGGGGCAGCCGAAGCTTTTCATGATGGGAATGGAGCGGACATCGACGACGAGGTTGTTATAGCCGAACGTCGTCCCCCGCTCGGTCAGGAGGACGCTGGCGTTCCCCCGCCCGAGGACCTTGTCCACGGCATTCCTCATTTCCTGGGGGGACATGAACTGCCCTTTTTTGATGTTGACGGGTTTGCCCGTGTCCGCGGCGGCCATGATCAGATCGGTCTGGCGGCAAAGGAACGCCGGAATCTGCAGGATGTCCAGAACGCCGGCGGCTTTCTCCACCTGCCAGGTCTCATGGACGTCGGACAGCACGGGGACGCCGGTCTCGGCTTTGACCGCCCGGAGGATATCGAGCCCCTTGTCCAGCCCGGGGCCGCGGAACGAATCCCGCGAGGACCGGTTGGCCTTGTCGAAGGAGGCCTTAAAGACGAAGGGCGTGCCCGTCGCTTCCGCGATCGTTTTCAAGGCCCGGGCCAGGAAGAGGGCGTGGCGGCGGCTCTCGATGACGCAGGGGCCGGCGATGAGAAAGAGTCCGGCCGTTCCTCCGAGGGCGACGGCCGGGCTAATTTTTACCTTTTTTCTTGAGGCGGTTGGCATAAGAGGCTCCGATGAAGGACCGGAAGAGCGGGTGGGGCTTGAGCGGCCGGGACTTGAACTCGGGATGGAACTGGCAGCCCAGGAACCAGGGATGCCCGGGGATTTCCACGAGCTCGACCAGGCCGTAATCGGGGTTTTTCCCCGAGATGAAAAGCCCGGCTTCGGCCAGCGGCTTTTCGTACTCCGGATTGAATTCGAAACGGTGACGATGGCGTTCGTAAATCTCGGCGCTCCTGTAGGCCTCGTAGGCGCGGGAGCCCCTTTCGATCCGGCAGAGGTACTGGCCTAAGCGCATGTTTCCGCCCAGGTCCTGCACGCCGCGGAGCTCGCGCCATTTGAAGAAGATCTTGTGCGGCGCGTCGGCATCGAATTCCGTGCTGTTGGCGCCTTTCAGCCCGGCCATCGACCGCGCATATTCGATCGTCGCGCACTGCATGCCCAGGCAGATCCCGAAGAACGGGACCTTAGCCTCCCGGGCATACTGGGCGGCGCGGATCTTGCCTTCGACCCCGCGGAGCCCGAACCCGCCGGGGATGAGCACCCCGTCGGCGTTCCCCAGGATTTTTTCGGCCCGGGCGTGCTGGAGGTCCTCGGCCTCGATCCAGTGGATATTGACCTTGAGCCGATGGGCGAAGCCGCCGTGATCGAGGGCCTGCTTGAGGCTGATATAGGCGTCCTTGAGGCCGGCGTACTTCCCGACGATGGCGATGTCGATCTCGTCCCTGGGATGGCGGATGCGGTAGACAAGCGCCTTCCACTGCTCCAGGTTTTTCTTCCGCGACTCCAGCCCCAGTTTCTTGAGGATGATGATATCCAGGCCCTCGCGATCGAAGGTCAGGGGCACTTCATAGACGTTTTCCACGTCCTTGGCCGTGATGACGGCGCCCTCGGGGACGTTGGTGAACAGGGAAATCTTGGTCTTGAGCTCCTGGCTGAGAAAGCGATCGGCCCGGCAGAGGAGGATATCGGGCTGGATGCCGATCGCCCGCAGCTCCTTGACGGTGTGCTGGGTGGGCTTGGTCTTGAGCTCGCCCGAGGTGCCGATGTAGGGGACGAGCGTGAGATGAACAAAGAGCGTGTTCTCCGGGCCCAAGGCCAGCCGCATCTGCCGGACGGCCTCGAGAAAGGGCAGGCTCTCGATATCGCCGACCGTGCCCCCGATCTCGCAGATGACGATGTCGTTGTCGCTGGAGACGGCTTGGAAGGCGTTCTTGATTTCGTCGGTGACGTGGGGAATGACCTGGACGGTCTTGCCCAGGAACTCCCCGCGCCGCTCCTTGCGGATGATGAGCTCATAAATCCGACCCGCCGTCCAGCTGTGATATTTGGTCGTGCGGGTGGACGTGAACCGTTCGTAGTGGCCCAGGTCGAGGTCGGTCTCCGCGCCGTCGTCGGTGACATAGACTTCGCCGTGCTGGAAGGGGCTCATCGTCCCCGGATCGACATTGAGGTAGGGGTCGAATTTCTGCAGGGTGATTTTGAAGCCATGGCTTTCCAGGAGCCGCCCGATGGACGCGGCGGCGATGCCCTTGCCCAGCCCCGACAGCACTCCGCCGGTGACGAAAATATATTTAGCCATGAAGTCGCCTCGTCAGGAATCGTTCGACCTTGATTATATCCGCCGGCGTATCGACGCTCAAGGTCGGGCGGGGAATTTCGATCATCCGGATGCGGCGCCCGTTTTCCAGGGCGCGCAGCTGCTCCAGCTTCTCGGCGCGCTCCAACCGCCTCCCGGGCAGATTCTTGTAGCCGAGCAGGAATTCGCGGCGGTAGCCGTATATACCGATATGTTGATAGAAATAATCGGAACAACCATGGGGCAGCGCCGCGCGGGAAAAATAAAGGGCCTCGCCGGCGGCGTCCGTCACCACCTTGACGATATGGGGATCGGCAAGAAGATCGAGCCGCTCGACCCGGGCCATAAGCGAAGCCATGGGCGCCCCGCTTTCCTCCAGCCCGAGAACGAGCCGATCCAGCATGTCGCCGCGGATGAGGGGCTCGTCGCCTTGGATATTGATGACGAAATCGCAGGGAAGGCCGGCCGCGATTTCGGCGGCGCGGTCCGTGCCCGAAGCGCATTCGGCCGACGTCATGGCCGCCTCGGCCCCAAAAGCCCGGGCCGCCGCCAGGATCCGCTCGTCATCCGTGGCGATGATGACGCGGGCCAGGAGCTTGGATTCGCGAGCTCCTTCGTAAACCCATTGGACCATGGGCCGGCCGTGGATTGGAGCAAGCGGCTTTCCGGGAAACCTCGTGGACCCGAAGCGGACCGGAATGACGCCGACGGCGAGGGACAATTCAGCTTTCCAGAGACTTGGCCAAATCGGCGGGAGACGGCCCGGCGTCGGTCGTCAGGCAGTTGGCTTCGAGATAGGCGCCCTCCTCGATGATCAGCTTGGGCGTCTGGATGGACCCGAAAACGCGCCCGCGGCTGTGGATCTCGACCTTTTCCGCGGCCTTGATCGTCCCCCGGAATTCGCCGTTGATGAGGACATGATGGACGACGATATCGGCCTCGACCTTGCCGCGCTCGCCGATGATCAGCAACGACTCGGATTCGATCCGCCCCTTGAAATACCCGTCGAGGCGGAAGGAACCCTTGAATTTCAGGTCTCCGTTGAATTCCGTGCCGTCATCAAAAAACCCCGTGATTTTGTTGTCATCCGTTTCTTTCCTCTTGGCGTCTTTCATTCCCGTACTCCCTTGATGAGATCGAACAGGCGGTTCAATTCTTCGAGCGAAAAATAGTAGACCTTGATGACCCCCTTTTTCGCCGTTCCGTCGATCGCCACTTTCGTTCCGAAGGCTTTGACCAGATCCTCCTGGACCGAGTCCAGGTTCGGATCCCTTTTGGCCGCTTTTTTCGTCCTCCCGGGCCCGGGCTTCCTCTTAGCCGCGATGTGCTCGACCTCGCGCACGGACAATCCTTTTGTCCTAATCAGGCGGGCCAGATCGAGTTGACCGCTCGTTTCTTCGACGGCCAGAAGGGCCCGGGCATGGCCCATGGAGAGGCGGCCTTCGCGCAGATCGCCCTGGATCTCGGCGGGGAGTTTCAGGAGTCGGAGCGTATTGGTCACCGAAGTCCGGTCCTTGCCGACCTTCTCGGCCAGGTCCGCCTGTAGATAGCCGAATTCGTCGATCAGCCGCTGATAAGCGGCCGCGATTTCGATCGGGTTGAGCTCTTCGCGCTGGAGATTCTCGATCAGCGAGATCTCGAGTTGCTGCTCGCGCGGAATGTGGCGGACAAGGACGGGAATTTTTTTCAAGCCCGCCCTCTGGGCGGCCCGCCAGCGCCGCTCGCCGATAATGATTTTATAGCGGCCCGCCTCGGGGACGACGACGATCGGCTGAAGGACTCCGGCCTCGCGGATGGATTGGGCCAGCTCGGCGATGGCCGCGTCCCGAAAATCCACGCGGGGCTGATCCGGGTTGGGTTTGATCAGGTCGATATCGACCTCTGAGTATTTCTCGTCTCTGAGAATCCCATATTCCTCGGGGATGAATGCTTTGATTCCTTTGCCCAGGGCTTTTTTCATTTCCGCAACATCTCCTCGGCCAGATTGAGATACGCCTCCGAGCCCCGGGAACGGGGATCGTAAAGCAGAACGGGTTTGCCGAAACTCGGCGCTTCCGCCAGCCGGATACTGCGGGGAATCACCGCGTCGTAGACGATCCCCTTCAGCGATTTTCGCACTTCTTCGGCGACCTGCTTGGAAAGGTTCGTGCGGTCGTCGTACATGGTCAGAAGGATGCCTTCGATTTTCAGATCGGGATTGAAGTAGGTCCGGACTTCGTCCAGCGTATGGAGGAGATCGGGGATCCCCTCCATGCAGAAGAACTCGGTCTGGACGGGGATCAATACGGAATCCGCCGCGGACAACGCGTTGAGCGTCAGAAAACCGAGCGACGGAGGGCAGTCTATCAGGATGAAATTGAACCTCGACCTGGCCTTGGTCAGCGTCTCGCGCAGGACATACTCCCTTTTTTCGCGGGAGTAAAGCTCAACCTCGACTCCGGCCAATTCGGGCGAGCATGGGCAAAGATAGAAATTGTCCAACTCCGTCCCCTGAATGCAGTCCATGATGTCCTTGCCGTTCATCATGGCTTGATAGATCCCCTTGTTGGGCTCGCGGGCGACGCCTATTCCGGCCGTGGACATTCCCTGGGGATCGAAATCGATGAGGAGGACGCGCTGTTTCTTGACCGCCAAGGCGGCGGCCAGATTGATGGAGGTGGTCGTCTTGCCCACTCCGCCTTTTTGGTTGGTGACGGCGATCGTTTTATTCATGGCCGGGCGATGTTCCACGTGAAACAGGACGGGCCCGAAGGCCCGCTTTTTTCCTCAGATTCAGGAAAACCGAGACGCTGAAGACATCCGCGGGGGTCAAACCCGAAATCCTCTTCAGATCTCCGATCGTCCGGGGTGCATACTGGCGCATTTTTTCGACCGCTTCCCGAGTCAGGCCGTGGATCGTGCCGTAATCGAGGCCGGCCGGAATTTTCTGTCCGTCGATCCGGCGCAGGCGGGCAATTTCCTTGTCCTGCTTCTTCAAGTAGCCTTCATACTTGATTTCCGCCTCGACGTGGCGAATTTCTTCCTCGGTCAGGGGCTCGGAAATTCGGGCGTATTGTAGCACAGTCGCCAAACGGTTTTCAGGTTTTTTGACCAGCTCGCGGAGCGTCACGCGGTTCTTTTTCTCGTCCGTGATTTTCGTCGTCTCCAAGGCGGCGAAAACACGGCCGATCTTTTCCTGTTTTTTTTGGAACACGGCATAGACATCATCCGCAATCAGCCCCAATGCCCGTCCGTGGGGCATCAGCCGCCGATCGGCGTTGTCGATCCTCAAGTGGAGCCGGTGCTCGGATCTAGACGTGAAAAGCCGGTAGGGCTCTTCCACGCCCTTGGTGATCAGATCGTCGATCAGGACCCCGATATAGGCCTCTTCCCGGCCCAGAATGAACGGTTTGCGGCGCCGGATTTTTAGGGCGGCATTGATGCCGGCCATGAGACCCTGGGCAGCCGCTTCTTCATAGCCCGATGTGCCGTTGATCTGCCCGGCAAAGTAGAGGCCGGGAACGATCTTGGATTCGAGAGTCGGGCGCAGGTCATTTGGAGCGAAGGCGTCGTACTCGATCCCGTAGGCCGGCCTGATGATCTTGGCATCCCTCAGGCCGGGAATGGTATTTAAAAGATCCCGCTGAACTTCGTAAGGCAGGCTGGAGGACAGCCCGTTGACGTAAATTTCATTCGTTTCCAGCCCCTCGGGCTCGAGGAAGAACTGGTGGCGCTCGTGATGGGAGAATTTGACCACTTTGTCTTCGATCGAAGGGCAATATCGAGGGCCGATTCCCTTGATCAGCCCGCTATACAACGGCGATCGGTCCAGATTCGCCCGGATGACATGGTGCGTTTTTTCGTTCGTATAGCCGATGTAGCAGACCACGGAGTTGCGGAGCGGCTGCGTCGTCCGATAAGAAAAGGGGACGGGAACCTCGTCGCCGCCCTGGGGATCGAAATGGGTCCAGTCGATCGTCCGGCCGTCCAACCGCATCGGGGTTCCGGTTTTGAGACGGAACGTTCGCAGTCCCAGGCCCTTGAGATCCTCGCTGAGCTCCCGGGAAGGCGGCTCGTTGGCCCGGCCGGCGGGATAATGGCTCAAGCCGATATGGATGAGTCCGTTGAGGAAAGTCCCCGGCGACACGATGACGGCCCGCGCCCGCAGAGCGCGGCCGTCGATCGTTCGAATGCCGGCGGCCCGGCCGCCCTCCATGATGATCGAAACGGCGATGCCCTGGAAGAGCGTCAGCCCTGGCATGTTCTCGAGTCGCTTGGCCATCGCCCGTCGGTAGGCCGCCTTGTCGCTTTGAACGCGAGGCGCCTGAACCGCGGCGCCGCGGCTGCTGTTGAGGAGCCGGAACTGCAGGCCGGTTTCATCGGCCAGCATCCCCATCAGCCCCCCCAACGCGTCGATTTCCCGGACGAGGTGTCCCTTGGCCAATCCGCCGATGGCCGGATTGCAGGACATTTGGGCCATGGTCTCGAGATGGATGGTCGCCAGGCAGACGCAGAGGCCCATGGAGGCCGCGGCGGCGGCGGCCTCGCAGCCGGCATGGCCGGCCCCGACGACGATGACGTCGAATGAATCCCCGGACGTTTTCTTCTTCATTTCCCGACGCAAAAACGGGAGAAGATGTTTTCGATCACTTCGTCCGAGCGGATTTCGCCCAATAATCGGCCCACGGCGGGCAGGGCCAGACGCAGTTCTTCGGCGACGAATTCGGTCGATGATCCGCGGTCCAGCGACTCCAACCCGGCCCGGACGCAAAGCGCGATTTCCTGGAGGACGGTTTTTTGGCGGAGATGCAAAATGACGTCCCCGGCCTCCGGGTTTGGCGGGGCGAAGACGTCGTGGACAAGCTGCCGCAAAGCGGCGAGGCCGGCGCCCGTCAGCGCCGAAATATCCAGGGCCGGAGCGTCCGGCGCCAGGCGCCGCAGCCGGCCGGCGCGGATCTTGCGCGGACGATCGTTTTTATTGAAAACAAGGATGGCTTTTTTTTGCCCGAATAGATGGAGAAGGGCGGCATCTCCGGCCGTCTCCGGCCGGGAACGATCGAACAAAAATAGGATTCCGTCCGCTTCGGCCGCCTGTTCGCGCCCCCGGCGTATGCCTTCTTTTTCCACGGCCGTCCCCGGCCGGCCCAGTCCGGCCATGTCCACCAGTTGAAAAACCGTCTCGCCGATGCGGAGTTTTTCGCACAGATAATCCCGTGTCGTTCCCGCGTCAGGAGTGACGATCGCCCGCGATTCGCCGAGGAGGGCGTTGAACAAGGTCGATTTTCCCACGTTGGCGCGGCCGACGATGGCCAGTGTCAGGCCCTCGGACAGGGCCTTTCCGGCGTCGTAGCTCTGCACGAGGCGTTCCAGGCGGAGGGCGATCGATTCCAGGCGCCCGCGTACCGCACCTTCGGAAAGGTCCAGTTTCTCGTCAGGAAATTCAATCGACGCCTCGAGATCGGCCATCACTTCGATGAATTCGGTGCGCAGATTTCGGATTGTTCCGGTCAAGCTTCCGCGCAGTTGCCGCGAAGCCATCCGGGCCTGGGTCAAGGAGACGGAACGGACGAGGTCATCGACCGCTTCCGCCTGAAGGATGTCGATCCGGCCGTTCCAGTATGCACGGAGCGTGAATTCCCCGGAATGCGCGAGGCGGGCCCCCGCCCGGACCGCCAGCCGAATGGCTTCGTCCAAGACGGCAGGGCTGCCGTGGAGGCTGATCTCGACGACGTCCTGGCGCGTATAGGACTTGGGCGCGCGGAAGAACAGGAGAAATCCTTCGTCCAGGACTTCGCCGGTCCCGGGATCCCGAATCGCGCCAAAAACGGCGCGCCGCTCGGGAAAAGCGGAGCGTTTTCCCGCCTGGGGAACGAATATCTCCGCCGCGATGGAACGGGCCCGGGGACCGCTCAACCGGATGATGCCGATGCCGCCCGCGCCCGGAGGCGTGGAGACCGCGGCTATGGTGTCATCCGTGCGCAGGTCGAACATGAGAAAAAATTCTATCGAAGCGCCGGCTCTTAGTAAAGGGCGCCGGACGAGGGCCACTTACTGGTCGTCGTCCTCGTGTCTGGGAGGAACCCGCGGGCCCTGCTTGTCGACGGGAAAAACCTTGACCCGCTTCAGGAATCCGTCACCCAGGCTCTCGCTGGTGATGCCGGGCACCTGGTTCACCGCGATATGGACGATCCGCCTCTCGTAAGGGTTCATGAGCTCGAGGATCTCGTTGCGCCCGGACTGGCGGACTTGCTGGGCGGCCTGCAGGGCATATTCGTGGATCTTCTTTTCCTTGCGCTTGCGGAAGAATTCGCAATCGACCTGGACCTTTTCCCCGGAGATCTTATTGAGGACGTGCTGAAGGGCCAGGAGCAATTGGCCGTCCTTCCAGAGCAGGAGCTGTTTGTCCGGCCCATCGAAAATGACGAATAAAAAACTGTTGTGGCGCTGGACCCGGTAGGAAATCTCCAGGGGAAAGACCTTGACCAGGTTCTCCAGGAACCCATCGATGCCCCCGACCTCAACTGTTTTTTTCGGCCAGGCCCGGATGACGACTTCCTTGCTGATGCCGAACAGGCGCGTCTTCTCGGTGACGACCTCGTAATTGAACTCGGTCCGCGTCAGCTTGAGCTTGTGCTCGGCGTGGAGGATGGCATCCTCCAGGTTTTTGCCCTTGTACTCTTGGAGCTCTTCACTTTTTTCTTGGTTTTCCATGATTCGACTCGCTCTTTTTTTTCTGGATCATGCGGTTCATCAGGTACTGCTGGCCGATCTGCAGGACGTTGGACGTCAGCCAGTAAAGGACGAGACCGCTTTGGAAATTCATGAAGAAAATCGTCATGATGACGGGCATGATCAGCATCATGCGGGCCTGGGCCGGGTCGGCCGAGGTCGGCGTCATCTTTTGGCTGATGAATTGGGTGATGCCCATGAGAATCGGCGTGACATAATAGGGATCGCGGACCGAGAGGTCCCCGATCCAGAGGATCCAAGGGCTCTGCCGGAATTCGATCGCCGCCCGCAGCATGCTGAAGATGCCGAAAAAGAAGGGGATCTGGATGAGCATCGGGAGGCATCCGCCGGCAGGGTTGACGCCGTGCTCCTTGTAGAGCTTCATCATTTCTTCGTTCATCTGCCGGCGCTGGGCGATGTCCCGCTTGGCGTTTTTGTACTTGTTGCGAAGCGACTTGACCTTCGGCTGAAGCTCGGCCATCTTGGCCATCGACTTGGTGCTGCTGTATGTCAGCGGGAAGAAGATGATCTTGATGATCAGCGTCAGGATGATGATGGACCAGCCCCAATTGGGGACAGTCTTGTGGATGGCCTTGATCACGGCGAAGAGGCCTTCGGCGAAGATGCCGAACGTTCCGAACCGGATAAGCTTCTTGGCGTCGTGCCCGAAAGCGCCCAGGATGTCGTAATCCTTGGGGCCGATGAAAACCTGCCGGGGCCGGCTGACGGCCAGATAGAAGTAGGCGGCCGGCCCCGCGTCCCGGCGCAGAAGCGCCGCCGATCCGGCCTCCGCGGCGGGCAGAAACAGGGCGCAAAAATAGTTGTCGTCGTAGGCGGACCAGGTGGTGAAATTGATGAGGCTCTGCTCGGGTTTGTATTTCCGCTCGTCGACGCGGTAGACGCTGGTCGCGGCCAGGGTGGTCATTCCCCCGCCCGCGCCAAAGCTTTTTTTCAAGTCCTCGGCGGTCGGATTGCCGAGCCCGGGCCCCCACAGGAGGCGCGGCTCGACCGCCTTACCGCCGCGGAGGATGCGGATTGAGACCTGGAAGTCATACCGTCCGCCGACAAAGGTGTAGATTTTTTCGGCTTCGAGATCTTTTCCGTCCGAATACCGAAAACGGAGCTCGCCTTTTTCGCCGTCCTGGAGCGCGAAATCCGTCCTGGAGGTCTCGTAAAGGGCGGCGTTCAAAGGATCGGCTTGGAGGGCGGCGAAATCGAGAGCGGGCAGGGACGATGACGCATCCTCCAACAGGGCGAAGGGGAACACCCCGAGGGTCTCGGCCGCCTTGGGGACGAGCTCGAGCGGTTGTTTGGCGTCGTCCAGATGCTTTTTCAGCTTCCAGCTGACCAGGACGCCGCCCTTGTTGCTCCAGACGGCCTCGAACAAAGAAGTTTCGATCTTCGTTTTGACTTCCCCCGCCGCCCCGGTCGGCTTGAGGGCCGGCGCGGCGGTCGGGGCTCCGCCGGCCGGAGCCGTTTTCTCCGGGGCGGGATTGGGAACGGCCGAAGACGGCGCGGTTGCCGTCGTCTCCGCCGGGGCCGGACCGGCGATCTGGACGTCCGCCGTCTTTTTCTGAAAAAGCAATGAGTAGCCGAACAGAACGGCGAACGAGAGGACGATGGCCAGAAGCAGGCGTTTTTCCATTCTGCGACCTCTTATGGTACGGGATCCACCCCGCCCGCATGGAAGGGGTGGCATTTCAGCAGACGCTTGGCGCCCAGGGCGAGGCCTTTGGCGGCCCCATATTTTTCGATGGCCTGGGTGGTATAATCCGAACAGGTCGGCCAGAAGCGGCAATGCCGTCCGAGGAAAGGCGAGAAGATCATTTTGTAGACGCGGATCAGGAACAGGAAAAATCGTTTCATGCCGTCAATCTTGGGCCGGGAGACGCCGTCCGGCGTAACGCAGAGCGGCCATATATTGCTCCCGCAGTTCGGCGCCATCCGCTCCGGAGGCGCTTGATTTGGCGATCACGAGTATGTCCATCGGAACGATCAATAATTCCTTATTTCTCCGGAACAGCTCCCGGGCCCGGCGGCGGGCCTTATTTCTCCGCACGGCGTTTCCGACTTTGCGGCTGGCCACGGCCGACATCCGGGAAAAATCAAGTCCGTTCGGCCGAAAAATCAGGTTGAAAAACTTGCCGCGGTAGCAGCCGCCGGTTCCATAAAGATCGGTGAAATCCTTTTTCTTACGAATCCTCTCGCGAGGACCATAGGTTTCGGACATCAAACGGCGAGGCGTTTTCTGCCTTTGGCGCGCCGATTTTTGATTACCTTCTGCCCGCCGGGTGTGCTCATACGAACCAAAAAGCCGTGGGTCTTCTTCCTTCTTCGATTGTTGGGGCGAAATGTAGGCTTCATCGCTCAGTCCTTGTAAGGTCGATATGTTAAACGACTGCGGCCTGCCTGTCAAGCCGTATTTCCTCCAACGGCGGCGTTATGAAGGAATTAGAGCTCTTTTGCGGCGCGCCGCGACGCACCGTGGTTGACTCCCTGGGACGGAAAGGCTATAATAAAGTTTCACATGAACTCTTTTAAGGTTGGCGATAAGGTCATTTATCCCAATCAGGGACTGGGCGTCATCGAATCCATCCAGGAGCAGGGGTACGACGGCGAGCGGTTCCGGATCTACTGCCTGCGCATCAAGGCCAATAACACCCTGGTCATGGTCCCGGCCACGTCGGCCGAGGAAATGGGCATCCGCAAGCTGATTTCGGAGCGGACGGTCAAGGAAATTTTCGATTTCATGAAGAACGGCGAAATCGAAGTTTCCATGAATTGGAAGGGCCGCTACAAGGAACATATCAACCTGATGAAAACGGGGACCATCCTGGACATGGTCGCGGTCCTCAAAAGCCTGTATTACCTCAGCCGTCTCAAGCCCCTCTCCTTCCGCGAGAAAAAGATGATGGAGAAGGCCAAAGAGCTCATCGTCACCGAGCTGTCCGCGGCCGCGGCCCTGCCGCTCCCTCAGATCGAACGGAAAATCGCCCAGGCGCTCTCCAACTGCTTCAAGGACGTCAAGCCCGGGCTCGAGGCTTGAGCCCTTCGAACATGCCCCTCCTCCCGGTCATCCTGTTCGCCGCCTGTGTTCTGCTCAGCGCGTTTTTCGCTTCGGCCGAAACGGCCTTCATCGGATCCAACCCCTATACGCTGGCCTACCTGGAGAAAAAAGGCTCGCGGCGCGCCGCCGTCGTCAAGAAAACGCTCGGCCGCATCGACGATTTCCTGGCCACCATCCTGATCGGCAACACCCTCGTCAATACCGCCGCGGCTTCGCTGGCCACGTACGTCCTGGCCACGCTCCATCCCGCCGGGCGCGGGGCCATTCTCTATGCCACCGGCGCCACGACCGTGCTTCTGCTCTTCTTCTCCGAGATCAACCCGAAAATTTACGCCGCCTACAATCCCCTCAAGCTGGCCCTGGTCTTCGCCTGGCCGGTGCGTTTTTTCATTGTCGTTTTCTATCCCTTCGTCAAGGCCTTCACCTTCTTTTCCAGCCTCATCTTCCGCAAATCCGGAGAGGACCGACCGCATCTGGCCCGCTCCCTTTCCGAGGACGAGACCCGGGTCCTGCTGACCGGCGGCATCAAGGGCATGTCCGCCTTCCGCAAGAAGATGATCGACGAGATCCTCGACCTCGGGTCGCGCCCGGTCAAGGAGATCATGACGCCCCGCCCGGCGGTCAAGGCCCTCGAGATCGGCGCTTCCCGGGAACAGATCCTGGAGACCGTCCTGAGCGAAGAATTCAGCCGTCTCCCTGTTTATCGCGGCCGCCTCGACCTGATCGAGGGGCTCATCCACACCAAGGACATCATCCCCTTCCTCGTGCGCGGGGAAGAGATCAGCCTGCCTCGCTTTCTGCGCAAACCGTTCTTCATCCCCGAATCGGCGTCGGCGGAAAAGGCCCTTGTCCAGATGAAGGAAAACGCCGTCCACCTGGCCTTCATCGTCGACGAATTCGGGAACATGGAAGGGATCCTCACCCTGGAGGACATTCTCGAAGAGATCGTCGGCGACATCCAGGACGAATACGACGTCAAGGAAGAGGCCTGGTTTGTTCCGCTTTCCCCGGGGGCCTTCCTGATCAAGGGCGCCGCCGCGGTCAAGGACATCAACGAGCGCCTGCCCCTGCGCATCCCCGAGAACGCCGGATACACCACCCTGGCCGGCTTTTTCCTCTATGAATTCGGACGTCTGCCCCGCGAGAAAGACGCCCTCGTCTACGACGGCCGCCGCTTCATCGTGGAACGGATGAACAAGCGGCACATCAGCCAGATCCACGTCGAGCCGCTCGAAGCGGAGAGCGAAGCCCGCCGATGAGATCCATCGCCGTCAACAAGAAAGCCTTTTTCAATTACCAGATCCTGGAAAGCTTGGAAGCGGGCATTTCGCTTCTTGGCAGCGAAGTCAAGGCCGTCCGCGAAGGCCGGGTCAGCATGAAAGACACATACGCCGATGTGCGCAACGGCGAGATCTTTCTTTTTGACCTGCACATCAGCCCCTATGAAGCGGCCAATCGCTTCAATCATGACCCGCTCCGCGTCCGCAAGCTCCTTCTCCATCACCGCGAAATCAAGCGCTTCACCGGCAAGATCCAGGAACGCGGGTTGACTCTCATCCCGACCAAGGTCCTGATGACCGACAAGGGTCTGATCAAGGTGGAACTGGCCCTAGCCAAGGGCAAGAAGCTCTACGAGAAAAAAGACGCGATCAAAGAGCGGGAACAGGCCCGCGAAGCGCGCGCCGCGCTAAAGCACGCCAAGCGATAGGTCTGCGGCGAGGCGGACCGCCTCGAACATGCTCTGCGGGTTGGCCAGGTTCTTCCCGGCGATATCGAAGGCCGTGCCATGATCGGGGGAAGACCGGATGAACGGCAACCCCAGAGTGACGTTGACGCCCGTGTCGAAGGCCACGAGCTTGAAGGGGACGAGCCCCTGATCGTGATAGAGGGCGATGACGATCCGGCGGGGCCGGCCGTAAGCCAGGCGGAAGACGACGTCGGGCGCGTGCGGGCCGCTGATGTCCGCGCCGGCCGCGCGGGCGTCCTCCACGGCGGGAGAAATGACGTCCCTTTCTTCCGCGCCGAGGAGACCGTTCTCTCCGGCATGGGGATTCAATCCGGCCATCAAATATTGATAGGAGCCCGGCCTGGCCTTCTCCACGCCGGCCCGCAGGACGGCGATGAAACGGACCAGGCTGTTCTTATCGATTCGATCCAGCGCGGCCTTCAGCGGGAGATGATGGCTGAGGAGGGCGACATTGAGCTTCTCCGACCAGAAGGTCATGATGGCGTCCGGATAGAATTGCTCGAGGTACTCGGTATGGCCGCGGAAGGCCACGCCGGCCAGATCCCAGGCCAGCTTGGAAATGGGCGCCGTCACCAGGGCCTTGATCGTCCCGGCGGCGGCGGCGACGGCCGCCGCGCGGAAAAATTCGAACGAAGCCCGGCCGCCCTCGGCCGAGGCTGTTCCCTTGACCGCGGCGGAAAACGCCGCCGGCACCGCGATCAGGGAAAAATGCGTCTGTTCAAATTCCCGGCCGGGATCGAACGGCGTCCAACCCAGTTTGACGCCCAGGAATCTCTCCTCCCGGTTCATGAGCTCGGGTGTTCCGAACAGGACGTAATGGGCGGGCGGAAGCTCGGGCCAGCGCAGGAGCGCTTTAAGGACGATTTCCGGTCCGATGCCGCCCGGGTCACCCAGTGTGACTCCGATCCGCGGCAGGCTCATTTCCGGTCATCCGGCTCGCTGTCGGCCGCCTCCTTGCCTTCGTCGAGCTTGTACATGTACTTGATTTTGCTTTTGTAGACGAGCAGGTTGGGAGCATGGTCGCGATTAAGCTTGATGCAGTTCCGGTCATACCATTCGATGTATCCCTCGAGGACCTCGCCGTCGGCGAAGACGACGGCCATCGGGGTTTTCTTGCTCATCTGTTTCAGGTAATAGTAGTTTTCCGCCGATGTGTCCGTGGGCGGGAACATTTTTTTCGGGCCCTGGCCGTGCGGCAAGGGCATCGAAGACGGCCGCTGAGACGGCGCCCCGTGCCCCGGATGCAAGGGGCGCGGCTGGGGCTGCGGCTGGGGAGGAGGAGGCAAGGGCGGCTTGGCGGCGGCTTCGCTGATTTTGATTTTTTCCTTGATTTCGGCAAGGTTCGGTCTAATCAATCGTCTGTTCATGGGCGGACTCCGCTTATGATTCGGACTTGGTTGGACGGATTGTGTAGTATTATATCATCGATCGGGACGGCATTCAACCGGCGGCCCGGCCCGCGATCACCCCGAATGAGGGTCCTCTATATTTTGTTTATTTTCTTTCTTTTATAATTTTTTTGACGGTTTCGTACCAATTTTTCGCCAGCAACCGAAATCCATCTCGCGTGGGATGGACTCCCGGAAGGAGGTCGAGCCGATCGACAAATATCCCGTAATTGTCCACCAGGAGAAGACCGCATTCCCTGGCCAGAGCGCGGATGGCCGGGTTGATCTCGTCGACGACCCGCCGCGAGGATTCCGCCGAAAATGGAAAAGGCGTGTCCGCCGGGATGGGCGGGATCGTGGCCAAGACGATCCGGGAGGGTTCCGCCGTCCGGGAGATGAAGCGCTTGAATTCGTCCACGATCAGGCGCATGTTGGCGACGAATTTTTCCGTGGGCAGGAAGTCTCCGTCCGTGCGCACGTCGTTCGTCCCTAGCTGGAGGAGGATGATGTCGGGCCGCTCCCACTGCAGGGCCTCTTCACGGACCGGGTCGCACAGATAGGCGAGATACTCGGCCGAGTTGTTCCCGCTGACGCCGTGATTGATGACCCGGGCTACGATCCCGTCCGCATTGAGGAGCCGCTGGAGAAAATGCGGGTAGGCCTTGGCCGTGAGCGAATCGCCGGCGCAGAGAATCACGATGCCGCGCGGCGGCGAGGCGCAGACGGAAACGAAGAAGGGGAGGAGAAGAAGGACCGAGGACCGGCCGATCCGGATTTGCATGGGAACATTCTAGCCCCCGCCGGGCGTCGAAACAAGATCACCGCCCGCGCCGGCCCGCGGATTGACAGGCGCCGGACTATGGACTAGGATAATCGGATGAATATCCGGCGGAAATCCGCGCCTCGAAGGTGGGGAATCGCTCTCGCTTTCGTCTGGCTCCACCTGTTCTTCGCCGTGCGCGCCTCCCTGCCCCAACCCGTCTTCTGCCACAAGGCCGGCGGACGGACCGCCGTGGAGTTCGATACCGGCGGCGGCGGATGCCAGTGCGAGGAATGCGAGCATTGCCGCGCCCGCCGGCTGGCGCCGCGGGCCGGCGCGGCCGGCCCCGGGCTGGAGCCGTGCCGCTGCCGGCATGAAGTGATTTTTTCCGACGTCGGACATTCCTCTCTCCGCCTTCCCGAGCGTCCTTCGTTGCTCGACGCGGCCTC